>Ga0209515_10007199_pt1 | contig 13476 bp, 17 predicted proteins | sample Subgroupgradi54m_FD_187454 | JGI IMG/M metagenome (GOLD analysis project Ga0209515, IMG submission 187454) | Subsurface groundwater microbial communities from S. Glens Falls, New York, USA - GMW60B uncontaminated upgradient, 5.4 m (SPAdes)... ...
TAACAACTTCAAGTTCTACAATAATATCCGTAATAAACATCTCAGCACTCCCGGCGAAGTCAAAAAATCGCCTGATATGTTTAAACAAAAGTAATCGTCCAAGTTTCGTCGGATGATCCTTCCACGAAACAACCTTAAATCGCTTCCCCTTGCCAAACCAATAACTATCAATATGCTTAAACGTCGCATACGTATAACCACGATAATGATCAATTCGCCTGGTCCAATGTGAGCCATAAGGAACTCGGATCCAAATTCTTCCACCTGCAGAAGTTATTCGATAAAGCTCATCAATCAGCTTAAGTTGTACATCGACAGGAATATGTTCTAAGATATTCCGCATTCGAACATAAGAAAACTCATTCTCTTTAAAAGGAAGTGGAAAATGAGTAACATCAACTTTTTTAACCTCGCTCTGCATAGGAAACTTATCTACATTAAGATACCCTTTGAGCACTTCCCTTCCACAGCCAATATTTAACTTCATTTTTGTTGAAACAACTCTTTATCTAATTTATATAACATTCGCAATTGTTCAAATAACTTACGTCCCATCTCCAATAAATACAACGCAGTATAAACAATTAATACAACACGGGGGATATTAAACAACAATCCCAAAAAGAGAAAATTAAGTGGTTGGCTTCGTCTAAACAAAAAAAACACCCACCCTAATTTTGTTCTTTTCTTAGACCTTAACGTAAGCCCACTTTTAATCTCAACAATTTTCTCGCGAAATTCAGGCTTCTTATACGAATCAGGATTAACCACCGCAAGTTTACTATAAAGTTGCGCAACGCAGCTCACAACGCCAAGTAAAAAATAACGATAATCGCCATACGCTCGCGCAGTACCAATACCTAAACACAAAAAGAAAACGGGATTACCAAAATAAACTCCTAACTCCTCTAAAAATATCCCCTTATAGGTAGAAATTTTCTTAATGCGAGCAATCTGCCCATCAACATAATCAAGCAACATCGCAAAAGTATAAATCAAAATACCCGCAACGCTAAACCAATAATCCCCAACAACCATCATCAGCGAAGCAAAAATCTGCAGAATAACCCAGAACGTCGTAATTTGATTGGGAGTAATATTAGTCTTAAGAAGTGGACGAGTCACATAGAGCATCATATAATGCATTTTCTGCTGTGACTTGCTGTAATACTCTTTCTTGCACAATTCACGTAACTCCTGCATTGAATAGTTCATCATTCAATTAAAGAAAATATCTCATTTAAAAGACTTGCTAAACAACAGTCCTCATTTTAATACCAATTTTTTTGAATACACTAGCATCTGTCAGAACAGAAGTCGACCCTTCCGCATCTCCATGCATAAACAACTTCGTCCCATCCGGATTCAATTGAGCAACCAACTGTCCTTCATGCCGAACATAGGTATAATCATACGTTCCCGATGAATTCTCCACCCGAACAAATGTTTTTGTAGGATAAGAAATCGTTTCTTTTACCGCACCCGCTTCATAGACGTGTTTTGCATAAATTCTCTCCTCAGTAGGATGATAAACATAATCTTCTAACAAAGTACCATCCGATGAAGAACCATTTCGAATCTCAGCTAACTGATTCAACGAATTATACACTGTTTAGTATCATATTGATAGATGATAGTGGTGTTTTCGAAAGTAAGATCATGAATTGTGCCTTGATATTGTTGGTCATAGCCATAAGTGATGTTTTGGAGTGTACTAGTTTTAGAAACGACACGATTAAGTTTATCGTAACTCAACGTGATATTGTTTGGGGTAGTATCATAGGTGTAGAGTGAAGAGGTAACAAAGGGGAGAGTTAAAACTATTAAAAATAAAAGTACTAATCCTTCTTTTGTTGAAGTCATCCTAAATTACTCCTCCCCATTATTTTACCAAAGTATTAATACTCCAAATATTACAACCAACATTAAAATGAAATATAATAAAGCATCAAACCTAGCTTCTTTATCAGAGTCAATTCTTCCAAAAATTAAATTTCCCGAATAAATGGTTTTTTGTGTTAGAAAATATTCATTAATTCTATAATTATGTAACAAAAATATAAGAAAAAATAAGAGGGTATAAGCTATTGATTTAATTTTAATATAAATTAAAAAAGATAATAGTAATGATAATGAAAATGAAATAATTAAATTTTTAAAATAGTTTTTTTCTGTCGTTTTAATAAATAAACCAAATTTTTTGTCCATTTTTATTCACCTTCCTTTTTATCGTATTGGCGTAATTTTTACACCAGCCATTTTACCATTGTATGGTATTGTAGTATAAGTAGCTCCACTTTTTTTAACAGAGCCGCCATTTGAAATTGTGTTGCTTTCACTTTTGGAGAACCCTTTAAATTCAGGGATTTTATGATAAGCTTGATAACCTTTATTTTGATTGAGATATAAGTCTACAGTTGAAGGCAAAAATGCAGAAACCTTTTCTTTTATTGTATCAGCCGTAATAAAAGAATATCCCTTCTCTGCTTTTTCAGCAAATCTTAATAATTTTGGTAACTTAAGCAACCCTGAAGTTAGTATGTCTTCTTCAATTGCAGGAATATATTCTAAATTCTCATCTTTTAGTAATCTTTGTCTATCATTAGCAACAATATCACTTAACCTCTGTTCGGGACTAGGAGCATCTGCAATATCCATAGCATTGTTTGATCCAACTGTTTTATACCCAGATTGAACATTATAATCATAAGTTGTAGTACTAAAGCCAGAACCAAAATCTGTTGTGGTTACTGTCTCTGAAGTAACTCTTCCAACATACGATTTGTCTTGATAAATAGAAACTTGATCTCCACCACCATAATTCTCTACAGCATAAGTAATCCTATGTCCAGAATCATCTGCAAAAGCGTAAGGATTATTCCTAGCGTATGAATAACGATTTAATTGTTGAGGATCAAATACGCTTGGTAAATCAGAATCAGCTTGTGCAAATATTCCTTTACTAGGTACATAATACCTCGCTCCATAATACATCTGCCCAGTTGCCTCATCATCAAACTGACCTGTATAACCTTTAACATCCAAATTACCACCTGATAATTCTTCGCCGTATGGTAAGTAGTAAGTATTTTCTAAAACTGAACCAGAACCATTCGTAATAACTGAAGTAGAACCCAAATGATCATCCTGATAAAAGTATGTAGTTCCATCTGGATTCTTTCGAGCAACCAATTGCCCATCCTGATACGCATACACAAAATCATATGTCCCAGTATTATTCGTAACACGAAGTAATTCTTTAAACGGTGTATACACTTTTGTATTAGCCGTATCATTCCTCACCATTTTAATACGAATACCATCTTGATCATACGAATATTCTTCCAAAAGGGGGGAAGTACTCAACGAACCACTCCTCACCTTCAACAACCGTCCATTTCCATCATACTCCCGATAATATCCATCGCCAGAGATTAAATTGCCGCCTCCGCCACTTTGAAAAATCAGATTCCCATTCTGATCATACTTATACACCCAATGTCCCAAATCCGGATCATCCATCGAAATCTTTCGACCAAGAGAATCATATCCAAACTTAAATTGATTCCCCAACGTATCCGTAATCTTAACCAAATTTCCATTCGTATCGTATCGATACGACGTCACATACGACTCATTCACAAATATGAAAGGATCATTATAATTTTCCGTAACATTACTAATCTGCCCAAACCCATCAAGTGTATATTGAATCCTATTTCCATTCTCATCAGAATCCGTAATATTATTTTCAGTAAGAAATTCTGAATTGATTAAATGTTGTCCAGTTATTTTATTAATTTCAATCAAAATCATTTTTATTCTTTCATTTAATAAATATTAATGCACATACAAACATAACTAAAAGATAAGTCAAATATAACCAAAAATTAAAAAATGCATGGGATCCAGATTCTATTCTTCCAAATAACATATGATTAGAATATATTGTTTGCTTAGTAAGAATGTATTCCATCATTCTAAATAAAGGGATTAAAAAAACAATAAGAAATAGAATAAAATAACTTAAACTATGTAACTTAAAATATAACACAGAAGATAGAAATAGAGAAACTGTTAATGAGATTAAGATATTGATTAAATAATTGGTATTAGTTGTTTCCACAAAAAAATTTATTTTATTATTATTTGATTCCATTTTCTAAACCTTTATTATTTTACTTTTTTAATTGTTACAACTAAACTTCCTTGACCATTAGGATTATTCATTGTAAATAGTGATTGTTTGATTCTCAACAACAGAAAAAATTGTCTCATTTTCAGAATAAATAAAAGAGGATAATAAGAATAAAACTAAAAACATTACCATCACCTTCTTCATATATTTTATAAACGAAGAGAATTATTTAAACGTTTAGAATTACTAAATAGGAGTACATACATTCAAAACTGAAAATACACAAACGGCACGGATTGTGTCGGTGCCAAAAAATACAGCAGCAACATCATTCCCATTAGATACATCGTCCACTCAAACATCCCTTTCTCTTGTAGCTTCTCCAGAAAGCCGCGTTTAAAATAAGTGATTGTATGAACAACGATAAACACTAACATAAAAAAGAAAGATACCTGAAACACAGGAAACAAACTCGACCACTGAGCGCTAAAATGACTAAAATCCAAAAACAAGAACTTGTGAGCAGTATACAAAATATTTTTCGCATTATATAACCGAAATAACAGCAAAGGAAAAACAATTAGATACAAAGTAATCATCACTTTCAAAAAAGAATGAAACCGAGGAACTTTAACCAGTCCAACAAATTGATTAAACTTATGCCGAAATTTCTCCGTCATCATACCAAAAACCAAGAAAGAACCGTGCAGTCCACCCCAAATCACAAAATTCCACCCAGCGCCATGCCACAGCCCGCTCACAAGATAAACCACCATAACCGCTAAGTAGATGCGCCACAGCGTAAACTTCTTTCCACCACGAACAATCGGTTGAAACAGATAATCTCGAAACCACGTTGACAAAGAAATATGCCACCGTTTCCAAAACTCAGCAATTGACTTTGAGAAAAACGGCTTATCAAAATTAATTGGAAAATTAATACCCATAATCCGAGCAAGACCAATAGCAATATCCGTATATCCTGAAAAATCACAATAAACTTGAACTGCAAAAGCAAGCGCGCCAAGTAAGACCGGCAAGCTTCCTGGAAACTTTGTCGGATCTTGAAAAAAAATCATCACAAACTGCGCAACATTATCAGCAATCACAACTTTCTTCACAAGTCCCCACATAACTAAAGTAAGTCCCCTGCGAAAATTTTCTGAAGTAATAACAATCCTCTCTTTAAGCTGCGGCAGAAAATCAGCAGCGCGCACAATAGGCCCTGCCAGCAGATGAGGAAAATAAGTCATATACAAAGCAAAACGAAGCAGTGACTTCTCAGGCTCAAGCTTCTTCTTATACACATCTGTAACATAACTAACTGCTTGAAACGTATAAAAAGAAATACCAATTGGAAGAATAATTGAAAGCAGTGAGAAATTTGCAGGATAGCCAAACCACTGTCCAATCACACTAACCGTCTTGAGCGCAAAATTAGTATACTTAAAAAAAGCTAAAATAAACAAACTGCCTAAAATACTTCCAATAAAATACATTTTTCGAATCTTCGTTGAAGAAGCATAAAATATTCCTTTCGCACAATAGTAATTCAGTAAAGTAACATAAATAACAAGCACAAACAGCGAACCACTCGAATAATAATAGAAAAAATAACTTGCAAGCAATAAAAATAAATATTGATAATCCCTGCTTTTAATAATCACAATACCAAGTAATATTACAATACCAAAGAGCAAGAAAGGAAAACTATTGAATAACATCTTTTCCCTCCAAAAGCAGTTGAGAATTAAAAGAAGGAGAACCAAAAAGAACAGAACTAAACAAAGTAGATCCTTCCTTCGTCAAATGAGTCAAATCAACAAAGAAAACAGGATCATCAAACTCATTCTCTAAATTAATCACTTTAACACCAAACTCCAAAGACAAATGAGAAAGATAATCCTCAAACACTTTTTTTGATTCATTCGTAACTACACTGCGAACCAAAGGATGCAGTGGCATTTGAACAATAACAACATCAACCCCTTCTTTCTTTAACTCACCAACCAAATAAGTAAAAGCTTCTCGCTCACGTAAAGGAGTCTGTTCAAAATAAAACATCTTAACAATAGCAGGATCTTCAATTCTCTTTCTTAACTCGTCTTCATTCTCAGAAACCATAAACTGATGCGGATTCTTAACATTAGAGACAGCAGTAGATACACCATTAATCTGAGCAAATCCGGAAGAACTACCCAACCGATCTAATACCGCAAAATAAAACGGCAAAATAAACTTGCGTTTATATAACGCTTTTTCATAGAAATTCATTAATAATAACTTTTTCTCATCAGCAGTGAGCTGAGATATAACACCCACCTGCGCAGCAACGCTTTGCTGTCCATTAAGCAAAAAGAAAAAATCATCATTTTTATTGATCCCTTCATCAAATGTTGAAGCTGTAATCCCAAAAACCACCACTTTAGGTTTAGCAGCAACAATCACATCTTTCTGCAGCGCCAGCTGAATGGGAAGCATTCCCGCAAGACCGAAATTATAACACCAGTTTTTTGAACCACTCTTCTCCTCAAGCAACTCGCAATCAACATCTTCTCGAACCTGACTCTCACCTAAAAACAACACTCTCCCATCTTTCAATTGAGGATACAACTGTAAAATATTAAAAAAACGATTACCCTCAGGATCAAAGTGATGAAACGAGCTCATAAACAACAAATAAATGAAACTGCTAAATACTAGAGCAATCACCGGAGCAAGAAAAAAAAGAGAATCCTTTTTCATTACAAAATAAATTCAAACTTCGCTTTAAAAACCTTTAGGAACAAAAAACCAACGTGAAATTGCTTAAAATATTCACAATTTATGCCTCAGTACGCACGCATAATTAATCGGCGTCTTCTCGTCATCCGCTTTCTTCCCTTGAAAAACCGGTAACGCTAAATCTTTCTCAATCACAAAATACTGCTCAATCATCTCTTTAATCTCTTGAACCGACTTAAACAAATGAAGATGATCAATAGTAGACGCCCATACAGAAGCAGTCATAAACAACTTTCCCTCTGGTGCTAATAGACCCCGTAACTTCGCAAGCAGCATTTTCGGATCATCCATATTTTCTAGCAGTAAACCACAAACCGCACGATCAAACTGACGCACAGGTAAAGAAAAAACATCTTCTTTCTCAACTTTAATTGATAAGGAAGAACAAGTATAACCTAAAACTTTTCGTGAAAAAGCAACAGCACTAGAACTAATATCATATCCCTCTCCTATCCAAGAAGGATTAGACTCCATAAATCGAGAAAGAAATATTCCGGTACCAACAGGAACTTCAATGACAGTACCTTTAGAGAGCAAGCCTGAGCAAAACTCCTGAGCAAAAAAAGATTGAATCTTCTGATGATTAATCCATAAAGCCTGTGATAAGAACAATCCCGGCAGATAACGTCCTTCCATAACCGCAGGGTTATCATAAATCTCCTTTTGCGCTTCTAAAAAAGAACCATAATGGTACTTGCCCGTTCTCTCAAGCTCCGCCTGCAATCGTAGAAATTCTTGTGAGAAAGCAATAAAATTATCAACCACTATATCATACTTTAAAATATCACACTCACAAAGTCCTTTAAACATAATCTCACAAATTCGAGCACCATCATCAACATTATAAGAGGGATCTTTCAACCGTTCAGGAATAAATCTAGTTGCAATATTCTTCTTCAATCTATCCAACGTATAATCAAATAATTCTTTATTTTCCATTACCATCTTATTTAGTTGCCCCATTTATTAAATTATTATTGATTAAATGATTATCTCTTAAAAAACGTGAAAGAAATGTTGCATAAACAAAATTACCATGCGCATTAAAATGCCCATCAAACTGCCAATCCAAATATTTAACATCAGATCGATTCAATAACAAAGAGGTCGAATCAAAAAATGGAATATCCAACTCATGAGAAATATCTTCAAAAAAATGCTCCGCTCGTGCCACATCAAATTTCGATTTATCCAATCCATACTCGAGCGCAATCTGCTCATACTTATCACTATTCAATTGAAAAGTAGGAGGAATAAAAATAACAACCATTGGAATTCCTTTTGAATCAGCAAGCTCTTTCATCTCTTTCAAATATCCTGTAGTCAGACTCATCGTATGATTAATCAAAGCAGTATCTTCATGATTGGAGAAACCAAGATCAAAAGTATTAGAATCCTGCCCCTTCTTATTCAAACCTAAAAAACTCACTAATTTATACCCAAGAGGAGTAGTCTTAACTTTCCAATAAAGATGATTAACCAACTTTGAATGTTCATAAGTCCACAAAAAGAACGATTGGGAAGAAACAGCAGAATCTCGAACATCAAACTGATGATCCGCATACAAATCACCAATCTCAGCCTCAACTATTATCAGATCAGGATGATAAGCAAGTCCATATTCTCTTAAGATATAACTCATCTCCCCAAATCCAATCCCCCCAACTCCTAAATTGATTGTCTCAGTACCCAAAACATCACCAAGCTGAGCAATATAAGTATCATTGACCTCAACCGTATTGCCAAACATCGAAGAAGCACCAATTCCAACAATACGATAAACATCCTCTCCTTTCTCATACGAATGAAAATCTCGAAAACCATCAGAATTAGTACTAATACTATAAGAAAACTCAGAGGTTGAGCGGGTCATATTGTGAATATTTGGATATAAATCTCTTTTGAGTTCCGGAATAAACCGTGCATTTTCATCCGGCCACAAGCCAGGTGCAAGTTCATTGCTCTTAAACAATCGAACTCCTATCTCACCAATAATAAAACAAATAATAAGAACAGTAAAGAATAAAGTAATATTAATAAACACATTTCTTAAACTAGCATTGATCTTAACCATATTATCAAAGGAAACTCAAGAATCTCTTTAAAAACATTATGGAGTCATAAATCAACTAAAGAGAAGTTTGAAAAATAGGGATTTTGGCAAATAAAATATCTAAAAATGCCAAAATCACGGCTACAAGAGATAGAAAGAATATTCTATCTCTGTACTGAAATGAGATATCTTTCTCATTTCATGTATTTCAAACTCTCTTAGAGGAGTTTGCCTAGAAAATATTAATTATGCAAACTCCTCTAAACCACACAACTAAACCAAAAAAATCAAATCCTCAAACCACGAAACCGGCACTATCCATTTTATGAGTGATAGCGCCACCAAAAAGTTCTCAAAGCATAGTTATTTTACAGGAACATATCCGATTTCTCTCTATAAATAAAATAAACTCAAGAAATCGGCTTTGAGAACGGTGCGCTATCACTCACTTTTAGGATAGTGCCACGAAACCAAATACTTTAAAAAGAGCAAAATATTAACATCTCAAAAGAGTGTGATACAATGTTAGTATTTGGTGTAGATATTCCATTAATTGAAGTAATTTTAGCTTTTGCAATAATAATCTTTATTCTACTTGCAGAAGCATTAGTAATCATCCTTCTATTAACACGGCAGCTCAATCGAACCAAAAAAGTAACAGAATTGGTAGAAAGAATGTCAGAAACTTTGCTTGCAGTAAAAAAAGCAGAGATGGAACATCTAAATAATTTAAAGAAAAAGTAGACAACCAGTCAGTTCTATTCAGACAACTATTATCCATAACATTTAAATATAGTTTTTCAAGAAGAACAACGCATGATTAAACTCGCACAAGAATATTTTCTTCAATCAACAAAATTGTATCCATTAAAAAGAGCAGTAAATTTTCAGACAGAAAACATCACTTATGAAGAACTAAACCTATTTACGAACCAATTAAGCAATTTCTTATTAAAGAATAATGTAAAAAGAAACGACAGAATTGCTTTCTACGTTGAAAAATCAATCAACTCCATCAAATCAATCCTTGGCATTCTCAAAGCAGATTGCTGCTACGTTCCACTCGATCCAAAAAGCCCACCTGTTCGACTAAGACAAATCATTGAAGATTGTCTTCCTTCAATAATAATCGCAGACAACAGCACGATCAAAAACATCCCTCTTCTCTTGCAAGATCTCAATATTTCAGATTATCATCCACCAATCATCATCCTAAACAAAAAAGAAATAAAAGAGACAAACGAAACAGATTATCACTTCCAAGAAGAAATAGAACAAGAATCATCCCTTCTTCCAATTCCTAAAAATGGCAGCAAAGATCTAGCGTACATCTTCTACACATCAGGCTCAACCGGAAAACCAAAAGGAGTGATGATAACACATGGAAATATCATCAGTTTTACTAACTGGGCAGTAAGTCGTTTCAACATAACTGAAAATGACAAACTATCAAATCACGCTCCTATGCACTTCGACCTTTCAACATTTGATATTTATTGCACATTCAAGAGCGGCGCAACGCTGTTCATCGTACCTTATGAATTAAATCTTTTCCCAGAGAAAATTGTTCAATTCATCGAAAAAAATGAATTAACCATTTGGCTTTCCGTTCCCAGCATTTTAGTATACATGGCACGCATGAATGTTCTATCCCCACAGCGCATGCCAACCCTAAAAATGATATTCTCAACAGGCGAAGTGTTTCCAACTCCTTTCCTCGTACAATGGATGCAATTATATCCACATAAAAAATTCATTAACATGTTCGGTCCAACAGAAACGACCGTTGAATGTACTTATTACATCATTGATGAAATCCCGCAAGATCTAAGCAAGAATATTCCCATGGGAAAAGCTTGTGATCATCTTGAAGTCTTCGCCCTCAATGATACCAATCAGAAAACGACAGTAGGAGAAGTAGGAGAGCTCTACGTACGTGGCCCTGCAGTCAGTCCCGGCTATTGGAACAATCCCGAAAAAACCGCTCAAACCTTTGTGCTCAATCCTTTATTTCCTCATCTAAATGATTACGTCTACAAAACAGGAGACCTTGTAGAATTAAAAGAAGATGGAAACTATCTCTTTAGAGGCCGAAAAGATAATCAGATCAAATTCATGGGCTATCGCATTGAACTTGGAGAAATCGAAGCTGCAATCTATTCATTAAAATACATCAAAGAAGCGGGAGTCATCTTCATTCCAGCAGATGAAAAAAGTGAGATTGTTGCATATTTATCAATCAAAGAAGAAAAAACCATTGAACAAATAAAAAAAGATATAGGAACAATTGTCCCAAAATATATGGTCCCAAGAACAATCATCATCGAAAAAGAACTTCCTCGAACTAGCACCGGAAAAGTAGATAAAGTAACACTAAAAAGTAAATTTCTGGAACATAAATAATCAATAAGAAAATATTAAGAAAAAAAATGAAGAGTGAGAAAATAGAAAGAATGACAACAGAAATAACTAAAAAAGATAAAGAAGAGATAAAAGTTCAAATTATTGAGATATTACAGCAACTAAAACAAATCCAGAAATTAGAACAAGAAACAGACTTAATTTCCAGTGGTTTCCTAGACAGTTTTGATGTCATCTCCCTCGTTGACAGCATCGAAAAAACATTTCAAGTAACAATAGATGGAGCCGATGTTATCTTAGACAACTTTGATAATATTGATGCAATTGTTGCATTAATCGAAAGACTGAAATCATAAAAAATTAATAAGACAATCAATTAAATTATTTACTCTCTAAAATCTTCTTCACAAAGCTCAAAAACTGCACTGCTTTTTGACAATCCGCAACTCTCGAATCAAAAGAAAGAGTAAGATTAAAAATTCTGATAGGAACAACAAGACCCTCAACAACCTCAACTGCATCTCTTTCTTTAGCAAGACTAATCATGCACGACTGATGCTGTAAAACCGGGCTATTAACTTGTACAACATCAAACATTGACAAATTAGTGACCGTAAAAGTTCCTTTAAGCACATCTGAATCAAGCAATTCATTATGCAAATACTTCATCGCTAAGTTCTTAACCTCAGTAGATATTTCCACAATACTTTTCTCATCTGCTTTTTCAATAACTGCAACTTTAGCTCCTTTACCTAAATTAATAAAATAGCCAACATTTACAGAGGAAAATAACTCTAATTTATCAAAATAGTGAGAGTTAAATTCAGGATAACTCTTAAATCCTTGAGCAAGAGCATGTAAAATAATATCACCAAAACTAACAGATTTACGCTCTTCCATTCGATACTTTGCAATCAACGCATGAATCACTTCAGTCTTAATTTCAACCGTAACATACGCAAGAGGCTTATCAACTGCATAAGAAAAATACTGCTTACCTACAGATTCGTTGTTAGACATTATATTATTCAACACCTCAAAAATTACTCCTCCCACAAAGCAAACGCCATCGCATACTCCTGCGTATGAGATATGCTGCATTTAATATTGTCACTTTTAACACCTTTTAGATAAACACTTAACTTGCCATTAGCCTCATTCACAATTTCAATATCTTTCATCCCTAATTTTTCATGGCTTGCTTTAATCACTGCTTCTTTAGCACAAAACTTGCCCGCAAAACTAATCCAAGGCTCAGCCTTCTCAAGACAATATTTTTTCTCCCTCTCTGTAAATATTAAATGAATAAAATGATCATCATTATAAGACTCTTTAAATCGCTCAGTAGATTCAATATCCGTCCCAATCCCTTTAATCATTTTTTCTCCAAAACGCGAAACAAATCACCAAAATTCATAATTTCATCCACATTTTCCACTCGAATATTAAAATGATCCTCCACTTGCGCCATAAAAAGATAGAAACGAATGGAGGTATTTTGAGGTAACGATTGATCATCTAGTTTTAAATCCGGAACAATAACAGAGGGGTTCACCTGCCAAAAATCAGCACAAAAAGCCACAATTTCTTCCCTATTCATAAAATAAAGCTCCAAAAAGCCCTTTTTAAAAGTTATGCACATTTACTCTTAAAATAAGCTTAATGAATTCAAAAAAACTCCTATCACTTCAAAGTCATCGAAACTAATTTAAATAAAACTAATTCTTAAAGCCTAATGGAAGAACAAACAGTAAAAGAAGAACAACCACAAAAAATCTCAACCGCAAAGAAAATATGGAACTTTCTCAAAGTGCGTAAGATTTGGTGGATAACACCCCTAATCATCCTTCTCATCTTATTCTTATTTTCTTATTTCGCAGGCAACAATGTAGCTCTTGATGCTGTCTACGCCCCTATCTAAAAAGAATAATAAAATCCACCTCAAATCTACTTTTTCTTTTTCTGCTCTCTCTTCTCCATCATAAATCCAAATTGCTGTAACATAGCACTCATAAACAGTAAAAATAAGATCACCGGCAATCGAAAATTAAATTTATTCTTAATTAAAATATTCTTGGTTGACCACAGTCGTAGCTTCAAAAAACCGCCAATGGCACCAACCTTCTGTTTAAAATGATAA
>Ga0209515_10007200_pt1 | contig 13475 bp, 10 predicted proteins | sample Subgroupgradi54m_FD_187454 | JGI IMG/M metagenome (GOLD analysis project Ga0209515, IMG submission 187454) | Subsurface groundwater microbial communities from S. Glens Falls, New York, USA - GMW60B uncontaminated upgradient, 5.4 m (SPAdes)... ...
GATCCCGGCCGTAATCCGCAATCCAATCCGCAATCCAATCCGCAATCCAATCCGCAATCCAATCCGCAATCCATTCCGCAATCCATTCCGCAATCCAATCCGCAATCCATTCCGCAATCCGCAATCCACAATCCGCAATGTCATGTCATGCCTCTCTGACTCCATGACTTCTGACCAGGAAATACGCGGCCACGGCCACCAGTAACCCGCCGTTGATGCCGATCACCATCGGCGCGCCGATGAGCGTGGCGAAGTAGCCGCTGACAAGGCTGCCGAGCGGCATACCGCCGCGGAACGCGAGCATGTAGATGCTCATCACACGCCCGCGCATCTCGTTGGGCGCGATCAGCTGCACGAGCGACGTGACTGTCGAGAACACCACCATCAGCGATGCACCGGTGAGAAACAGCAGGATGTCGCTCAGCCAGAGCACGCGCGACGAGGCGAACGCGATGATGAGCAGCCCGTACACCGCCTGCACCAGCAGCGCCGTCAGCCCCATCCGCTTGAACTTGCCGAGCCACGCGATGATCAGCGCGCCGAGGATCGAGCCGGCGCCCGAGAACGCCATCAGATGGCTGTACGTGCCGGCGCCTTCGTGAAACACCTTCTTGGCGAACACCGGCAGGAACGTGAGCAGCGCGAACCCGAGGAACGTGGTCGCCGCCGCCAGGACGATGAAGGCCTTGAGGCTCGGGTGATGGCGCACGTACGAGAGACCGCTCTGGAGATCGTCACGCATCCCTTTCGACGCCGCCGACGGAATGTGCTTCACGTGCAGCGCCATCAGCGTGTTGATGACGACGACGAACGAGAGCGCGTTGAGCGCGAAACAGGCGTTCATCGCCTGCGACTCGTTGTAGCCCCACCTGGTGAACACCACCAGCGTCGCGCCGAACAGCAGCGGCCCGACCACGCGCGCGACGTTGAACTGGATCGAATTGAGCGCGACGGCGTTCGGCAGATCTTTCTTGTCGACGAGCGACGGGATGAGCGACTGATACGCCGGGCCGCCGAACGCCTGCGCGAAGCCGGTGACCGACGACAGCAGCAGGATGTGCCAGACCTGCACGACGTGCAGATACATGAGCAGCGCGAGCGTGGCCGACGTCGCCATCTGCACGTACTGCGAGGCGATCAGCGTCCGCCGGCGATCGCGGCGATCGGCCAGCACGCCGCCGATGAGCGTGAAGAGGATGATCGGCAGCTGCTGCAGAAACGCGTCGAGGCCCAGATAGAAGGGTGAGTCCGTCAGCGACAGGATGAGCCAGTTCTGCGCGACGATCTGCATCCACGTGCCGATGCTCGAGGTGCAGGCGCCGAACCACTGCACGCGGAAGTCGCGGTACGTGAAGGCCGCCAGCATGCGGCGCATGGTCCGCGCACCAAGCGAAGAGGGCGCCGCTGTGACGGCAGCTTCGGCGGTGGTTGTGGTGGCTGGCGCGTGGATGGGTTCGGCCAAAAGAAAAAGGGCTAAGGGCTTAGGGCTAAGGGTTTAAGGCTACTAATTTACATCACTTGATCCCGTGCGGGGCCTGCCATATACTGCGCTGGTAAGGCGAAGATAAAGCGAAAATGATATGGCCCTCGTACGCGCTGACCTCGAATCGCTCCTCTGCGCCCGCCAGCTCGATCGCACGCTGACGACCTCGCTGCCGCAAGCGGATCCCCGGGATGAACACGCCCTGGCGCCGTCGGGCATTAGTGCCTTAGACGCTCGATTGGGCGGCGGGTTTCCACGCGGCCAGTTGTCCGAGCTCGTCGGCCCCCGCTCGTCGGGCCGCACCAGCCTCCTGTTGCAGATGATGGCCGCGGCCACCGCGCGCGGCGAGCTCGTGGCGCTCGTCGATGCGCTCGACATGCTCGACGTCGAGTCGGCCGTGGCGGCCGGCGTCGATCTCAATCGGCTGCTCTGGATCCGCGGCCATCTCGTCACGAACCAGGGGCTGTGCCGCGAGCTCAACCAGCGCGCCATCGAGCAGGCGATTCGCGCGTTCACGCTCGTCCTCCAGGCGGGCAACTTCGGCCTCGTCGTCTTCGATGTCGCCGAGGCGCCGGCGGATGCCGTGCGGCGGCTGCCGTTCACGACATGGCTGCGGCTGCAACGGATGGTGGAAGGCAGTCAGACGGCGTGCGTCCTGGTGGGCGGTGAGCCCATGGCACGCAGCTCGGCGGGGCTGACGTTGAAATGCGGATTGCGGATTGCGGATTGCGGATTGGATTGCGGATTACCAACCACGGGCGGACGGCGGTTCCATGGAGCGTTGTTCGACGGCCTGGACGTGCAGGCACGAATCGTCCGCGCGCGGGCGCGTGAACAAGAGGAGGCGTGCGTTGCCCTCAGCACTTCCGCCTAATCCGCTTAATCCGCAATCCGCAATCCGCAACCCACAATCCCTGTACGCGTGTCTCTATCAACCACCTGCGCCTGACGGCTCCGACGATCAACGCAGAAACCGTGGAACACGCGGAGACGAAACCGTTGAGAAATCTTCTGCGGGTTCTGCGAGTTCTGCGTTGAATGTCGTGGTCGCGATCGCGCGGGAATTTTCGCCGCGCTACGAGCGGCATCGCGACGATCTCGTGTCGGTCGACGTCAGCGGGCTGACGCGCCTGCTCGGCCCGGCGCGGACGATCGGCGAGGAACTGTGCCGCGAGGCCGCCGCGCGCGGTGTGCGCGCGCACGTCGCCGTCGCCGGCACGCGCATGGCCGCTTTACTGATCGCGCTCGCCAGGCCTGGACTGACGATCGTCGCACCCGGTGATGAGGCCGGTACGCTGGCGCCGATTCCGATCGGCATTCTGGAACGTGTCGTCGACGCCGTAGGGGCGGACCCAGGTGTCCGCCCTCGGCAGGGAACGCCAAGCGCGCACAGCACGCAAAGACGGTCTGATCCGAAAGGCTTCGCGGCCATTGCGGGCTTGGCGTTCAAGAAATGGGGTTTGAAGACGCTGGGTGAATTCGCCGCGCTGCCGCCTGCCGATCTCGTCTCGCGTCTCGGACGTCCCGCGCTGGCGTGGCAGGCGATCGCGCGCGGCGAGGACATCCGGCCGCTCGTGCCGATGCTCGAGGAGGAGCGGTTCGAGTCGTCGCTCGATCTCGAATGGCCGATCGTGGATCTCGAGCCGCTGTCCTTCGTCCTGACGCGGCTGCTCGAGCCGCTCTCCACGCGCCTCGAGCGGCGCGATCGCGGCGCCGCGGTGCTGCACGTCCTGCTGCGCCTCGTCACACGGGACCCTTCGACACGCTCAGGGCGGGAAATCTATGCCCGGCGGCTGGAGCTGCCGGCGCCCATGCGCGACGTGCGCGCGCTGCGGACGCTCGCGCTCCTCGACCTGGAGGCGCATCCGGCCGAGGCGGCGATCGATCGCGTCACGATCGTCATCGATCCGACGCCGGGCCGCGTGGTGCAGCACACGTTGTACACGCGCGCGCAGCCCACGCCCGAGCAACTCTCGACGCTCCTTGCGCGGCTCGGCGCGCTGATGGGACAGGACCGCTTCGGCGCGCCCGCAACGGTCGACACGTACCGCCCCGGCGCGTTTGCGATGACGCCGTTCCAAACCGATGTGGCGCTGGGCTTCAGCCCTGCGGCTGCGGTTGAACGCAAAGCGCGCAAAGCCCGCGAAGGCGATGTTTCTCAAAGCGTTGTCCCATTAGCCATCAGCCATCAGCCATTGATATCGGCCCTGCGCCGTTGCCGCCAGCCGGTGCCGGCGCGCGTGACGGTCGTCGACGGCCGTCCCGTGCGCGTCACGGCCGATCGCCGCGGCTTTACCGGCGGCGCGGTCACGCACTGCGCTGGACCGTGGCGCACGTCGGGAGAGTGGTGGTTGGAGAGGGCGGGTAGGGTGGATGGGGCGGGTAGGTCAGGTGGGTCAGGTGGGAAAAGCTCTGTGTTCTCAACCCACCCGCCCCACCAGACCTCCCTGGCCCATCAGATCCACGCGACCCCGTGGGACCGTGACGAATGGGATCTGTCGCTCAGCGACGGCGCGGTCTACCGCGTCTTTCACGACCGCGACGCCAACAGCTGGTTCGTTGACGCCATCGTGGATTGAGAGAGATGTCACAACTTTCAAGTCTGAAGTCTCGAGTCTGAAGTCTGAGCGTTGAAAATTGAGCGTTGAAAGTTGAGCGTCGCTCGTTGACGTACGTCGAACTGCACACGGCCTCGGCCTTCAGCTTTCTGCAAGGCGCGTCGCTTCCCGAAGTGCTCGTCGAGCGCGCGGCGGAGCTCGGGTACCCGGCGCTCGCGCTGCTCGATCGCGACGGCGTCTACGGCGCCCCGCGGTTCCATAAAGCTGCGCGCGCCGCCGGGATCCGGCCGATGATCGGGGCGGAGCTCACCATACGGAACTTAGAACTCAGAAGTCGGAACTTAGAACTCAGAAGTCAGAACTTGGAACTCAAACAGAACCGCGGTTCGAGTTCTCAGTTTTCAGTTTTCAGTTCTGAGTTCTTCCTGCTACCCGTCCTCTGCGAAAGCGCGGACGGGTACAGGAACCTGTGTCGTCTCGTGACGCGCATGAAGCTGCGCGCGCCGAAAGGCGAGGGCGCGCTGACGCTCGACGAGCTGGACGGCTGCACCGCCGGGCTCGTCGCGCTCGCCGGCCGCGCGGCGCTCGATGGCCGGCGGCACGGCGTCGGCGGTCTGCTCGATCGCCTCGTCGGCATCTTCGGCCGCGATCGGGTGTACGTCGAGCTGCAGCGACATCTCCGCCGCGACGAGGAGCGCGACAACGACGCGCTCGTCAGCCTGGCCGCGGCGTTCCGCGTGCCGACGCTGGCGACCAACGGCGTCCGCTTCGCCACGCCCGCCGCGCGGCCGCTGTTCGATGTCCTCACCTGCATTCACCACCACACCGATCTCGCCACCGCCGGGCGCCGCCTCGCGCCGAACGCCGAGCGGTTTCTCAAGCCGCCGGCCGACATGGCGGCGCTATTTTGCGATCACCCAGGCGCGGTCGCGCGCACGGGCGAGCTGGCCGATCGCCTGCAGTACACGATGGCGGATCTCGGCTACCGCTTCCCGGACTACCCGGTGCCGTCCGGCGAAACGCAGAGCTCGTTCCTGCGCCACATCGCCGACGCCGGCGCGCGCGGCCGATACCGGCCGTACCACGATCGCGCCCGCGCGCAGATCGCGCGCGAGCTCGATCTCATCGAGAAGCTCCAGCTCGCGGGCTACTTCCTCATCGTCTGGGACATCGTCAATTTCTGCCGGCAGCACGACATCCTCGTGCAGGGGCGCGGGTCGGCGGCCAACAGCGCGGTCTGCTACAGCCTCGGGATCACGGCGGTCGATCCGGTGGGAATGGATCTGCTGTTCGAACGGTTTCTCTCGGAGGAGCGCGGCGAGTGGCCCGACATCGACCTCGATCTGCCGAGCGGCGACCGGCGCGAACAGGTGATCCAGCACGTGTACGAGAAATACGGGCAGCTCGGCGCGGCGATGACGGCCAACGTGATCACCTACCGCGGGCGCAGCGCGGCGCGCGAGGTGGGGAAGGCGCTTGGTTTCGATCCGGCGCAGGTCGACCGGCTCGCGAAAGTGATGAACAACTTCGAGTTCACGGATCCGGGCGACGCGCTGCCGCACCAGCTGTCGGCGGTCGGCCTCGATCGGAACACGTCGCGCGTCCGCCTGTTCGCGCAGCTGTGGGACGAGCTGCAGGATCTGCCGCGGCATCTCGGGCAGCACTCCGGCGGCATGGTGATCTGCCAGGGACACCTCGACGCGTGCGTGCCGCTCGAAAACGCGAGCATGCCCGGCCGCGTCGTCGTGCAGTGGGACAAGGACGACTGCGCGGACATGGGGATTGTGAAAGTGGATCTCCTTGGGCTGGGGATGATGGCGGTGCTGCAGGACTCGCTCGCGCTCGTCAACGGAGACACCGCACCGTCAGGGAACGCAAAGCACGCAGAGACCGCAAAGCCTTCTGGTGAAGATCTTTCCTTTGCGGGCTCTGCGGCCTTTGCGTTCCCCCGTCGTGATCTGCTCGACCTCGCGCATCTGCCGCAGGACGATCCGGCCGTTTACAAGATGCTCTGCGACGCCGACACGATCGGCGTGTTCCAGGTCGAGTCGCGCGCGCAGATGGCGACGCTGCCGCGCCTGAAGCCGAAGGTGTTCTACGACCTCGTCGTGCAGGTGGCGATCATCCGGCCGGGCCCGATCGTCGGCCAGATGGTGCACCCCTATCTGAACCGCCGCGCCGGACGCGAGCCGGTGCAGTACGCCCACCCGTCGCTCGAGCCGATTCTCGCGCGGACGCTCGGCGTCCCGCTGTTCCAGGAGCAGCTGCTGCGGATCGCGATGGTCGCCGCCGGATTCACCGGCGGGCAGGCGGAAGATCTGCGCCGCGCGATGGGCTTCAAGCGATCCGAGAAGCGGATGAAGCAGATCGAGGTGGCTCTGCGCGAGGGAATGGCGCGTAACGGCATCACCGGCGACGCGGCGCAGCAGATCATCACGTCGATCGCGGCGTTCGCGCTGTATGGGTTTCCGGAATCGCACGCGGCCAGCTTCGCGCTGCTGGCCTACGCGAGCGCGTATCTCAAGGTGCACTACCCGGCGGCGTTCTATACGGCGCTACTCAACAATCAGCCGATGGGGTTCTATCACCCGTCGACGCTCGTGAAAGACGCGCAGCGCCGCGGCGTCCGGTTTCATCCGGTCGACGTGCAGATCTCGGGCTGGGACTGCACGGTCGAAGCCGACGGCGCAATCCGCCTCGGCCTGCGCTACGTGAACGGCCTGCGCGAACAGGTAGGACGAGCGATCGCCAGGAATCCGCAATCCGTCAGCAATCCGCAATCCGCAGTCCGCAATCCGCAATACGGCGTTGTGTGTCCGAAGTGCGGCTGCGACGATGAGTCGATGCTCGAACGCGTGGACGAACGGCGCTCGTTCTGCAACAACTGCTCGCACGACTGGACGCCTCGTCATCGCGCTCCACGTTTTCGATCGCTCGACGAGCTGATCGCTCGCGCGGGCCTCCGCCGCGACGAGCTCGTGACCCTCGCCGACGTCGGCGCGCTCAACGCATTCGGCTACGACCGCCGCTCGGCTCTGTGGCAGGCCGAACGAGCCATCCGCCCCAGCGGCGAGCTGTTCACAGAACAAACCGCGGAGAATGCAGAGGCCGCTGAGATTCTTTTTGAAAAGGATTTCTCCGCGAGCTTTGCGGACTCCGGGGTTTCTTCCGATCGTGAGGCGGAGTGTCCGCTGAAGCCGATGACCGAGGCCGAGCGTCTGGTGGCGGACTACGCGGGGATGGGGTTGACCGCCGGCCGCCATCCGATGGCGCTGCGGCGCGAGGAGCTGGCGATGCGCGGCATTCTACGCGCGACCGATCTGCACGCCGCGCGCCCCGGGCGCCGCGTCCGCGTGGGCGGCATGGTCATCACGCGCCAGCGCCCCGGCACCGCGAAAGGCTTCGTGTTCCTCACACTCGAGGACGAAACCGGCATCGCGAACATCATCGTCCGCCCCGATCTCTTCGCGCGCGACCGCCTCGTCATCGTCGAGGAGCCGTTTCTGATCGTGGACGGCGTGCTGCAGAACCAGGACGGCGTGACGTCCGTGCGCGCCGAGCAGGTGCAGGGGATGAAAGGCGTCAACATCGACTTCGACGCCCACGACTTCTACTAGTACTAGTCATGGCACATTGGACCGCGTCGGCCGCGTCGGGGTTTAACGCCGTCCCGCTCTCAGTTCAGAAAAAGGGTGACGCGACACGACAAGGACCTGCCCGCGCATTTCCGATAGCATGCGGTGATGACGCTCACCGACGTCGACCGCCAGCTCCCCAACGGCTTCCACGACGCGTATCTGCTGCGATTCGCGGTGGACTACGCCAAGGCGACGCTCTCGCTCGATCTGAATCTGTGGGTCGGCTCGCCTGACGGCCGGACGCTGGAGGAGCGCGACGCCCACAAGCCCGGACGCGTCCGCATCTCGGGGTTGTGCTGGTGCGTCATCGCGCCGCCCGACACCGCCGTTCGCCCGAACGCGCAAGGATTCCGGATCGACGCGGGCCCCGTCTCCGATCTCGAGACTCCGCCGAAGCTGCCCGCGCTGCCATCAGGCGTCTTTTCCTGGTGGTTCTTCGTCCAGGAGTGGAACACCTCGCTCTACGTCGCCGGTCAGTCGGCGGCGCTCGAGTGGAAACCCTGAACAGCGACTGGAACCATGAACAGCATTTGGCGCAGGGCGTCAGCCCTGCGAGCGGTGTCCGTTCGCTATTCGACCGTGACGTTCGTCACGCCGCCGGTGACTTCGACGTCCTTGCGCAGCCGCTTGCCGTCGGCGTACACCGTGATCGTCCACGATCCGGCCGGCACGTCGGCGAACGAGAAGTGGCCGCCGCCGTCCGCGACCGTCGTGTACGGCGTGGAGGCCGCGAAGATCGACGCGGCCATCGACGGGTGGATGTCGCAGCCGACCCGATAAAAGCCGTCGCGCGCGAACGTGTAAATGTACGTGCCGCCGGTCGGGATCGCGACGTTGAACGCCGGCTCGCGTGTCTCCTCGTGGCTCACGTGGACGTTGTGCAGCGTGTCGTCATTATTGCGGAACTCCGCCGGCTGCCCGGTCCGCACGAGCAGCAGCTCGGGACCGAACGTCAGCCCCTGCTGATCCATCACCGGCTTGTCATGCTGCGGCGGAAACGTGCGCGCGGTTTTCGGCTCGAGGACGACCACCGCCGCGCCCGTCGTGTGCACGTGGCCGGCGATGCTGCCCGTGCCGGCGTTCGCCGCAACCGCGGGCGGCGGCGCCTCGGCGACGGCGGATGAGGGCGGCGGCTTGGATTGCGAGCAGGCGGAGGCTGCCACGCATACCGCGATTAGCGCAAGACGCTTCACGCGCCGGACTTCGCCTTCGCGCTGTCGTAGCTCTCGCCGTAGATCGCCGGCACCTTCGCGCCCATGGGCCGCAGGTACATCGACAGCTGCCCGCGATGGTGGATCGAGTGGTTGAGCCCAATCTGCAGGAACATCACCGCGGGAAATTTGAAGAGACCGCGAAAATCCACCACCTGGGTGAGCGTGTCCACCGGCAACGCCGCCACGCGTTCGTGATCCGTCGATGCGGTCTCCGTGTACCAGCGCGCGAGCGCCGCCGAATTGGCGACGTGCACGGGCCGCGGCGCCGGCGTGACGTCGAACGTGCCGGTCACGACGCAGTCCAGAAACTTGTGCTCGGCGCCGACGATGTGCCACGCGAGATCGAGAGCGCTCTTGCCGACATCGTCCATGCGGAAGTCGCCTTTGTCGAGCGGGATCGCCTCGATGACGCGCTGCGTGACCGGCTGCTCGGCTTGAAGCGAGCGGAGCGCGGCCTCGCGAAGGATCAATGCGTGTTCGGGTTGCAGTGTAGGCATCACGGGATTGTACTCGCGGGTGCGCCGGGGACGCGCGCACGTATCATGGGGCGGTGCCGCAATGGACGGTCGCGAGCGAAAGCGTCGGGCTGCGCCTCGACAAGTATTTGGCCGCGCCTGATCGCGCCGGGTCACGTCCCCGCGCCGCCGCGGCGCTCGAGCGCGGCAAGGTCTTCGTCAACGATCGCGAGATGACGCTGGCGGACGCGGCCGCTCGCCTGCTCGAAGGGGACGTCGTCCGTGTGTGGATGGACCGGCCGGGGAGCGCGAAGCGCCGGTCAACCCTCGGCGACCTACACGATCTGCCGATTGTCTACGAAGACGATACGCTGATCGTGTTGAACAAACCGGCGGGTCTCCTCGCCGTGCCGCTGCCGCTGGAGCGTCGCAACGATGCGCCCTCGGTGTTCGAGGATCTCAAGATCTATCTGCGCCAGCGCGCCCGCCGGCGGCCGTTCGTCGTCCATCGGATCGATCGCGATACGTCAGGCCTCGTGCTGTTCGCGAAAACGGAATCGGCGCAAGCCACGTTGAAAGAGCAGTTCAAGCGCCATGAGCCCGAGCGCGTGTACCAGGCGGTCGTGTACGGGCATCCCTCGCCGCAGGAAGGAACCTGGCGCGACCATCTCGTCTGGGATGTGAAGGCGCTGATTCAAAAAGAAACGTCGCCGCGCGATCCGCAGGGCAAAGAAGCCATCAGCCACTACCGGGTGGTCGAGCCGCTGGCGGGTGCGTCGCTGATCGAGGTGAGGCTCGTGACCGGCAAGCGGAATCAGATCCGTATCCAGGCACGGCTGCGCGGGCACACGCTCGTCGGCGAGCGGCGTTACGTTTTTGGTCCGGACGAGCTCCGCCCGATTGCGTTTCCGCGGCAGGCCCTCCACGCGCACCGCCTGACGTTTCGCCACCCGGTCGGCGGCCGCGAGCTGCCGTTCGAGGTGCCGATGCCGAAGGACATGGTCGAGCTGGTCTCCCGCCTTCGCCGTCGAATATCGTGATTGGCGTGCGCCGTTTCGAACCTCTCGAATGGGGAAGTGGACGGAATTGCTCGTAATCTCGTTGGCACCGCCATTGCGGACGTGTGGGCATGGACAGCGAACGCTCGGTTGAAGTGCTCGCGACGTCGCTGCGCATCCGCGACCTGAGCATCGAGCGCCCGGCCATTGTCGCGTATCTGAGGGCCATCGCGCCCGACAAGCAGGAGATCGCGCTCCTGCACGCGCTCGAAGTGGGCGTGACCGAGCTGGCGTCGCGCCGCGAGCGCTTCCAGCGCTGAACGTGTCGACCTTCCCGCCCTTCATCTAGCGTGAAGGAATCCCGATCCGCCGGATGAGATCGTCGTACCGGGGGTCGCCGCGGATTTTGTCGAACTCGGGATCGACCTTCATCCACGGCAGAAACGTGTCGTGCTCCGCGTAGGCCTCATCCAGCCAGTGAAAGGCCTGGTCACGATCGCCGAGCGCGGCATAGACCGCGCCGATGAGGAAGTAGCCCTGGTGCGATCGCCGGGCCTCGGCCTCCATCTTCCTCACGATCGCGAGCGCGTCCGCTGTGCGACCCGCGCGCGCCAAGCTGGCGGCCATGAACGCGGGCCCCAGGGGATCGCCGCTGTCGAGCATCCGCCGGCTTTCGGCGATCGCCAGGTCGGTCTTGCCGGCCAGCCGATGGACGCGCGCGAGGTCGAGCTGCGCGAGCGTCGAATCGGCCCCCTTCTCAACGGCCGCCTTCTGCACCTCGATCGCTTCGTCGAATCGCCGCGCGTTCGACAACACGAATCCCAGGTTGGTCATGAGCTCCGGCGACAGCGGATCGAGCGCGACCGCCAGCCTGACCTCGGCGATCGCTTCATCGTGGCGCCCCCGCGTGCTGAGTGACTCGCCTATCCACGCGCGAATCCTCGCGTTGTTCGGATCCAACGCGATCGCCCGCTCGTACTCCCGCGCGCTCTCGGTCCAGTTCCACCGGTAGTACAGATTGAGCCAGCCGAGCGAGGCATGGGCGTCCCCCGACCGGTCGTCCAGCGCGACGGCCTGGTTGGCGGCCCGCAGCGCTTTGGTGTATCCATCCGCCGAAGGAAGATAGCCCCAGTACGCCTGCCAGAGGTATACGTCCGCCAGCCCGGCATAGGCGCGCGCGTAGGATGGGTCGCGGGCAATGGCCTGTTCGAAGAACTGCGTGGCCGCCGCGTAGCCCGTCCGCGTGCGCTTGAAAATCTCGTGCCTCCCCTTGAGATACAACTGGTACGCGACCCCGTCCTTGGGCGCGTCGGCCGTCAGGCCCTGTTCGTCCTCGCGAGTCAGGTGCAGGCGCAGGTTGTCCGCGATCGCCTTCGAGATCTCTGCCTGCACGGTCAGCACGTCGGCGAGCGGGCGGTCGAACTGGTCCCCCCACAGCTGCGCGACGCCCACCGCGTCGATCAGCTCGGCCTGGACCGTGAGCCGATCGCCGCGCTGTGTCACGCGGCCGGTGACCACGGCCCGCGCGTTCAGCGCGGCGCCGGCCTCCTTCGGGTCCACGGTCTGGTTCTTGTACTTCGCAGCGAGCGTGCGCGGGACGACGCGGAGACCGCGAATTTTGGTCAGGCTGTTGGTCAGGGTTTCCGCGAGACCTTCGCTCAGATAGTCCGCGTCGGGCGTGCCGCTCGCGTTGACGAATGGCAGCACGGCGATCGAGTCGATCGGGCCGATCGCGGGCGTGGGCGTCATCCAGCGCCGCCCGATCGTCAGGCCGAGTGCGATCACGATGACCGCACCAGCCGCGATCGCGAGACCGAGCGGCCGGCGTGTCTGCACGCCGGAGCGCTTTGCCTCATGCGACGCGACCGGCGATCCAGGCTGAGCCGCCGCGTCAGCCAAGTATGGCGCTGAGTCCCCGGCCAGGCGCTCGCGCTTCACACGCTCGAGATCGGCTCGGAGATCTGCCGCGGTCTGATAGCGTCGTGCGGGATTCTTCTCGAGCGCCCGGTCGATGACCTGCTCCAATGCCGGCGGTACCCGTGCGTTCAGCGTTCGGGGGGCGGCCGACTGCTTGTTCAGAAGCTCGTCGATGATCACGGCCGTCGTCCGCCCGGTAAACGCCGGACACCCGGTCGCCATCTCGTACAACACCGCCCCGAACGAAAAGATGTCGGTGCGCGCGTCCGTCTCGCCCCCGCGGGCCTGTTCCGGCGACATGTACGCCACAGTGCCGAGCGCAGTTCCCGGCTTCGTCAGGATCGCCTCCCCGGGCATCGTCGGCCGTCCGGCGGCGTCCGACACATCGCCGGCCGGTGGCTCCGCACCCAGTTTCGCGATGCCGAAGTCGAGCACCTTGGCCTGGTCTCGTCTGGTCACGAAGATGTTGTGGGGCTTGAGGTCTCGGTGGACGACCCCCGCCCGATGCGCCGCATCGAGCGCGTCCGAGATCTGGATCGCCAGGTCCAGAAGGGGATCTGTCGCGAGCGGGCCAGCTCTCAGGCGATCCGCCAGCGTTTCCCCCTCGAGGTACTCGATGACGATGAAATCGATCGCGGTGCCGGGTTCGGTGGAGGGGGCCTCACGGCCGACGTCGTGCAGCACGCAGATGTGCGGGTGCGAGAGCGCGGCGATCGCCCTGGCTTCCCGTGCAAAGCGCTGTCGCCGGTCCGGGTCGGCCGACGGGAGGATCTTCAAGGCGACCGTGCGGTCCAGGCGCGTATCGCGCGCTTTGTAGACGTCGCCCATGCCGCCTGCACCGATGGCGGCGACAATCTCGTACGGACCGAGTCGCGTTCCGGCGGAGAGGGGCATACGGAGTCTTGGCAGATTCTAACCGCAGGCGCTCAACAGCGCGCCGCGATCCCCAGGGGATGGGGGACAGGCTCGAGCGGCCCGGTGAGGCTCGGGTTGATCGCATACGCTGGCTACGACACGACGCGCACGCCGTACTTCGTGAATCACCGACACCGAATATTGTGATTGGCGCGCGCTGTTGAAACATTCAGCGCCCATCGTCGCGTATCTGAGGGCCATCGCGCCCGACAAGCAGGAGATCGCGCTCCTGCACGCGCTCGAAGTGGGCGTGACCGAGCTGGCGTCGCGGCGCGAGCGCTTCCAGCGCTGAACGTG
>Ga0209515_10007201_pt1 | contig 13475 bp, 10 predicted proteins | sample Subgroupgradi54m_FD_187454 | JGI IMG/M metagenome (GOLD analysis project Ga0209515, IMG submission 187454) | Subsurface groundwater microbial communities from S. Glens Falls, New York, USA - GMW60B uncontaminated upgradient, 5.4 m (SPAdes)... ...
CTGGGTTGGAGGAATCCCTGGTGTGTCAGTTGTTCCCTAAAGGGGCAACGCTGAGTAGCTATATTCCTAACTGATAACCGCTGAAAGCATCTAAGTGGGAAGCAGATTCCAAGATTAGATCTCATTTCCGAGCAATCGGAGTGAAACCCCTTGTAGATTACGAGGTTGATAGGCGGGCGGTGGAAGGCGAGCAATCGTTTAAGCCTACCCGTACTAATGGTTGATAGGGCAAATTATGTAATACTTTTTACCCTACAAATTGCTCTTTGAATCGTGTTAATCAAGATTCATAGATTTCTTATCCCGTTAGAATTGAAAATTTCTAATGGGACTTCTCTTCCTTGTTAAAGAGTTAATAAATTAGCCGTTAAACTAGCCACTAGTTTCTAGTAGCTAGGAACTTTGAAATAATAAATGAGAGCAAAAGCCTCTCGGTGATTAGAGCGAGTTGGAACTACCCTTAACCATTCCGAACAAGGAAGTAAAACAACTCAGCGTTTACGATACTGGATTTATTCTGGGACAATAGATCATCGCCGGGGGACTTTTGCTCTTAACAACTTAGTCAAGGCCCCACTACGTTCTGTCTTTGACAGAACTACGAAGGGGTAAACCGAAGGATTCAAACACAAAAACCACCTTTGATTCCTCATGTTATAATATGCTTATGTCAGAAGAAGAACCGAATCCATCAGAGAGTCAAGATCATAGATTCACAAGAAAATTGCGACTTTCTAAGTCAAGATTTAGTGTTCCTGGCAAAGAAGCGGCGCACTTACCCCCACTAACATTTGAGCAGCGCAGAAAACAACAAGAGTTTGTTAAGGGAGTAATAGGTGAAATGACTAGCTTGGGTACATCCCCAGATTTGCGACAATTACCATTAGATAAGCCTTCAACTGGAAATATTTTAAACAACTAATTGTTGAGGATTAGGAATTCTCCTTCGCTTACAACCTCTGCTTTACCGTCCACAACTTTAACAGCAGACTCATCATCTATTGCATATATTGGGACTTTAACTTCTTTTGCTTTTTTTTCTAATAATTCTTTGTTGGCAAGCAAAGAATATGGTCTTGAATTGAGATGTGGCCTTATTAAAAAATTCACAAGCTTTAAGGATTTACCGGAAGATTGTCCTTTGGGACCAAGCAAATCATAATCTTCGTCTTTGAAAGCTTCAGGATTTTCTAAAGCTTGCGATGTCATAGTTAGGCTATCTCCGGCCATCATGCTTCCCGCGCTTATTCCAACATAAATCTTTGTTTTTAGAAATTTTGGCAAAACTTCAAAGAGTCCGCTTTTTTGCATCCAGTAACTTAAATAAAAAGTATTGCCTCCGCCAAACATTATAATATCTGCCGCATTAAGCCTGGGTTCCCATTGCTTTCTATTTAAAGCTGCAATATCAACAATATCAATGCGTGCAAGTCCAAGTTTTTTACAGTTGGCAAGATCATTTATCAACCAACTCTTGTCACCAGTCTCCGCATTGGCTGCAGTTGGGATAAAAACTAATCTAGTTTTATCAAAGGGCTTATCAAGTAGTTCGGAAAGAGCATTAACAATAGATTTATTTGCAAATCCGTTAGAAGTTAGAAGCAGTTTCATTAACTGGATTATAGCAGGCCACCTTTAAGAAGTCTGTATTCTTTGTTTGTTTCCCAAATCTTTTGTAGCTCACTAAAATTTTCGTCAGGTTCTAACATGAGTTCTGCCAGTTTATCTATTTCTTTTAATTTACTCTCCGTTAACTTGCCAAACTCTTGGTACATGACGAGCTTAGGATGATGAAGATATATTATTTCACTGTTCATAAGGCAGTGAAAATCGTAGAATAATTCCCAAGCTACAACAACAAGCCCATGAGTGCCATCACTATTCCAGAAATGTTTACTATCTATCTTATTCTGTCTTACATCAAGCCATGCATTTGCTGAAAACTCAAATTTCCCCTCTGGAATGTCATACATATCAAATCCTGTATCATGAAAACTTCCGTCAACATCAATACTAACCCATCTTTCTTTTTTATCCCAGTATTGATTTATCCAATGGTCGCCGCTTACTTTTGCCCATGACCAATATCCTGCAAATCCGGAACGGACTCTGGTAGGTATTCCTTTAGACTTTAGAATAGAGGCTAAAAGGATGGTTAAATGTCGGCAAGTTAACACAACTTTATCTTTTACTAGCCTTTCTTTTGTAAGTCCTCTGTTATCTCTTCTAAAAAGCTCAGCAATTATGGCTACCGCTGTTACCAAATTATCATCCTCTGCCTGTCTGTACCAAGGTACCTTTTTCATGTCTCCAAATTTCAAATCAGAGTTTGTAAATTTATTCCCCGCATCTAAAGTAGTTCTGTGAATGAAAGACCATCTTAGAAGATATCCAATTTCTCTAACATCATTTGGTAAAGATTTGAAATAATCTTCATAAAGTCCTGGGTAAGTGAACATCCCATATTCTAGGTAATGATCAAGTATTTTCTGTTGCATATCGCCAGTATAGTTTTTATATATTTATTGTCAACATGCGTGAACGATATTGTTCTGGAAAGGCGAAAGAGAAGAGTGGGAGGGTCAAGGCCGGAGGATTCAAACACAAAACAAAAATATAAGTGATATAATTCATCTAAATGAATGAATCTGGCCTCGATTCTCCTCCCAAAATTACTCCAGAATTAATTCGCGCAGATATGCAACGTTTTATGACGTCCTCTTATGGACGACCCAATGTATTTCCTTCGGGTTTTTCTGAAAATCGTAGAGAATTTTTTCCTGTTGTCATAGGAGAAATAATTTCTACTGAAAATACCGACCCGAGGACATTGCTAAAAATGTGCAGCTATCTAGTTGACATGGATCAGACACTGATATTTGATTATTTTTCTGGAAAAGATTATACAGAAGAATTTATTAATGGTCCTAGTTCTGCAGACTTACGAAGAAAAATATTTGAAGGATTACAGGCCAACTTATATGATTTAAATGCGGCAGATATTGAGGATAAAGTGACTCTGTTTTCTTGGTTCCGTCATAATAAGCATAGAGGAGGTTATGGAAGTGGTGGGAAAACAAAGTTTCCTGAGAGATTGAGATATGGTAAAGATGAAACCGAAATGTTGAGGAGAAAGATGCCGCCAGTGCAAGCCCTTAACTATATGAAAACTGTTATCGCTGCAGAATTAAGAGATTTAGAAAAGCCCCAAGGAAGATAAAGTTATTGTTCTGCCAATGAAATAGTGGTATACTTAACTCAACTTAAATGAAAGGAAATTTAATGCGTGTCAAGTACAACAACTTCAACTAATTCCTCAAAAGGCGCCACTTCAATGGCGGAGCTTCTTAGAAAGGTAGCAACTCAAGTAACCAATCTTAAAAAGGGAGATATCGTAGAGGGGACAATTACAAAATTAACCTCTTATGAAATTCTGGTTGATATAAATGCAAAAGCAGAAGCTGTAGTTTTAGAAAAAGAAAAAAGGCTTATGAATAGCTTACTTTCGTCTCTTAAAGTAGGGGACAAGGTAACGGTTCAAATCCTCAATCCAGAGTCGGATATGGGATATCCTGTTGTGTCTCTCCGCCGATTTTTGGATGATGCACAGTGGAAGAGACTCGACGAGCTAAAAAACAAAAAGGAAGTAGTTGAGGTAACTATTGATGAGGCCACAAAGGGCGGATTTTTGGTTTCATCAAAAGACGGCATCTTGGGATTTTTGCCAAATTCCCACATGACATTTAGAGGTGACTCCCAAAGCTTGATTGGAACAAAAACTAAAGCTGTAGTTTTGGAACTTGATAGGCCAACGCGCAGAATTGTTTTCTCTCAAAAACATGTAACAACTGCTGCCGACTTTGAAAAAGAAGTTAAGAGCCTAAAAGTTGGAGACAAAGTCAAAACTACTGTTTTAAACGTTGCGCCTTTTGGAGTTTTTGTCTCAATTCCACTCGATCCTTCGACAAGCTCAGGAGGGAAAGTAACAGAAGGGTTTATTCATATTTCGGAAGTTTCATGGGAAAATGTTCCCGACCTTTCCAGTCTTTATAAATCAGGAGACAGCCTTGAAGCCCAGGTTACGGGAGTTGATAAGGAAGCCCGAAGAGTTAACCTTTCTCTTAAGAGATTAGGAGCTGATCCATTTGAAAAACTCGTCGGCAATTTTCCGGTTGATAAAAAAGTAACTGGCACGGTTTCAAGCATTATTGCAGCCGGAGTTTTAATTGATTTGGACGGAATTGTTGGAATTATAAAGAAAGAAAAAGTTCCCCCAACTGTGAGTTTTAAAGTTGGAGATTCTATTGAAGCAAGCGTTGAAGGCGTTGATAAAAGAACAAGAAGAATACTTTTGGCGCCAGTTCTTAAAGAAAAACCAATAGGTTATCGCTAAAGCGATAAAATAAAAAAAAATCAAATCTCAAAGATTTGAGATATTAGATTTTATCTTTAATTTATGAAAGTGAAGATTTCATTCGTCTGCCAGGAGTGCGGATATGACACCGTTCAATGGTTGGGAAAATGTCCGGAATGTGGCTTGTGGAATACGTTTAAAGAAATAAGAACATCAGCTCCCTTAGCAAGTAAGTCCTCGGTTAGTAAAACTTCACTTCTTCCCCAGGCAGACATTGTTCCTCGCTCGTTAGATAAAATTTCTTACCAGGCAAAAGACAGGCAATTAACAGGATTTTCAGAAATGGATGTGGTTTTGGGTGGGGGAATAGTTGCCGGTTCTGTTATTCTCTTGGCAGGAGACCCGGGAGTTGGTAAATCAACCTTACTTCTTCAGACCGCGCTCAATATCTCAAGTGGAAAGTCACCAAAAACCGTACTTTACATCTCGGCAGAGGAGTCCCTAGAACAAATAAAACTTCGTTCTCTACGGGTTGCAAAGACAAAACCAGGAAAAAATTTCCTCGTCCTCTCAGTTTCGGATACAGACGCAGTTTTAGGTGTAATTGCGGACTTAAAGCCTGATCTGGTTATTATTGACTCAATTCAGACCATGGAATCGGAAAACGTTGCGGGTTTGTCCGGAAGTGTAGGGCAGATAAGATATGGTGCGGCGCAATTTATAAAAACGGCAAAGACATTAAAGATCCCAATAATAATGGTAGGGCATGTTACAAAAGAGGGGATGGTTGCAGGACCTATGATTCTCTCCCACATGGTTGATGCAGTTTTGTTTTTGGAAGGCGACAAGTTGGTTTCAACCAGAGTTCTAAGAAGTCTTAAAAACAGGTTTGGTCCTGTTGATGAAGTTGGTGTTTTTCTAATGGAAGAAAAAGGAATAATTGAAATAAAAAGTCCTGAGCAAATTTTTTTAACAAAACATCAAAAAGAGTCATTGCCCGGCTCAGTTCTTATAGTTACATTAGAAGGTAGTAGAGCTTTCCTTGTAGAAATTCAAGCGCTGGTTAATTTTACAAAAATGCCAATGCCAAGAAGAGTTGCGTCAGGAATTGACGGCAGGCGCTTAGAACTCTTGCTCGCCGTTTTGCAAAAACATGCGCAGATTCCAACATCGGGCCTCGATGTTTTTGTAAACGTTGCAGGAGGTTTAAAAATTTCCGATCCGGCCTCGGATTTGGGAATTTGTCTGGCAATTTATTCAAGCTTTAAAAACATTCCTCTTTCAAAAACTGTGGGAATTGCAGAGGTCGGTTTACTTGGAGAACTGCGAGCCGCGCCCATGCTTGAAAAAAGAGTTAAGGAGGCAAGGAAGCTTGGATTTAAAGATATAATAACAAGTGCAAATTTTAGAACTTTAAATCAAGCATTCAGAAGCATAAAATAACATTATGGCAAAAAGCAAACCTAAGGAAATAAGAAAAGATGTCATGAAAAATCTTGAAGATACGGCAATGTTTCCGCCAAGACTTGTTGGAATGATTGCTGATGAAGTTGCAAAAAATGTTATAAAGCGTTTGCCTGGAGTTCTGTCTCGTCCAAAAAGAAAAAAGAAGTCTGAAAAAAAGAAAATTGAAAACGCGGTTTTTCTTGACACCTCGGCAATTATAGACGGTCGCATTTTTGAGGTTGTAAGAATTGGTTTAATCCCAGGAATTTTTGTAGTTTTGGAAAGTATACTTTTGGAGCTAAAACACATTGCAGATTCCCACGACACGGTGAAAAGAGAGCGGGGAAGAAAAGGACTTGAACTTTTGGAAAAACTTAAAAAAGCGCGTGGGGTAAAAGTGGTAGTTTTATCTGAAGAGCAGGAAAAAGAGCTTGTAAAAGATGACGTAAAAGAAGTAGATGAGAGGCTAATTCGGGCAGCAAAATCCTATAAAGCAAGAATTATAACGTGTGATTATAATCTGGGAAAACGGGCAAGTATTATGGGAGTTACCGTAATCAATGTGAATACTCTGGCAAACGTTGTTAAGGTAACCGCTGTACCAGGAGAGGCGCTTCATATAAAAATTCTACACAGGGGTAAGGATTTGACACAGGGAGTAGGATATTTGGACGACGGCACTATGGTTGTTGTAGAAAACGCCAGCGATAATTTGGAAAAAGATGTTGACGTAATAGTTTCCCGTGTTATTCAAACCAGCGCCGGAAGAATGTTATTCGCAAAGAAGATGTAGCAATCTTCTATTTAATCTGTGGTAAATATTTTCAGAATTGTTGGCCCTAAATAAGTTGCTGTCAAAAAATGCTCTATGCTTTTGACATTCTGCTTCCGTTAACCCATTTTTAAAAGTCAGATGCAGATGCATTGTGTATCTTTTTGCTATTCCAGGCAGCCCTTCTTCAGGAATTAGTTCGAATTCGGCATCTCCCAAATCTGAAAAATAAATTCTTGGTTTTCTGTCCACAATGCAGATATTTATCGAGTCCTCGTTTACTTGTGCGCCATTTTGTGTTAACACTTGTAAATCAGGTAGCATATTTGCAAGATGTTCTTCATAATAGGCATCGTCAAATTCTTCAGGCAAGAGGTTGCTATCAATAGTTGAAGAATGAGAATTTGAACCGTCCATTACTTGGAAAGATAAATCTTGATATCTAGTCATTTTTAAGATTGGAAAGGGGACGCCATTAATATCTACTCGCATAACTTCGCATGTGGGATTTACGAACAAACCCATTGCTCTAATCCTATCTGTATTTGCCGGTTCCTGAAGTGCAACTGTCCATTCCTGAACCATGCTTGTTACGGTTTTAACTGTATCTATGGAGTCAACTGTGTTGGGAAGGCCTAATGCAAAAGGATTACCTTCGATGATGGCATCATAAACAGTTTTAGTGTTGCCCTCACCAAGTTTTCTGCCTATTTCTAGGGGGGTGTCATTATAAACCACCTCAAGTTTGCCTTTTCGCATACTTTCTATCATATGGGTTAAGGCTTGTGTATTTCCAAGTTCTATGCCAGATGTCATATCTTTATTATATCGAACAGTTTATGGGAAACTTAAAAGAGGTAGGAATCCCTGCCCAAGATCCCTACCTCTTTTAAAATTACAAATTAAGCCGTCTAAAATTAACTTGTCAATTCAATAAAAATCACTTGTTTTAGCTTCGTCTATTTTCCTTGACAATTATTTTTATGTATGATATCAAAAACAAAAGGCAATTAGTTCACTTTTCTGTCCAAAGACTATTTGCCGTTTTTACGAGAGCATTGCTTGTCGTACCTGAAATTATCATTACTGCGTAACGAAAGCGATGCTCTTTTTTTGCCTATTTTAGCTTCACAAAAGCACTACTGGTACTGATAAACCCTTTTTCAAAAGTGATTGAAATTGTTCTTTCCCCTGTTTTACTAAGACCTCTTGTTTGTAGTCGGCGATTGTCTTTCTAACTATCTTTTTACTTCTAAATGGGTTTAAGTTCATGTCAATTTTGATTTTATCACACCTTGTCAAGTGTGTCAAACCTATAGCATTAATATCACCCAAAATCGTCTAGACCTAGAGTAAATAGTTGATGGTTTAGGTTGATTTGACGATATATTTTTGTCGTTACATAAAAATGTGGATAACCTGTGGATGAGGAATTGCTCTTAGTCGCATTGCCAGCTCCGCAATCTTCGACAGTCTTCTTGTCTCAGTGTTCAGATGCTAACATAACATCTCCCAAGGCACGAATATGATTGCATCGGGATTCAAGATTGCTTCGTGTCAAAGCTCCTCAGAGCTTTAAATATAGTTAGCTGGGGCGTACAACGGAGGAGAAGACGGAGCGCAACGACGGTCTGTAGTCATAAATAGCCGCTGATTTTATCCATAATTTAGCTAGGGACAGGAGATTTTGTTTGATGTCGGAGAAGTAATCCTGAGGATTTCTTCTGTGAATATAAAGATACTGAGTAAGGTTAGCGAATTTTCCGTAGGGAAGAAGTTTCATTAGAAAATCACTGTATGTAAAAGGATGGGAATTTGTGTTTACTTTAAGCACATCCTTGGGTAAATTGTGCCTGTTTATAAGAAGAGTTTCAAACTGAAGAGAAATGCCGTGAAGGGGATTTTGATAGATAAATTTATTTCTTGAGGGAAATTTACTCTTTCCAATCCGCTTATCCTTTTCATTTATAAACCTACATTGGGTTCCAACAGCTACAACATTTGGGTTAGAAAGTAAGAATTCTCTCTGCTTTTTGATTCTGTCCTTCTCATTTATGTCGTCTGCGTCTGCAAAGCCAATAAATTGGCCTTTTGCCCGGTTAAAAAGCCTATTTAAAGTTACAGCATAACCATATCGCTTTACATTTTTATAAACTTTTAATCTTTTGTCTTTTTTCTTAAATTTCTGGAGGATTTTGTAGGAGTTATCGGTTGAGGAGTCGTCAATTGCGATTATTTCAATTTTCCTGAAACTCTGACGCAAAAGACTTCTCAAACAGTCATTTAAATGCTTTTCTGAGTTGTGGACAGGTAGAAGAATGGATACGGCAGGTTTTTCTTTCTTCTTCATCAGCTACAAAGAAAAATTGTACCACAATTGGTGCTTTCTGGCAAATCGCTAATCACTGAAAACACGATGGAAAGTGTTTAAATTCTAGTCTCGGATGCAATTTTAATTTATTTGTCTACATCCAGCCCAATCTGTGTATAATTAACTTATGCTATTTACTAGAAACCTAAGAATAGTTGGGTTTTATAAAGATAACTGGGGTAAAATTGCCTTAGCGTTTATCCTGCTGCTAATCATTGTTGTCAATGTTCGCCCCGGATTCGTTGTTTTGGGCAATGATAACTTTTCTCCTGAGCTTAATCCGCTTCTTAATCTCAAACGCATTATCTTTTCCCCTGCGTGGAGGACATACCGGATTATCGGAATTCCATCGGACAGTGAGCAGGCTGATATTTTTCGAACAATCCTATATTTACTAACAGAAAAGGTTACTCCCGTATGGGTTGTTTCCCAAGCCTATCTTTTTTTTACATTGTTCATTGCAAATTTCTCGATGGGTTTTCTTACGTGGCAAACTCTAAAAACCAGTGTTTCTAATAGGCACAAAAATACTATTTTCTTCTTTGGTGGATTATTTTATCTCGCTTCGCTTCTTACCTCATGGATATACTTTTTCCCCGTACATCTGTTTGTTGCCGCTTATGCATTTTTACCTTTTGCACTATGGAGAATAGGGTCTTTTTACGAGAAAAGAACCTTTTTGAATTTTTCGTTGTTGACAATCGCTTTGTTATTTTTAACAACAAGCGCTTTAACAGCAACTATGTTTTTTGTATGTTTTGGAATCATCTTAATTTTTATAATAATCTTCGCAAGTATCAACTTCTCTAAAATTGGCATGCTCCAGGCGTTGATTACAGCACTTAGTATAATAGTATTAGTTCTTGGTTTAAATGCCTTTTGGATTTTTCCATTCGCGACGTACGTAAAAACAAATACCCCGGCTCTAAGAGATTCCGCAATATACCGTAGTATTACTGCAACAACTATTGAAACCGAAGCAAAGTACAATACCGCATTTAATACCCCGCGTTATCAAAGTTCTTGGATAGATACAAAAGAGAATCACATCGATTACACATTTAAATATAGAGATTGGTACAAAACCTCTGTAGCGGGGAATATTTTAAGCTTTATCCCTGTTGTGCTGGCAATTTTAGGGGTAATTTTTATATTTGCGTCTAGGTTGCGATCTCTTTATATTATTCCTCTGGCGTTTATCTTCGGCTGGTTTATTATAAAAGGAATAAATCCACCCTTTGGCAATCTGTATAGTTTTTTCCTTGATCATTTTCCAACCGCTGCCCAAGTTTTTCGTTGGCAATCGTCTAAAATTTGGCCTCTACTTGGAGTATCTATTCCAATCTTAGCTAGTATAGGAATTTTATTTATTTTGAAACTCCTGTTCCGGCTACAAAAAAGGAATTATCTTTCCTTTATCTTCATTAGCATTGTTGCCCTATCTATGCTCGTATATGTATATCCTTATTTTAAAGGAGACCTAATAAGGCAGAAAGTATTTACTAAGGTTCCAGCAGATTATTATTCTCTTTCTTTGTATCTTCAGAAAACAGATCATAATTCCAGGATGTATGTGTCCCCCGAAGCTAATACTCTTTATTTTCGCAATTACTCTTGGGGATTTTGGGGGTCGGTTGTACTTAATTATATACTACCAAACCCCATTATCGAAAAAGCATTAATTGCAGGGTCTTATCAAAACGAGCAAGCATTTACGGTAATTAATAACGCTTACTATAGTGACGATCCGCTTCTTTTTACAAATGCTTTAAAGCTATATAAAACCTCACTTATTCTCTCTGACAGGAATGCATCAACAGGGGACGCAGGATATGTATACAACTGGGAGGTCGAGAAAAAAATGGTAGAAGATAATCCTTATTTTGAGAAAATATGGCATCAAGGAAAGCTGTCTTTATATAGAATAAAGCAGTTTGATCCTTCGTTGCTACAAACCGGAGAAAATGTTGCATTCCAGACAAATTTTGCAAACCTTAATTTAATTTTAGCTAGACAAGGAAAGACATCTTACTATGTAGACGAATTAAAACAAGGCACAATATATCCCTTTGCGCTTAAGTTTGATGATCTAACCGTAAGTCAATCACAGATAGAAACAAGAACTCTTTACCTTGGAAAAGGTGGAATTTTTACATACGCTGTGGACGCTGGCGGTATTTTAGAAGATTCTACTACACTAGATTATAAGCAGGGCACGAGTGAGGTCGTAATGTCTCCTGCTTCACCCCAACTTTCTGTAAATGAGATTCCCTATGCTTTTCACCTTCCTGAGATTAAATATCAACTTAAAAATAATCCTTTATTTCTTTCTTTGGATGATCAGGTTATTGACGAAAGGTTCACGAGTGGAGCAATTTCGACTTCTGTGCCATTTTCTTGGGCTACCGACAAAGCCCTATTTCGGTCATGGGATCCGCAATTTACTCCATATGACATATTGGCTCAACATCCTGCGCTATTTTTTTGTAATGACCGCACAGATTTGCATGGTGTGCCTGTTATTAAGTCTGGGAAAACAAAATGCGGATCCGGTCCTTTTAGTATTGCAACAGATAGTGTGATAGAGGCAGAAGTTCAAGTCAGAAGCACAAAGCCCGTGCAGCTTTCTTGGTGCATTAACTCAGAAAGCAAAAAGAGCTGCCTAAACAAAAATGTAAGCATCTTTGTAAACGGGATTGGAAAAGCCAAAACTCTGTTGCCAACAATTATAGGTAAAGAGGACAAGCTGCAAGTGTTTCTAGACTTTAATACAGTAGGAAAAGAGGACTCAGATGTAACAATTGAAAAACTACAATTTAATATTTACCAGACAAATCAGACACCTACCAAAGTGTCTGGCAGTGCAAATGTACAAAACCAGTCTATGCTCGTCTATATTAATAAAGGGGACACAATCAGCCTTGATATGCCGGTTATACAAGGCGCAAATGCTTTTCCTTTCCGTTCCGATGGAGCGCTTATACCAGAATCCACAAACAGTCCGTTTGATACTGTTCTTGACCCTGCCAATAAAATCGATATATCAGAGAAGGGCTTAGCCATTATTAATAAAGACAGTAATAGCAATATATTTCCGCGTTTATCGTTTGTGGATCCGCGAGGAAGTTTGGCTATGGTCTCAGTTATCGCCGAAAACACCAATGGTGTCCCAGTCGATGTTTCCCTTAGGGACGTTACGCAGTCTTATAAGATTTGGGACAGGCAAGTGCAATATAGGCAGCAAACGAAAGCCCTAGATGTATTTGCTATGCCTGATAAGGTTGAATCTTACTACTTTGAGGCTTTTTCAACCGGCTTTGGTCCAAGAGAAAGCATCAACACAATAAAAGCTCTCAATTTTCAGACTATTCCTCGGGCATGGTACAGCATGAAGCTTGAGCCTTTACAGCCATCCCAGCAAGGAATTGCGTCCCTTACCAAGCAGGGGGAAGAAAGTGTTTATGCAGGGGATATAAATATCAGCAATAATATCATAGGAATATCTGAAGGAGTCTCACCTAATTGGAAGCTTAGTATTAACGGGAAAGAGCAAAAGCAAAGCCTTACTATAAATGGTTGGGAGCAGGGGTGGAACATTACGGAAAAGGGTAGGGCAAAAGTAGACTTCTGGCCGACCAGACTAGTCCAGGGGGGATATATCCTACTCGTTGTTATATTGCTTGTTGTATTCGGAGGCGCATTTTTCTCGGCAAGGAAAATTTTGCCTTTTTCCAAAGAGGAGGATCAAAACGAAGAGCCTCAAAAACCACTACCACAAGCTTACTAGGTAAAAGGCTAACAATTAAAAATTCCAGTCCAGTCACCGCAAGTCCCTTAAGCGTTGGTCTATAACCGTATGTAGTAATTCCTGTGATTCGACTTGCAAGTGTAACTTTAAATGTTTTCTTAACATTATGGTATCCATTTGACCTTGAAGATTTCCTATATTTATATATTGTTTCCGGGACATTAGCAATTTTTCCCTTAGAAAGTATGTAAAAAAGCATGTCAACGTCTTCCCCTGTTTTATATTGGTCTTTATATCTGTAAGACTTAAAAATGCTTGCATACGTTAACAGTATTGGATGTTGAATAGGAACAGAACTCATGATCATTGGGTAGAGTTTTTCGTGTTGCTGCGGAAATCTTTTCATAGCGATTGGGTTTCCGTCCGGATCTATAACTATGGCCTGACCCCCACATGCGATAACCTTTGGGTGTGTTTTTAGATAATTCATTTGGATAGCCAATCGGTTAGTTAGGGAAATATCATCTGCATCCATTCGGGCAATAAATTCACCCTGAGTTTTTTCTAGCCCCGCATTCAAGGCATGAGTTAGGCCGCGGTGAGACAGCACGATAACCTTGACTCGCTCGTCACTTTTATATTGTCTTAAGATTTTTAGAGAGTCGTCTGTAGAACCGTCGTCTACGATTATAAGCTCTAAATTTTTGTAAGTTTGATTTAGAATACTAGCAACTGCGTCACTTAAATATTCGCCGCCGTTATAAACAGGCATGATAACAGAAAC
>Ga0209515_10007202_pt1 | contig 13474 bp, 15 predicted proteins | sample Subgroupgradi54m_FD_187454 | JGI IMG/M metagenome (GOLD analysis project Ga0209515, IMG submission 187454) | Subsurface groundwater microbial communities from S. Glens Falls, New York, USA - GMW60B uncontaminated upgradient, 5.4 m (SPAdes)... ...
TGAAAAAAAGAGAAGAAAAGAAATATCCAAAACTTAAAATATCACGTACTGAATGGCGGCTCATGCAGGCAATAGCTGCTTAACCGAGCACCATTGAGCGCAGTCCTGACTTCCTAATTTATAATCGAAACTTTCTTATCAATGAAAGTCAGCACAGAAGCTTATAGCTTCAAGTTAAATTTTAATGATTCGGTGTCTGTTTTGGTGACAAAACTGAATTATTTCTAGCGCTAGGAAACCACCGACTGAAAGCGCTGTTACGAATATACCTACCCAGTTCATCCATTGAGGAAATGACTTTGAACTTTCAAGCACCAGATAATCTGGCTTGAAATACAAGGTAATCGCATTAATAACAACCCCTATTAAAGCAAAAAAGCCTAAAATGACTTTGGAAAGCGCCATGTAATTCTCCCTGTGACTCAAGTCATGCTAAAACACAAACACTCTTACAGTAGCTGTGCCATTAAGTTCTTTTTTTACTCAAAATATAAAACAATTCTACTGCAACACCAATTAAACAAGCAACGATAGCGCTTTTCATTATCGTAGACCAATGAAAATGATTACCATTTATTGCAGAAATGACGGAGATAATTGCACCTACAATTACGCCTAAAGTAAAACCTCCCCAAACAGCATTGCGGCTGCGCCAAAAAATCGCTAGAAAAATTACTGCTACGATTCCTAGTATTATCCAAATCATAAATTTAATCTCATAGTTAATTACCTACAGTAGCCACGTTCTTATTCAAAAATCTTCAAAGTGCTAAAAAAGACCCCTATCATGCTTTAAAACACACTGACCTTCAATAACATCTGACGCAGAATCATGTCTCGTACTTTTGAGAAACTCATACATAGTCAACACTCTAACTAGGTATCCAAGGAACTCTGAAAATTTCAACCCATTCTTCACCGCCTGCTGGGAAAATCGAATCTCCATAGTTTGAACCATTCAAAACCAATTCGTACTTTATTGCTAATTTTTCTAGAAAATCGAGAGCTGGTTTTAAATCACTAAATCTAATTATCCGGCGGGTTTTTTTAACACTAAGGTGTGCTACGCGTTTATCCGTGAACCATTTTAGCTTTTTGATCATTTTATTTAATTGCCGGTGATCTCGTCGTGCCATTGCTGGATTGATGTGCTCTCGCTTAACATTTTTCTTCCAACCAAAATGTTTTTTAAAGTCTCTTCTGGCAAAATCTTTTACAACGCTACCCTGGTATAAATTTTTAAATCTTTTCCATGATAGAACTTGTGGGCTCTCACTTATTTCTTTTAACAGCTGGGAAAATGAAATGTCATCCGACCATGTGGGTGCTCCTTGCCTTCTGATTTTAATTAACATATCCGTCACATAAGCATCGCCTAGCCATTTGTAAAAAAGATTTCCTGTTTGGATTCTTGGATTACTTCTTATTATGTCTTGGACTTTCCAAAATACATGCCGAGCAATTAGCATTTGCGAAACCTCGTTGCGTAATCGCTTTAACCGTTTTTGCCAAACACGATACCGATTATTTTCTTCTTTACTTGTCATAGCCATCGAGACAAAATTCCCTACAGTGGGTACGTGCTAATTCAAAAATCTTCAAAGTGCTAAAAAAGACCCCATGTACTATAAAAAATTAAGGCTTCTGATGAATAGTCAGACGTGCTTTTTTAAAGCGTGGAAGATTATACTATTTAACTTAATTTGGATACAGAACTTAGAGAAGCAGTATTTTCAAGTAGTTTTCTGATTTTCGTTGCGGTGACAACACGGTGTCAAGTCCTGAGGCCAAGTGTTTGAACAGCTTGAAGCTTGTGGTTTTAATGGGAGAAAAAGCTTTAAGATTACTTTGAAAACAGATGAAACAAAACCGTAACAAAAATTGCCAAAAACCCTCCTGCGAAAACAGGCGTGGGCGGAACATGCAGATAAACGATCAAAATCATACCCGCGATGACAAAACTGCCAAGCACTAACGAAAGTTTTCTTGCTAGCCCTGCTCTTTTCATAAAGTTTGGTTTCCTGTTTGTTTAACTCAACCACTGTGCGCTAAAGCGCACAGGTTGTGGCGCCGACTGGAAGTCGGCTTAAGTTCTCTCAATGGTAAACTCTTCATCCTCATCTTCGTGGTGGTGTTCAATATAGTCTTTGATCATCTGTTCATTCACCACTCCGGTTGAAACGCAAAAGTAACCGCGGGCCCAGATGTGTTTGCCCCAATAGGTCTTCTTCAGCTCTCCAAATTCCATCTGAAGTTTCCTAGAGCTTTTGCCCTTCACATACTGCATCAGCTTGCTGACCGAAAGATGTGGGGGAACGCTCAAGAGCATGTGAACATGATCCTCAAGACAAATGGCCTTTCAGGATCTTGACATCGAGCTCCCCGCAAATTCCCCGGATTAAGTCTCTGGCCTTCCGTGCCAGCTTTCCCTTCAGGATTCGATAACGATATTTCGTGGTAAAGACCACATGATATTTAATGTCATATGTGGTGTGCGAGGTCCTCCGGTACTGTGGCGATCCCATGATTCGCCCATTCTACAGGAGTTGTCAACCTGAAGGCTTCGCCTGAAGGCGAGGGATATCCCACCCCGACCAGACAAATGAATTATACTCCTAAAAATCAGGTTTGGGAATTAATACTATTTCATTTCAAAAATACTTGACACGTTTAAATAATATGCTATATTTATACTACTCCTATCTGATTACTATGATATGAAACTGACTAAAAAAGGCGAATACGGACTAAGAGCTCTCTTGGCCCTCACGTTTGTTTACGAGGACCGAACGCTGAACCTACGGGAAATTTCAAAACAAGAGAAAATTCCTTATAAGTTCCTAGAACAAATTATGATGCTTCTCAAAAAAACAGGTTTTGTCAAAAGCACTAAAGGTAAATATGGCGGCTATTCCCTTTCCCGTTCACCCAAAAAAATTACGCTTGGAGAAATCATTAGAGCAGTTGAAGGCCCCCTCTCCCCCATTGGAACGGTAGAGGAAATAAAAAAACGGATTCGTTCAGAGGAGCAACACCCTGGCCTTTACCATTCTTTGTTAGATGTTCGAAATGCAATTGCCAGAATTCTTGATGGAAAAACTTTATGGGATGTTTGCCAAAAATCACTTGAACTAACCGGTTCTAAATCCGTGTATCAAATGTATTACATTTAAAATGAATCAAGACGATCTTAAAAAAATTTTGCCTGCAGTTGAACAGGCGCTTGAGAAAATCAATTTCGGAGCGGTAGAAATCACTGTTCACAATTCTAAAGTGGTACAGCTTGAAGTAAAAGAAAAATGAACATGATTAAGAAATTATTGAGCTCGGTTTTAATCATCATTTTAATACAAGGTCTCAATCCTCCTGTTTTTGGAGAAACACAAAAAATCAAAGTGGGTCATTTCCCCAATGTCACTCACGCGCCAGCCCTTATTGCCCATGCAACCGGTCACTTTGAAAAAATATTTGGAGAAAATACGAAGGTCGACTGGAAATTATTTAATGCGGGGTCAGAGGCAATTGAAGCATTATTTGCCGGAGAAATCGATCTCCTCTATGTAGGGCCGAATCCTGCAATCAACGGTTTTGTCCGCTCAAAAGGAGGAGCTCTGCGAATTATTGCAGGCGTTGCAAGCGGAGGTGCTGCTTTTGTTGTTCGGCCGGAAGCACACATGGAACGCTTCGAGGACATTAAAGGGAAACGCGTCGCAACACCTCAAAAAGGAAACACTCAAGATGTCGCTCTCCTTCATTTGATGAAAGAAAAAGGTCTTAAACCAAAAGCCCAAGGCGGCGATGTTGAGATCTTTAACATCAGTGGCGGCGATCAAATCACAGCTTTTGTAAAAGGACAGGTAGACGCCATATGGACTGTGGAACCTTGGGTCTCACGCCTTGTTTCTGAAGCAAATGGAAAAATCCTTTTTGAAGAAAAGGACCTTTGGCCGGAAGGAAAATATGCAACCACTCTTCTGGTTGTCCGCAAAAAATTTATGGATCAACACCCAGACCTAGTACAAAAATCGGTAAAAGAGCATATTGAAATCACAGACTACATCAACAAGAATCTTCAGGAAGCGAAGGAAATCTTCAACAAAGAGTTACAATATGAAACCGGTAAATTCCTCTCTGCTTCTTATTTGGATGAATGTTTCAAAAAGATTATCTTCACCGATGATCCGATGCAATCTTCCGTTGAAGAATCAGCCAAACGTGCAGCTGAAATCGGTTATCTCGGAAGAAACACGGTGGACCTCAAAAATCTTTATGAACTTTCTTTCTTAAGCGAAGCCAAAAACGAACTTTCAAAGAAGGAAAATTGAATGCTGTTATCTATTGAAGGAGTAACGAAAGAATTCATCGCTCAACACGACAAAGTCCTAGTATTGGATAAAATTTCACTCCAAATCAAACCTGGCGAATTCGTTTGTTTCGTTGGACCTTCTGGATGCGGAAAAACGACTCTGCTTAATCTTATTGCTGGACTTGAACAATCAACAGACGGTCTTATCCGGCAGAACGGTGAGAAGATAACATCCCCGGGAAGCGACCGTGTGGTCATCTTTCAAGAGACTGCCCTCTTTCCTTGGCTTAATGTGATTCAAAATGTCGAATTCGGACTTGTTCATCGAATGGAAGCTCGAAAACGTCATGAGATTGCACGTGCACTCCTTAACTTAGTTCATCTCAGCCGATTTGAGAAAGCATATGTTCATCAACTTTCCGGTGGCATGAAAAGCCGAGTCGCCATTGCACGAGCACTTGCTTTAAACCCTTCTGTCCTCTTGATGGACGAACCTTTTGCTGCTCTGGATGCTCAAACCCGAGATATTTTACATGAAGAAATTGAAGAAATTTGGTCTAAGACCAAGCAGACGATTATTTTTGTAACTCATAATGTTCGAGAAGCGGTGCGATTGGGTGATCGGGTATTTGTTTTTACCGCGCGACCCGGCCGAATCAAAAAAGAATTCCTAATTGAACTCGTTAGGCCTCGTGATATCAACAGCGAAGGCGTTGTCATATACGCGAAACAAATTCAACAGGAACTCCGTGAAGAAATCGAAAAATTCTTGAAAGAAGAGGTAGACCGTGAGTGGACTCTTAAGAAAGCTGATTTTTTACGTCCTGCTGGTATTGATTTGGGAAGCGGTATATAAGCTTGGGATTTGGCCTCCTTATCTTTTTCCTTCCCCAGGAGAAGTAGCGAAAGCACTTCTCTGGGGTTTTCAGGATCACTCCTTTTTAATCGGAATGGGTGTAAGCATCCAACGAATTCTTATTGGTTATTTCATTTCTTTGGTTTTCGGAATCGTTCTTGGAATTCTAATCGGTCGTTTCAAGATCCTTGATGAAACGGTTGGTTCGCTCATCACAGGGCTTCAAGTACTTCCCAGTATTTGCTGGCTTCCTCTTGCCATCCTTTGGTTTGGCTTAAGTGAACAAGCGATTCAATTTGTGATCATCATGGGAGCATTTCTTTCCATTGCCATTGCAACAGACAGCGGAATCAGAAACATTCCGCCCATTTACCTGCGAGCTGCCAAAACCATGGGAATAAAAGGAATCGATCTGTACGCCCGAGTGATCTTCCCTGCTGCACTGCCTTCCATTGCAACCGGAATGAAACTTGGTTGGTCATTTGCTTGGAGATCTTTGATGGCTGGAGAATTAATTTTTGTAAGCGTAGGGCTCGGACATCTGCTTCAAACAGGGCGAGAGCTTAACGACATGGCCCAAGTAATGGCAGTGATGATCACCATTGTAACCGTTGGCCTCATTTTCGACCGATTGATTTTCGCGCGACTTGAAAAAAGATTGCGCCGTCAATGGGGTATGACAAAATAGCCATAAAAAGAAAAACCCCCGCTTCAAAAGCGGGGGCTCAATTTTTGGGCTTACTTTGGCTTAACGCTTAGTAACGTTCGCAGCCTGGTCGCCTTTGGGTCCACGGACAACGTCAAACTCAACGCTGTCACCTTCATTCAGGCTTTTGTATCCATCGCTTGAATGGCGGAATGATGAACAAACACATCACTTCCACTGCCATTTGAAGGCGTGATGAATCCATAACCCTTCTGATTACTGAACCACTTCACAGTACCTTGTGCCATGACTTATGTTCCTTTCTTGCCGAAAATCGACACTGTTTGGTTGCTGCGTGAAGCGCCAGCACCGATTCTCATATTAAAATAAAATGGAAATCGGTACAGTCCCAACTACCGATAAATTTTCCAACGAAAGTTGGGGCCAAGCGTGCTGAAAAATAAAAAAACCGCGAAGCAGTGTTTCGCTCGCGGTCTAAAGTATCTTTACTCGTCTTGACCTAAAAGCTTCACATCAATTAACAATGGCAAAAAGTATACTTTCCTTCACTCCTAAAGTCAACCAGAAAATCGGGATTGTAACAGCTTATATTTAAGGTTTCTGAACGGCCAAGCGCCGAAAGTACGCTTCCGATTCGGTACCTGTATTATCCGAATCCGACATCAACCCAATGGCCATCACATTTCCACGAGGAGCCTTTCCAAAAAGCTTTTGATAATCTGCTACCAGATCACGCTTTTCAGCAAGCCAAGTTCCGGGTGGCGTAGTTGGGCCGCTCCGAACGACAATAACTTTATTGCCTCTTGCAAAAGGACTGCTTACAGAAGCTCCAACTGGAAAATGATCATCCCAAACGTATTGAATTACATCGGAAGATAATGGAATGCGCCTTCGAAATACAACGTAGATACGTGCAACGAAATCATTATCCGATCTAGCTGCCAAAACTTTATTCTGTTTTTTTGACGGAAATCGGATGGCTTTCCATTCCCAAGTTAAAAAAGGATGTTCTGATAGACCGACATCGACTTGCTTAAAAAGGACTGAAGAGGTGCCATGACTGGTTGCATACAAAACTTTCTCACCCTTTTCAATTGTTTCAATCCGATAAAAAGTTTTCCCGCTAAATATATGCTCTTTCCATTCCCTGAAAAAAGAAGAATCGTTAAATCCAAGAGTAACCAAAGGGTGGAGCGAAACTTGTTCCGGTAAAGGAACCGGAACAAACAATCTTGGATGTCTTTGCCATTCGTAAACGAAGTACAAAGAACACAAACCAGCAAGCAATAGAAGAGACAAAAACCATTGTTTAAACCCAAAAGAACTTTTTTTTTCTTTTGCGGGTAATTCCTCCTGAAGGAGGACGCTCTCTCCGGTTTGACTTCCCAGAAGAGGTTCTTCGGTTAACTTCTCCTTTGACTCAGAAGATTCTACTTGTGGCGAAGACCGACGATCGAAAGTTCGCATGCGCCCCCCCATATTTCTCCAGGTTCAAGCACCTTAATTCCGGTTCCATTCCATCCTTTGGCATAAAGATTGAAACCGTTATTCACATGAGTCACGGGTTCCACGGCAATAAAATCCTTTGCACGACCATCAGGATGATTAGGCGCATAGGCAACAACGTGACTGAAAATGGAATCCATCTGATAACGAAGCTCAACTTGCGATCCCGAATAAACCATACGGATTATACCTCCAGTCAGATCGGTAAAACAATGATCTAAGTTTGGATTCCCCAGAAACTTTTCGGCTCTCAAATCTGTTTTTCCTAACACGCCTACCGCAGGTCCTGTCGGAATACATTTTTTATCAGGATAAACCTTTTCGGCTGGAAGAACAACCATTATATCTTTATCCGCAACGGTAAGCCGCCTTTTGAAAAAAGGGTGAAAACCAAGACCGACTGGCACGTGTTGGCGGTCCAAATTTTCAATCAAAAGACTCATTCGGAGACGATTGGCTGAAAGTTCTAAACTATGTTTGAATTTAAGTTTAAAGGGATAATTAAAATCTTGAAATTTGCAGGAATCCAGGCTTGCGACAAACTCCTTCGAAGTTGCCGAATCGATACTCCATGGGCGATGACGAACGTCACCGTGAATCGCAGTATCATTCGGGAAATTCTTTCGAAGTTGGTAGCGTTTCCCTTCAAACTCAAAGACACCCTGAACCAAACGGTTTGACCAAGGCGCCATCATGAAAGAACCGTAATGAAAAGGCGGCGTATCACCACAAAGCGGCTCCAGAAGATGAACCCACTCTCCTTTTAAAAAAATACGGAGCGTCTCCCAATAGCAACCACACTCAGGAAAAAGTGTAAGTTCCCAATATTTGTTTTTAAGCTTATGAGCTTGAAATAATGGCATTGAATCTACTTATTTTGATTTAGAGTCCGATTCGTGTCATAATGACAATGAGGCGGGATTTTAGTCTTTCGCTCACTTACTGTCAATAATCCTTATACAATCCTCATACAATACGCCTTTTGAAAAAATGCAGAAACGCAGGCCGCCACAGATCTTAGCAAACCGAACTGATTGGAAGTTTAAACCAAATCAACTCGCTCTTCGTTTGAAAACACTTCGAGAATCCGGAGTAGAAATTCTTGACCTTTCAGAATCAAACCCTACTCGATGTAAATTTCAATACCTGAACGATCAGCTTCTTTCGTCGCTTGCTCAACCTGAAAATCTTTCTTATGAACCTTCATCTAAAGGAATCCTGACGACGCGGCGGGCTGTTCAGAATTATTACCGAGAAAAAAATGTATCGGTTGACCCCGAACAAATTTTTTTAACCGCAAGCACAAGCGAGGCCTACTCATTTCTCTTCCGTCTGCTTACCAGTCCCGGTGAGCGAATCCTGATACCCCGTCCTAGTTACCCTTTGTTTGATTTTCTTGCTGATTTAAACGATGTCCAATTGGATCCCTATTATCTTAAATACAGCGAACGGGGCTGGCAGATTGATATGGAAAGCTTAATCCGCCACACTCATCCCGGAACCAAGGCTATCATTTTAGTTCATCCCAACAATCCAACTGGATCTTTCTTAAAAAGTGAGGAACTAAACGAAATTAGAAAATTCGCTCAAGAAAAATCGCTGGCTCTTATTTCCGATGAAGTTTTTTCTGATTATGCTTTTTTGAATGATCCAAACTGTAGCTCTTCTCTCGCGACAAACCAAGAAGTGCTTACCTTTACCTTGAGCGGCATTTCAAAAGTTCTAGGGCTCCCTCAAATGAAATTAGGTTGGATCGTAGCAACGGGCCCAAAAGAAATACTCAAGCCGTGTATCGAACGGCTCGAGTTCATCTTGGATACTTACCTTTCAGTCAATACTCCCGTCCAACATGCTCTCTCCTTTTGGTTTTCCTTGAAAAACTCAATTCAAAATGAAATCGCTGGCCGAATCCAAAAAAATCGCATCTTTCTTTTAGACCAAATCGGAACGTCACATCCTGCAAGCTGTCTGAAAACTGAGGGAGGATGGTACGCCATCGTGCGAATTCCAACTGTTTTGAGTGAAGAAGAATGGGTCCTTGAATTCTTAGAAAAGGACCATGTGTACCTGCATCCCGGTTACTTCTTCGATTTTGAAGAAGAAGCCTATGTGGTGCTAAGCCTTCTCCCCCATCCTGAAACATTTAAAGAGGGAGTTTCGCGTATCCTCGCAAGAATTAAAGATAAATGATAAAATTAAATTATAAACGACGGCTTGAACGAGACGGGGGATCGTTGTGATCAAAAACGGTAGAGCGGTGAAAATGAATTACGAACTTTCGGTAGATGGAGAAATTATTGACAGCACAGATGGCCGTGAACCGTTTCAATACATTCATGGAAAAAACCAAATCATTCCGGCACTTGAAAGGCAGCTTGAGGGTTTAAAAGTCGGTGATGAAAGAGAAATTATATTGGGCCCTGAGGATGCTTACGGCGTATTGGATCCTGAAGCTTACGTAGAAATTCCTAAATCTCAACTCCCTCAAGTAGACATACAAGTCGGAACCCGGTTGGGAATGATCGGCCCTGACGGAGCGCGGCTCCCTGCCACCATTGTTGAAATCAGATTCGAAACCGTTTTGTTAAATCTAAATCATCCGCTCGCTGGAAAGGAACTCCATTTCCTCATTCGAATCTTAGAGATTCGATAAATCAATTCACAAGTGCTTTTTCAATCAGTCGGATGGAGTTCAAAAACGCCGTGTGGAAAGCTTTATTTTGGTAGGCAATGTCAAAAGCAGTTCCATGATCCGGTGAGGTCCTTAAATAAGGAAGCCCAAGCGTTACATTCACCCCTTCCCTGAAAGCAATCATTTTAAAAGAGGCAAGTCCCTGGTCATGATACATGGCGATCACCGCATCAAGCCGTCCTTCATAAGCATCGTGAAAAATCTGATCTCCTGGTAAAGGCCCCTCGACATTGAGGCCTTTCTTTTGAGCAAGTTTCACAGCTGGAAGAATGATTTCTTCCTCTTCCGTACCAAATTCGCTTCCGTGCGGATTTAATGCTGAAACGCCGATTTTCGGAGTTTTTATCTTCAATCGGTGCTTTAAAAATTCATTCGTAAGTAAAATTTTAGTCACGATTTCCTCAGTCTTTAAGGATCGTGGAACTTTCTTAAGCGGAAGATGAATCGTAGCCAATGTGACCCGAAGCTGATCACTGACAAACATCATTGCAAATTCCTTTACACGCGCGACCTTGGCTAAATATTCTGTATGGCCCGTAAATTTTGGATCCACCAACCGAATTGCAGTTTTCTGAATGGGGGCGGTCACAATCCCATGAACCAATTCACACGCGGCTTGATAGGCAGCAACTTTTAAAGCCGAGTAGGACAATACGGCGTTCCACTTAGACACTTGCCCTACGGCAAAAACTTCACCCTCTGAATGTTTCTCATGGAAAACCTTTTCGTAAAGTGCTTCTGCTTCCGTTATTATGTCTAGAAAATTAATTTGCTGCTCATCCAGGAAAGAACGCTCTAAAGTGGGAATAAGATGAGGCCTGAAATCAAGATTCAGACGATCGCTGGCATATTGGAAGACTTCTTCGCTTCCAATGACCATGTAAATAGCTTTGCTTAGCGATACTTCCTTGAGGGATTTCAAAATGATCTCGGGCCCAATACCACCCGGATCACCCATCGTGATCGCAATAATCGGTTTCATCTACCGAATGGAAATGAAAGATTTCTTTTTCAATTCGTCCATCCAGCTGACAAACCGTTCGTGGGCTTTAATGCGGAAAAGTCGATCGGCAATCTCATCTTTCGCCTGCTCGAACGTTTTGTGGGAGGCATTTTGTTTCTCACCTACTTTGAAAATATGATAGCCATGTTCGGTTTCAAGAACATCTGAGAAACCGCCGGATGGAAGAGAGAAAAGAATTTGATCAATATTGCTTACCATATCACCTTTTTGAATGAAGCCAAGAGACCCACCTTGCACCGCATGAGCGTCCTGTGAATTTTCTTTTGCAAGTTTCTCAAAATCCTTTCCCTGCTTGAGTTCCGCAATCAGTTTTCCAGCTTTGCGCTTCGTAGCTTCGTCCGTCGTGCCCTTCTCGATTGCTTCCGTACTTTTCCGAAGGGTAATACACCATACGTTTACCTGTTCCTTCTGATTAAATTCCGCAGGATGATCCTTATAATATTGCTCCATATCAGCCGGAGAAACAATCACCTTTCCCCGAATAACAGATTGATGAAGCTTCGTAATGGCGATCCGTTCCCTCACCCGTTTTTCCACTTCTTTAAGACTGATGCCGGCTTTTTCCATTTCTTTCTTGAAGGTTTCTTCGTTTGGAAACTGAGCTTTGAAAGCAGCGAGTTCATCTTGGATTTCGGAATCACTTACGGTAATTCCCAATTTTTGAGATTCCTGGTACACAAGCCTGTCTTCAATCAACTGATTCAAAAGTTTTAAACGCACTGTTTCCAATTCATGTTGAAGGTCTGGACCTTGATATGCTTTTTTAATCTGTTCGTAGATCGGCCTGAAAATCATGTCCAATTCACTTTGGGTAATTACTTCATTATTGACCACGGCCGCAACACGATCCACAAGCTGCTCGTCACGGCAAAATGCATCGACGGTAAAAGCTAAAAAGAAGAAGATGAAAAATGCCAATTTTCGTTTCATCGGACGGTTACGATACCACAGCTTGGTCATCTTTTCAACGTTGCCTGGGAAGCTTCTTTTTCTTCCTGAACCGCTTCTTTCAGCATTCGGCAGTAAAGATCAAAGCCCACCTGATAGATAAAACCGCTTTGCTCATGTCCAAGAACATTTCCTGCCCCTCGGATTTCTAAATCTTCAAGTGCGATTTTTAGACCTGCACCCAATTCACTGAAACGTTCAATGGCAGCGAGCCTTTTTTCAGCATCCTGCGTTAGAACCCAATCCCGTGGAACGAGAAAGTAAGCATAAGCCTGTCGGGCCATATGGAAACGCCCGACCCGGCCTCGCAACTGATAAAGATCCGCCAAACCAAATGTATCTGCCCGATTCACAATAATGGTATTCACATTCGGGATATCAATCCCAGATTCAATAATGTTAGTGGAAATCAAACAATCCGTCTTTCCATCAATAAATTGATTCATTACTTTTTCAAGCGCTGTAACCGGCATTTGACCATGCGCCACACCAAAGGAAACTTGAGGAAGCAATTTTTTTAGGTACATATGAATCTTTTCGATGGATTCAATGCGATTATGTACAAAATAAATTTGACCCTTCCGTTCCAATTCTCGGTTCACGGCCTGTTTGATCCTTTGATCGTCAAACTCAAGAATCTCCGTAATAATCGGAAGCCTCTGTTTTGGCGGTGTTTCAATCACCGACATATCCCGAACGCCCAAGAGCGAAAGATAAAGCGTGCGTGGAATGGGTGTGGCGGTTAACGTAAGAACGTCCACGGTTTCACGTAAAAACTTAAGCTTCTCCTTATGTCCAACTCCGAAGCGTTGTTCTTCATCAACCACGACAAGTCCCAGATCTTTAAACAAAACGTCTTTCGAAAGTAGTCGATGTGTCCCGATAATGATATCAATCGCTCCTTCTTTAAGTTGAGCAATTACTTTTTTCTGGTCTTTTGGTCCCCGATAACGAGAAAGAAGATCGATTCGAACGGGCATATCCTTCATTCTCCGTTTCAAAGTCAAATAATGCTGCTCCGCCAAAAGTGTCGTGGGTACAAGGAGAACTACTTGCTTTCCCGACAACACGGCCTTAAATGCAGCCCGAATGGCCACTTCTGTTTTGCCGTAACCTACATCCCCACAAAGCAGACGATCCATCGGTTTGGCGCGTTCCATATCGCGTTTCACTTCCTCCGTCGCCCGCCCTTGATCTGGCGTTTCCTCATAGGGGAATGCTTTCTCAAACTCGCGTTGCCAGTCAGTGTCTTGAACAAACTGAAATCCAGGAAGAACATTTCGTTTCGCTTGAAGACGCACCATCTCGCGCGCCACACCTTTGACTGCAAGGCGGGTCCGTTCTTTAATCTTTGTCCATTCTTTGCTTTGCAGTCGAGTGAGTTTTGGTTTTTTTCCTTCAAGACCTAAATAACGTTCCAGCAGCTGATGCTGATCAAAAGGGAGATAAAGAATTTCCTGATTAGCGTATTCAAT
>Ga0209515_10007203_pt1 | contig 13473 bp, 11 predicted proteins | sample Subgroupgradi54m_FD_187454 | JGI IMG/M metagenome (GOLD analysis project Ga0209515, IMG submission 187454) | Subsurface groundwater microbial communities from S. Glens Falls, New York, USA - GMW60B uncontaminated upgradient, 5.4 m (SPAdes)... ...
CGGATTTTTTCCGATCAAGAGATTGTGCACCGCTGCGTGGACAACCTCCAGATCGAAGAGTCCTCCCTGAGGGGCTGGGTGGGAGAGCTGTTGGATCAAGTTTGCCCGGATGTGATGCTCTTGGCAACGGCGTGGGGACAGAGTTTGGAGAAGATCCTGCTGAAGGCAGCCAGAGGGCGGCAGATTCCTTCCTTGTCCATCGTGGACAATTGGTCTTATTTCAAGGAGCGCTTCACCGATCCGCAGACGGGGCAGCTGTGCCTTCCTGCGCAGGTGGGGGTCTTGGATGAGTGGGCCCATCGCCAGGCGATGCAGGAGGGGATCCCCGCGGAATCCCTCGTGGTCACCGGCCATCCCCACCTGGAGGCCCTCGCGGATCAGCTGAAGGCGGGCCATCTTCAGAGAGAGGCCCATCGCCTTCGCCGTCAGTGGCTGGGCCTGGGAAGCGGCCCAGAAGGGTCACGGGTGGTGCTCTTCGCTTCGGAGGCCTTCTCCCGGTTCGCAGGTCCTGAGACTCCCTATTATCGGGGATACACAGAGGTCGAGGTGCTGGAGGGTTTGGTGGAGGTGGTCTCTCAACTGGAGCAGGCCAAGGGCCTCCAAGTTAAAATCCTGGTCAAGCTTCATCCCAGAGAGTCAGCCGATTCCTATCGAATGGGACCCTTGGCACACCGGCGAAACGTTCCGATCCTTCACGACGAATCTCCGTGGGCCTGTCTGCTCGCCTCCGACGCGGTGCTGGGGATGTCCTCGATGCTCCTGGTGGAGGCGGCCTTGGCCGGCATCCCCAGCATCAGCTTTCAGCCGGGGGCGCAGCAGAGCCATCCTTTCCTCGGCTGTCGGTCGGGGTGGGTCCAGCCGGCCGCTTCCGCCTCCGAGCTTCGCCGCCTTCTGGAGGAATCCCTCCTGGGACCGCCCCAGGAAAGAGGGGTCACCCTGAAACGAGTTTATGAGAACTCGACTTCTCGAGTGGTCAAGATCCTCCTGGAATTAGCCCAAGGGGCGGAGGTTCCGCGGTGAAGAGGGCAGAATGAAAATCGTGGCCACGGTCCAGGCGCGGGTGGGTTCCTCACGGCTTCCAGCCAAGGTCTTAAAGCCCATTTTGGGCAAGCCGATGCTGGAACTTCAGCTGGAGAGAATCCGGCAAAGCCGGCTCATCGATGAGGTGGTCGTAGCCACTTCCACGAAAAGCCAGGATGACCCAGTGGAGGAGCTTGCCCGCCAGGTGGGGGTGGGGTGCTTTCGAGGAAGCGAGGAGGATGTCCTTTCGCGGATCACGGGGGCCCTCAAGGCGTTCCAGGCACAGATCCACGTGGAGTTCATGGGGGATTCTCCCTTGCCGGATCCTCTTCTCATCGATTCGGTGATCGGCTTCTATTTGAAGAACCAGGACAGCTACGATTACGTCTCCAACGCATTGAAGATCACCTATCCACCGGGGGCGGATGTTTATGTCTGCCCCGTGCCGATTCTTCTAAAGGCTCAGCGGGACGCCGACCCCGCCCATCGGGACCTGGTGGGGTGGCACGTCTTTCGGTCTCCTCCTCGGTACCGGATCTGCAACCTGGAGGCCCCCTCTTCATTTCACCATCCTGATTTTCATCTGGAAGTCGACACCCAGGAGGATTTTGAGGTGATCTCGGCAATCTTTGAGCATTTCTATCCGCGCGATCCCGGCTTCGGGTTGGGACAGGTGATCGAGTTTTTAAAGGCGCATCCGGAGCTGGTCGCGCGCAACCAACACGTGGAGCGCCGGTGGAAGGCGTTCCGGCAAGTCGGATAGGGAGTCGCTGGATGCAAGGTCCATCGTGGAAAGTGGGCATCGTCGGCTGCGGGAGGATCGCGGGACTTCTGGATCATCCCGATTCGCAGGGCCCCCCCCAGACCCACGCCCAGGCCTTCTGGCGCCATCCCCATTTTAAAATGGAGGCGGTGGTGGAGTCGGCGCAGGATCGCCTTCGGCGTTTTAAGGAAACTTGGCAGGTTCCTCGAGGATACGTGGAGCTTCAGTCGATGCTCAAGGAAGAGCGGCTCGATGTGGTGAGCATCACCAGTCCCAATGAGTTCCATTTTCTGCAGGCCATGGAGATTCTCCAATTGCCTCATCCTCCGCGGATCTTGTGGATAGAGAAGCCGATTTGTTTAACCGAAAAGGAGACCCTTCAGCTTTTGGAGCTCTTCCAGGGTCATCCCACCCGGATCATCGTCAATCACACCCGGCGCTTCGACCCCGCCCACCAGCGGTTGGCTGAATTTCTGAAGGCCAAACCGCTGGGCCGGCTGGTGCGAGGGCGCGTGACGACCTATGGAGGGTGGATCAACAATGGCGTTCATCAGGTGGACACCCTTCGGATGCTCTTCGGGGAAGAGCCGCAGCTGATCTCATCGACCTTCTCCGGGCCGGGGCGCGCGCAGGACGCGGACCTAGAGGTGACCCTGAGGGTGCAGGCAGGCGTGATTTCCATTGAAACGTTCCCGGAGTTTTACTTCAAACTCTTTGAATCTGATTTTCGGTTTGAGAAGGGCAGGGTCCGTCTGCTTGAGGCCGGGGCCCAGATGGCAGTGGAAAAAGTTGAGGTGAACGGCTGGGGCGAGCGGGTCCTTAAGCCCGTGGAAGGTTTTCCCATTGAGGGGCTCGTCGATCCCCTTAGCCGCGCGGTCGAGGCGATGGATCGGTGCCTTCAAGGGGAGGATTCTTTCTTAAAGATCGGTGTCGATTTGGAGGAGGCCTGCCGGACGATGAAGATCCTCTGGCAGGCCCAGGAAATGGCCAAAGAGGAGGCAGGGCTTGATCTCGTTCGAAAATAAGAAACTCGCCATCGAGGGGCAAGAGCCGGTTCGGAAGAAGCCCTGGGCGGCCAATCTCACCTTGGGTCGGGAGGAGATCGAGAAGGCGGTTGAAACCCTGGAAGAAGGACTGCTTTCCCTTTTTGAGGGCTCTTATCGGCCGGATCCTCCCTTTAGTTTCTGGGGTGGGCCCAGGGTGCAGCGGCTTGAAGAGGGGTGGGCGAAACTCTACGGCGTCCCCTATGCCGTCTCGATGAACAGCGCCACCTCGTGTCTCATCGCCGCCATCGGTGCTTTGGGAATAGGCTACGGGGATGAGGTGATTGTCTCCCCTTACACGATGACCGCCTCGGCGGCGTGCCCCCTTTTCTACGGGGCGATTCCGATCTTCGCCGACGTCAAACTGGAGACCGGCTCTTTGGATCCGGACTCTATCGAAAAAAAGGTGACCCCCCGAACACGGGCAATCGTGGTGGTGCATCAGTTTGGAATCCCGGCGCAGATGGAAAGGATTCTTGAGGTGGCACGGCGCCATGATTTGTTCGTCATCGAGGATTGCGCCCAGGCGCACGGAGCCCTCTACCAAGGAAAGCCGGTGGGGACATTCGGCCAGATCGGGATCTTCAGTCTCAATGTCAACAAGGCGATCCAGGTGGGTGAAGGAGGGGTCTGCGTGACTGGCGACCCGGACCTCCGGATGCGTCTTGCCTTGATCCGAAACCATGGCGAGGCCGTGGTGGAGGCCGCCGGCTATGAAAAGATCACCAACATCGTCGGATTCAACTTCCGGCTGACGGAGATCGCCGCGGCGATGGCGATCGAACAGCTCAAGAAGCTGGAGCTTCTTAATGAGCGGCGGCTGGAGTTGGTGGAATACGTGAGTCGATCGGTCGCTCGCCATCGGTTTTTGGTTCCTCCCCCTTTATGTCCCCATGCCGCCTTTGGGGATTCCGGCGCGCAGGATGGGTGCAGGAGCGTCTATTATCTGTATCCTCTGCGATTCCTGAAAAGTGATACCCAATGGATGAGGGGGGAGTTTGTGAAGGCCCTGTGCGCCGAGGGGGTTCCTTTCTCTGAAGGATACACTCCCCCCCTTTACCTTCAGCCCCTTTACCAGAAAAAGCAGGCCTTCAAAGGGGGCTACCCCTTTACCGCCCCGCCCAACCGGGAGATTCAAACGAACTACGAGGCCGGTTCCTGCCCCGTGGCGCAGCATCTTTACTTTGAAGAGATGATCGTCAACGAATTTGTCCGGCCGCCCCATACCTTGGAAGACATGAAAGACATCGCCCGCGCCGTCGATAAGGTGGCCGCGGCCCGTTTGAATGTGGGGGTGCGTTCATGACCGAACCAGGCAAGCCCCTCTACGATGGCGTCTTAAAATACTGCACCCGATGCTGCATGCCGGAGACGCTGGAAGGGGTGACCTTCGATGAGATGGGAATCTGCACCGCCTGCCGCTCCACGGAAGACAAGATGCACATCGACTGGACGGCCCGCGAGCGGGAGCTTCGCAAGCTTCTCCAGTATCACAAGGAACGGGCCGGCAGCAACTACGACTGCATTGTCCCCATCAGCGGCGGAAAGGACAGCACCTTTCAGCTGCATGTGCTGGTCAAGATCTACGGCATGAAGCCCCTGGCGGTGACCTTCAGCCACAACTGGTTCACCGAAACGGGACTGATCAATCTCTACAACGCCCTCGAGAAGTTCAATGTCGACCACATCATGTTCACCCCTTCGCGCCAGGTGGTCAACAAACTGGCCCGGAAATCCCTTTTCATGATCGGGGACGCCTGCTGGCATTGCCACATGGGGGTAGGGGCCTTCCCTCTACAGATCGCGGTGAAATTCAACATTCCGCTCCTCATCTGGGGAGAATCCCTTTCTGAGAATGATGGGCGGGCCACCTATTTTGAGGGAGTCACCCGGTACGACCGGGATTACTTCACCAAGGTCTCCGCCCGATTTGAGGCGGATGCCATGGTGGATGCCGACATCTCCCCTCGGGACATCCATCCGTTTCAGCTGCCCTCCCTCGAGGAGATCCAGCGGGCGGGGGTGGTGGGGATTCACCTGGGAGATTACCTCTTCTGGGATGAAGAGAGGCAGGTGGAGTTCATCAAGAAGGAGTACGGCTGGCGGGATGATCGGGTGGAGGGGACGTACAAGAGCTACAAATCGGTCGAGTGCATGATGAGCGGCGTCCATGACTACGCCAAGTTCGTCAAACGGGGCTTCGGCCGCGGCACCGACCATGCCAGTGCCGATGTCCGGGCTGGACTCTTAACACGCGAAGAGGGATTTGAACTGGCCAAGAAGGCTGACTTGGAGCGACCCGAGGCCTTGGACTATTACCTAAAGGTTACAGGGCTGACCGAAAAGGAATTCATCGAGGCCTTAAAGGCCAAGCGCGAAGGCAAGGCCCGGAAACTACCCGACCCATACCCGATGAAGAAAACAGTCCCAGACAAACCCGCCTTACGCCCGGCCGTTGTGGAGTGGCTCGAGAAGATGGATCCAAACAAGAGCGATGGGAAGTAGCGAGACGCCCAACCTCTTGAGCGCCACCGAGGCCATCCGCCAGATCCAGGCAGGTCGGCTAACAGCGGTGGAACTTCTTCGGACTTGTCTGGCTCAGATCGAGCGACTGGAGCCGACCTTGAAGGCCTGGGCCCATCTGGAACCCATGATTGCCCTAGAGCGCGCTCATTCCATCGACCGATCCATTCAAGAAGGAAAGACCGTCGGGCCGCTGACTGGAATCCCGGTTGGCGTCAAGGACATCTTCAATACGACGGATATGCCCACCTCCATGGGGAGTCCCCTATGGACTGGCTTTACCCCTGGCAACGACGCCCGCGTTGTCTTCTATCTGCGGCAGGCCGGAGCGGTCATTCCTGGCAAGACTGTAACGGCTGAATTCGCCGTGCATACACCGGGTCCCACGGTAAATCCCCACCATCCAGGGCATATGCCAGGCACCTCTTCCAGTGGATCGGCGGCAGCCGTGGCAAGTTTCATGGTACCCCTTGCCATCGGATCGCAAACGGCGGGCTCCACGATCCGGCCAGCCAGCTACTGTGGAGTCTATGGCTTCAAGCCCTCCTTCGGTCTCATCCCTCGCACGGGGAGTCTAAAGACCACCGATAGCCTCGACACCGTAGGATTCTTTGCCCGCACCGTCGAAGATCTTGGACTGCTGCTGGAGGTGCTCCGCGTCCACGGAACCGATTATCCGATCAGCCACGCCCTCCTCACCGATGCCACCCGCCAGAAACCTTTTCATCGGCCCTGGCGGGTAGCGCTGGTCAAAGGCCCTAAGTGGGAAGGCGCAGAAGGCTATGCCAAGGAGGCGCTCCTTCGGTATGCCTCCAAACTCGCCGCCCAGGAAGGGGTCATGGTGGAAGAGGTTGAACTCCCTCCGGGCTTCGATCAAGCTCACCACGTACACTCGTTGGTCTACGACAAGGCGCTTTCCTATTACTTCAAGGAGGAGTTTAAGAAAGAAACCCTGGTCAGCTCCATCCTCAAGGCGATGATCGTCCATGGCCAGCAGATTCCTTTGTCGGATTATCACGCTGCACTCCAGCGCCAACGGGAGTTGGCACAAGCACTCGATGACTGGTTCAAGGACCGCGTCGATATCCTGCTTACCCTCTCTACAGGAGGAGAGGCCTTGAAAGGCCTGGACTCGGTGGACCGGCCGGATTCATGTCTCATCTGGACACTCTGCGGTGTCCCCACCATCCATCTGCCTGTTTTTGTCGGGCCGCTTGGCCTACCCTTTGGAGCCCAGGTGGCGGCGCGTCGCTACAACGATCATGATCTGCTGCGCTTCGTCCACTTCCTGCGCCAAAATGGCCTGGTGCCGGATGCCCCCTATCCGGTACCTGCCTTGGCCCTCCAAGAAGAGGCGAGTCAGCCAAAGGCCCTTAGAGAGGTAGTGCAGTGACTCAAGCTTCCTTTCTTTCCGGAGAAAGGATCCTGTTGCGAGCCCTCACAGAGGCCGATTGTACCGGCCCTTATCTGAATTGGTTCAACGATGCGGAGGTTTGTCGCTACAACACCCATCACCGCTTTCCTTTTTCCCTCGAAGATGCCCTGGCTTACATCAGAAGGACCCAGCAATCGACCACGGATCTTGTGTTGGCAATCATTCAAAGAAAAGACAACCGGCACATCGGGAATGTGTCGCTGCAACAGATTGACTTTGTCAGCCAAGCGGCAGAGTTTGCCATTGTGATCGGCGAAAAGGATTGCTGGGGCAAGGGGTATTCCAAGGAAGCTGCTGTGCTGCTCCTCAACCATGCGTTTTTGTCGCTTCATCTCCATCGCATCCATTGCGGAACCACCCAAGACAATGTTCCGATGCAACGGCTAGCCCTCTTTTTGGGAATGAAAGAAGAGGGCCGACGACGCGAGGCCCTGTTCAAGGAAGGCCAATACCTGGACATCCTGGAATACGGGCTCCTCAAGGAGGAGTACCTGGGGCGGTTTCGCGCCCTCGGCCAACAGCAAGTCCTTCAGGGGCAACCGGTTCGATGAAGCGCCTGGTACTGCTCGAATGGGTGCCGCAGGGTTTTTCCGCCAGCCCAAACGACGATCTGATTGCGCTGACTCCGCGAGCTTGCTACAGCCTGGATCAGCGTGGTCGGTCCTATCGGATCGCATCCGACTTCGGGACAGAAGCCCACTTGTCGCAGATCGAAGAGGCCTACTGGGAACAAGAACTTGCCTGGTTCGATCAGATCGACGCGGCGCTTCAAGAGCGGCTCCCCGAGCTCAAGGATCGAGACCTCCATCCGGCGATCCTTTACGGCTATCATCTGAAGTTACTCCTGGACAACCGATTTATCCGTGGCTGCGAAATAGCCACGCTGCTTAAAAGGCGCTACGATCAAGTCATCCTCTGGTCTGAGAGAGAAGGGGAGTCACCCACCGATTTTTTTCGCTTCAGCCTCGGGCCGCAGGGAGTTTATGCCCGTCTTTTGGAACTCCTCTGCACGCAGCAGGGGATCCCCTATGAGGTCAAGACTTCCCCTGACCTATCCGCAGAAACAGCAGGATCTTTCTTATCCCTATGGCCGGCCTTAAAGACTAAGCTCAAGCGGTGGCGCCCGACCCTTCAGGCACTGCTAAAGAACAGATCCTCTTCTTCGCAACGGCTCACCTTGTTTTTTCTCGAGACAGGTCCTTACCTTGGCGATTTGTTACAGGAGGCCCTTGAGATGGGTCATCGCTGCCTCATCCAGCAAGGCCATGATGTCTTTGATCCTTCTCGCTTGGGGTGGAGATTCCAGCCGCTGCAGGAAGGCAAAGGGGTATCCGGGCAGACAACCGCTCAGTGGAATGCGGCCGCCCAAGAACTGTTTTCCAAAAACAGTCCGATCTGGAAATGGCCGGATGGTTGGTTCGAGTGCCCCATGGCACCCTTGCTGGCCGATTTCTTCAAGGGGTGGGTCACCCAACAACTCCCCGAGTGGGTTCGTTTATCGGACGTCTTTCATCGGTGGTACGCAAAGGAACGGGTTGATTTCGTTTTGACTCCTTTTCTAACGCACCCGCTTCATTTTCCAGCGGTTGCCGCCTGCCGCAGATCCAGTTCAACTCGATCTGTTTTGGTTGCCGATGGGGATGGACCGGACCGTGCCTTGGCCTGGGATCTCACGGAGTTATTTCGTACTCAACATTACTTTGTTCCGAATCAGGAATTTTCCGATTACTTCCGTGAGCGCCGGTCTGGGGCCACCCATCCTACCGCGCAGGTCCACGTGGAAGGCTCCCGGTGGAATCGCTACACCCGCTTAAGCCGTCGACCACGCCTGGCTCTCCAGCGATGGGATGGCCGCCTGTCGTTGCGCCTGAATCGCCCTCCCCTTCCTGTACCCGCTGGCCGCCCGGTCATTGTGTATGTCGTGGCTAAGCTGGAGAGGGATGTGCGGCTTCTGAATCGGCCGGATTACTCTGAAACATGGTATGACCGCCTCCAAACCGCCTTGCTTAAAGCCTTCGCCAACCTACCGGAATACACATTCATCATCAAACTGCTCCCTACCCCTGATACCAGGCCAAGTGTCGTTGAGCAGAGGGTAAAGGATCTTCATGTCAAGCACATGATCGTTTCCAGGTCGCCGTTCCACCAATGGTTGCCCTGGGCAGACCGGGTTATCCTGGACCTCCCCTCGACGACCCTCTATGAAACTACGCTTGCGGGCGTTGCCTTTCATCTGTTGGTCTACCGGAAATTGGCAATGCGTCCCACAGGGCTCGCCCCCTTTACTTGCTGTTTGAGCCTCTTTGACGAGCCGAGTGAGGCCGTGAGCGCGATTACGAATTACTTGCGCTCACCTCACACAGGAAAACCCTCGATCAGGCCTGAAGGCCCTCCGCTTCTGACAACACTTTCCACGCTGGTTCCCGAAGAGAAAGTAGCCGAGGCGATCGGTCAACAGCCGGAGGTGTTTGCATGACCGGGATCGAAGAAATCGAAGCGCCGCCCTCGATCGCGCAATACCTATCGGAGTCGGCCGCTTCGGATCTTTCCCTGAGTACCTGGAATGACAGACAGTGGGTCCTTCGGCCGGAGGTCGCCTTCTATGGCTGTCCCTTCTGCCAGGGGGAGCATTGAGGCTCGGCGCCTCTGGCGTCCCCTTTATCTACTTCCCATCTACGCCAAGGAGCAGGCCTATCGGATCGAGGTGGCCCAGACCCTGTACGCGGAGGCGATTAGTCTTCCTTCCTCGGTGGGGCTGTCAGAAAGGGATCAACAGGAGGTGATTCGTTGCGTCGAAGAATTCGTCCGCTCATGAGACAGCGTTGGTCGCGCCTGAAGGCAAAGCTCCATCTTGAACTGGGACTCCCCAAAGAGCAGGTCGCCTTGCTCGACTACGACCGATACCCTATTCGACTGGGGGTTTCCTCGGCGATGGAATACCACACCCGACTCCACTCCTGCAAAAAGGAACCTGAGACCATCGCCTGGATCGAACAAGATTTCAAAGCCGGCGAGGTCTTCTACGACATCGGGGCCAACGTGGGCACCTACACGTTGGTGGCAGCTGCCTATTGGAAGGGGGCGGTCCGCGTTGTGGCGATCGAACCCAGCGCCGTCAATTTCGCACGTCTGATCCGAAACCTGACCTTGAACGGTTCCCCACAGCAGGTGATCCCGTTACCGATAGCCCTGGCGCAGACAACGAGCCTGATGCCGTTTCACTATGAGAATCTGGTGGCCGGTGGGTCGCTCCACACCCTGGGCGAGGCCCGTAACTATCAGGGAAATGCATTTACCCCTCTGGCGAGTGTTCCCCTCTTGGCCTTTGATCTGGACACCCTCGTGGAACAGTTCCACCTACCGCAGCCCACCCATCTCAAGCTCGATGTGGATGGCACGGAGCTTGCGATTTTAAAAGGGGCCTCTCAAACCCTTCGGGCAGTACGCTCCCTCCTGGTGGAGCTGGATGTTGCTCATCCTCAAACCCCTCAGGCGAGAATCTTTTTGCAAGAACAGGGTTTCCAAGAAAAAGCCTCTTATCCTTATCGATATGGCGACAGCCATCCAGAGTTTTCTGGAGTCTCCAATGTCATCTTCCAGAAAAAGTAACGAGACTCCGCAAATCTTGGTCACCGGTATTTCCGGTTTCAGAAGATTTTCTAAAGGCAAGCCCCTCTCCTGCCATTGGTTTTACCTGGGAAAAAATGAAAGGCAAGACAGGCAGATAGAGACAAGGCTTGGTAAACAGAACCGATGGAAGCTAGAAGGCAGACTCCATCGGGTCTGTGCTGAATTAAGGCAACCCTTTCTTGATTTCGTAGCGGAGGTAGGGACCCTTCAGCGGGATCCGATTGTCTGGTGGTCAAGCCGCTTCTCCTGGAAGATGGGGACAGCCTCTGATTTTTTCTTGCTGCTTTGTTATCTCAAATTGGCCCAGGAGATTGTCCAAGAATCTCTGGAGCGCAAGGTTGATCTTCTGATCCTCGTAGAGGATCCCTGGCTGCTCCATCAATTAAAGGAAAACCTTAAGGATCTTCATCCCGACGTTCGGGTCGAGGCAAGGGTGTGGCTCAGCCGGGAAAAAGTCAAGGCCCTCTTTCTGGGACTTGCCAAGCGAGCCTGGTGGCTTTTGCTCACGGGAAGGAACCTTTTCCGACAGCGAAGGGTGTGGCCCCGCGAAAGAGCAAAGATTCCCCACCCACCACAGCCCACGGTGGCCATCTTCTCGACGCCTCTAGGCAGTAGCCTGCGAGAAAATGCCGGATGGGAAGACCCCTATCTGCCAGGATTGGATGAGCTCCTTCGAGAATGGGGGTATAGGATAGTACGCTTCTCTTCGCCTGAGGCCAGCGGATTTGAGCAGGAGCTGGCCAAGCGGGCGTCATACTTTCAACCCTTGATCCTTCATGCCACGTGGGCAGGCCTGTGGCGTTCGCTGTTTGCCTTCTGGTGGCCCCGATGGCCAGAGCCACTTCGTGTGCAGGGGCTCTCCATCAAAAAGCTGGTGGAACGGGAGTGGTGGATGGAGGTAGGACGAGCCTCTTTAAGTTACCTCCGGATGTTCTACGAATGCTTTCAAGGGATGCTGCGTCAAGGACAATGGCAGTGGATTGTCTACCCTTACGAAAATCAGCCATGGGAGAAGATGGTCGCTCTGTGCGCCAAGGATCGGGGTGTGCGCACGGCCGGCATCCTAGCAGGGTTCGTATCCAACTACTACATGCCTTATTTCTTGGGGGCAGGGGAGGCCAAAGAGATGCCGCTGCCCGATGTCATCTGTACCTCAGGTCCTTACATCCAACGGATCCTTGCAGAAGGAGGAAATCCTTCCCACCGATTGATCATGTGTGGGAGCGTCCGGTATCATTCCCTCGCACCCTTGGCCCAAGGCAACTCCAACGGAAGGCTTCCTCCGGTATCTCTGTCCGAAATCTTGGTTGCCCTGCCGATAGACCCCTGGATGGCTCGACATCTCTTGGAAGCCATTCGGGTAGCTTTTCCGATGGGGGGAAGGAAGGAAGGTTTACGTTTTCACATCAGGCCCCATCCCATGTGTCCCATCGACACAGATCAGATCGGTTTTCCTGTACATAGGGTTCCTTCGAATTTTCAGGATGTCCACCAGGTTCTACAAGCTTGCGGTCTCGTTCTTTTTACCGGTACCGCTCTTGGATTTGAGGCCTTGGCCATGGGAAGGGCGGTGTTGCGCTATAGATCTGAGCTTCTGCTTCCAGACGGGAATGAGGATGTCTACGGAGAGAAGATTCCAGTCTGCAGTGATGATACCCTTCGCGAGGCCGTATTAACGTTGGTACAAAACGGTCCAGCTGACGGGTCAGGGGAGTTGGCACAACTCGTTGTTCCACAGCTCTTTGCTCCACTCAATTATGAAAAGCTTAAAAAGGTTTTTGTGATAGGATAAACCTCTATGATGTCCCTCCATCAGTCGCCAAATGGCAATGGCAGACAGCCTAAGGACTTCCGGGTCCTCTTCCTCTATCCCAACATCCAGATGTGCGCCTTGATGCCAACCGGGATTGCCCTCTTGTCTGCCATGCTCAAACGGGAAGGATTCACCGTGGATCTCTTTGATTGCACCTTTTACAAAAATCCGCTTAACATCAATTTCCCCTTCTACCAATCTTCCTTACGTCCTGTGAAATGGGAAGACAAGGGGGTTCGCTTCCTGGAGTCTGACATCATTTCAGATTTCCAGAAGAAGGTGGATGAGTTTAATCCCGATCTCATTGCGGTCTCCGTTGTGGAAAACACCTTCTTCATCGGTTTGCACCTGATCAAATCCCTTCGCAAGCGGATCCCAACGGTTTTCGGAGGGGTCTTTGCGACTTATGCCCCCGAGAAGATCATCCGGGAAGAGGCAGTGGACTTCGTCTGCCGCGGGGAAGGGGAAGAGGCCCTGGTGGATCTTGCTTTACGTCTGTGCCGGAATATTCCGGTCAAGGATACCCCCAATTTCTGGGTCAAGGAGGACGGCCAGCTGTACACCAACCCCATGCGACCAACGGTAGACTTGAGCACCCTGCCGTTTCCCGACTTTGACCTGTTTGATCCGCAGAGCATTTATCGCCCGATGCAGGGGAGGATCTGGCGAACGATTGGGGTCGAGACCCAGCGGGGATGCCCTTACACCTGCACCTTTTGTAACTCTCCCTCCAACAACCAGGTTTACAACGCTGAGAAGAGTGGCCGGTTCTACCGGAAGAAACGGATCGATCGGGTGCGTGAGGAGCTTCAGTTTCTTGTGAAGAAGTACCAGCCAGAGCTCATTTACTTCGTCGTGGATACCTTTCTTGCGATGGGGGACGCCGAGTTCCTGGAGCTGGCCAACATGTACCTGGATTTTAAGATCCCCTTCTGGATGAACACCCGGTGCGAGACGGTCACACTGGAGCGGGCCGAGTGGCTGGAGCGGATGAATTGTCTGCGGATGAGCATGGGGATTGAACATGGTAACCCCGTCTACCGGGAAAAGGTACTTACCCGCCAGGTCTCGAACGAGCGAATGCTTGAGGCGTTCCGGGCGGTGGCGGGACGGCGCTACGTTGCCAACGGTAACAGCATCATCGGGATGCCGGATGAGACGAGGGATCTCGTCTTTGACACGATCCGATTCAACCGAGAGCTGCCGAAGGAGATTGAGTCTTCGGGTGCCTTTATCTTCGCTCCTT
>Ga0209515_10007204_pt1 | contig 13473 bp, 14 predicted proteins | sample Subgroupgradi54m_FD_187454 | JGI IMG/M metagenome (GOLD analysis project Ga0209515, IMG submission 187454) | Subsurface groundwater microbial communities from S. Glens Falls, New York, USA - GMW60B uncontaminated upgradient, 5.4 m (SPAdes)... ...
GAGCCGCTGGGTAGGATATCGCGAGCGAAGCGAGCGGCAATTCCTCTTTTCAGGAATTTTTGATAAAATAGGTTCGGACTTTGTCATATAATTGCACCAATAAAAATAACCCAATGGGGTTATTTTTATTGACAAATTTCATTAAAAATAGGAGATTTAAATCAAAAGCAGTTGTTTTTTAATATTGTTTTTTAACAAAAGGCGGGAAAGGGGGCGGTAAAAATGCTGCCAAAAGTTTATATAGAGATAGAACCTTTTTTAGTCATGATTTGGGCGGCAGTTGAAGAATTCAGAAAAGAATGTTTAGGATTTATTTTAGGATATCGGCCTACGCCAAAAGACAATAATTTTTACATTACGGCAGTTTTTCCTTTACAATCGGTCAGGCGCGGCCGCAAGGGTAAGGCTCTTGGCGAGGTAGAGCAAACTAAACACGGCCGAAAGCGCTTTAAAGAGTTTGGAAAATGGCTGGAAGCGGGCCGGATTTTAAAAATTGGGGACTTTCATTCTCATACGGAATATCGCGGTATTTTGCCGCCCGCCGAATTAAGCGGATCGGACAAAAAGTCTATGGAAGAAAATGAAATTGAAATTATTATTTCTATTTCTTCGCGCAAGAAAGGGAAAGCGCCCTGGGAAGCGCTTTCTGACGGGCGCGTTACCGGTTCGTTTGGCAAGTATAATTTTCTTTTCGGCGTCCATATGCTTGAGAAAAAAATTGATGATGGAGATGATAGAATATTGGAACAGAAGACGGTAAAAAATACCGATCTCTTACAAATCGTCGCCCCATCTGCTATCAAGGCCTTGAATCGGATTCAATTAAAACTCTAATACCCTTGCCGCGGCGAGGGTTTGTTTTTTTAAAAAATGGTTAACTTCACTTATGCGCGTCCTACTTTTGCCGGAGCGCCCTGGCTCGTTCTATTTTGGAAAGATATTGTTTTCTAAGGCGGACGCTTTTTGGCGTAATTTCCAAGTATTCGTCTTCCGCCATTATTTCAAGGCCTCTCTCAATGCTAAGCGTGAAAGGCGGGACAAGATTTATCGCTTCATCGGAACCGGAAGCGCGAACGTTTGTAAGATGTTTGCCCTTGGTCGGATTAACGGGCATTTCTTCTCCTTTAGAAGTATTTCCAATAACCATTCCTTCATAAACTTGGGTGCCGGGGCCGATGTAAAGCATGCCACGTTCTTGCAAAAACCAAAGCGCGTAACCGAGCGCTTTGCCCGATGCCATTGAAATCATTGAACCTTGCCCTCGCTTTTTAATTTCTCCCGCGTACGGGCGGAATCCTATAACGCGCGATGAAAGAATGCCCTCGCCCTTGGTGTCTATATTAAATTGGCTCCGGTATCCTAAAAGACCGCGAGTCGGGCCTTCAAAAGAAATCCTCGATGTTTCGCCCATGTTTTTAATTTCCTTAATGACAAAATCTCGCCTTCCAAGACGCTCTATAATCGTTCCCTGATACTCAACCGGAGTATCAACGATCACTTCCTCGAATGGTTCGTATTTTTTCCCGTTTTCTTCGCGGATAATAACTTGCGGCTGGGAAACCTGAAGTTCGTAGCCGGCGCGCCGCATGTTTTCGAGTAAAATAGCAATATGAAGTTCGCCGCGCCCAAAAACGCGGAAATTATCAAATTGATTGAAATCAACGCGCAATCCCACATTTACTTCCAGTTCGCGTTCAAGATACTCACGCAATTGACGGGAAGTTACAAATTTTCCTTCGCGTCCAGCGAAAGGCGAGTTATTGACAAGAAACGAGAGCGCGATTGTCGGCTCGTCAATGGCAATGGCCGGCAGGGGAAGCGCCGCAGCGTCCGCCGTTATCGTTTCGCCGATATAAATATCAGGAAGACCGGCTATAAGCGCGATGTCGCCGGCGCGCGCCTCGTTTGTTTCAATTCTTTCCAAACCGCTGAAAGTAAAAATTCTGGTGATTTTGCCGGAACGGGTTGCGCCATCGGGTTTCTTAATAAAAACATTAGCTCCTAGAGCGGCAATCCCTTCGTGAACGCGCACTATCGCGAGCCGTCCCATAAAATTATCGTAAGCGAGATTAAACGGCTGCATTCTAAGCGGTTTTTGATTTAATAAATCGGAAGACGCTGGTTTAACGTGCTCAATAATCGCGTCAAGCAGGGGAGTAAGATCATTGGAATTGTCTTCAAGATTTTTTTTCGCTATTCCCAGCCGGCCAATCGTATATACGATTGGAAAATTTGACTGTTCGTTATCCGCTCCGAGTTCAAAAAAAAGTTCCAAAACCTGTTCTTCGCAGCGTGCCGGATCTGCCGCTGGCTTATCTATTTTATTTATAACCACTATCGGCTTAAGGCCAAGTTCAAGCGACTTTTTTAAAACAAAGCGCGTCTGTGGCATCGGCCCTTCCTGCGCGTCAACAACAAGAAGCACACAGTCAATGGAACGCAAAACCCGCTCAACTTCCGAGCCGAAATCGGCGTGTCCGGGCGTATCAACGATATTAATTTTAGTGACGACTCGCCCTGAGCCTGTCGAAGGGTAAAAAACGGCGGCATTCTTGGAATATATGGTAATGCCACGCTCCAGTTCGAGCGCGTTTGAATCCATAGACACACCTTCGGCAGTAGCGCCTGTCTGGCGCAATAAGGCGTCGGTCAGTGTGGTTTTGCCATGGTCAACATGGGCAATAATAGCGATGTTTCGAATTTCCATAAAAAATCGGCCTGAGTGGCCAAATCTCTTATATTATAATAATACAAAAAATACTATCAGTCAATCTTAATTTTCATTTTAAAAAACTCAGTCAACATCTATTTCTCCATATTTAAGTTCTCAAATAACTATGATAGAATAACTTTATAGTGTCGCGGGTGTGTTTTTAAATCTAAGTAATATGATTTCTCATAATTTAAATCTAAAAATATTTCTAGAGGAACTGGTTTTTTTCGGTTTGGTTGGCATTATCAGTATTTTTTCCGCCGGTCGGATTTATAAACTTAATCTTGTTTCTCAAATTCAGGCGCCGCAGATTTCCTGGTGGCAATTTTTGATCGCTTTTGGCATCGGTACGGCCATTGTTTTGGGTTTAATCAGGATTTTGCACGGCGGCCGGTTTTTGAGGGCTTTTTTTATTTTCGCTCTTTACGCCGGAACCATAACGACTTTGCAGATTTTTATTCCGTACGCAAGCGCGTTCATTGTTTCTTTGATTCTTATTATTTTTTATTTGATTAAACCTTATGTTTGGTTTCACGATTTAGTTTTAGTTTTAACTTTGTCCGGCGTTGCCGCGGTTTTGGGCGTTTCTTTAAGTTCTTACTCGGTGGCGGTTCTTTTGGTTGTGATGTCGGTTTATGATTATGTTGCGGTTTACAAAACCAAACATATGATTAAAATGGCGAAAGCGATGATTAAAGGCCGGGCGATTTTTGCTATGATTTTCCCCGAACATGTCGGAGGATTTCTATCTCATATTGACGAAGCCCGTCCGGGCGAGGGTTTTATGATGCTCGGCACGGGCGATTTTGTTTTTCCGATGATTATGGCGGTCTCGGCGTTTTCTCTAAGTCCCGCCGCCGCTTGGACAGTTTTCGGTTTTTCTATACTCGGCCTTTTATTAACTCACCTGATTTTTGTTTCTCAAAAAGTGCGCCAGCCGATGCCGGCTCTGCCACCTCTTGCGGCCTCGGCCATTTTAGGTTTTGCGATTGCAACTTTGTTTCTTAAATAATTCGACATGTTAGGGCCAATAAAATTATATTTAAACAATTTTCACATCCGCTGGATTTTAGCCGCGGGCTTGGCTTTAAATATCGCGCTTTTTTTATTTTTATTTTTCTTTATTGAACAGAGCAATGTGCCGATCGTGCTTCATTATAATGTTGATCTTGGTGTTGATTATTTGAGCGAGGTAAAAAGCGTTTTTATCTTGCCGATTGTCGGTTTAATAATTTTTTTATTCAATGGTGTTTTGGCTTTGCGATTATGGGCTAAAAACCGCGCTTTATCTTATTTTCTGACTGCCGTTATTGCCGTTTCGCAAGTTTTTCTTTTTTTGGCGGGAATCGCGCTTTACCTAATAAACGCTTGACGGCATTGCAATACTTTGTTATGTTGTGGCAATAATAAATTGGTATGAAAATCGCAGTAATAAAAACAGGCGGAAAACAATATATAGTGAAAGAAGGAGATAAAGTAAAGCTTGAAAAAATCAGCGCCAATGAAGGCGACAACTTTGATTTTGATAAAGTACTATTAATTGCCGATAAAGAAACTAAGATCGGCGCGCCGCTTGTTGAGGGCGCAAAAGTGACGGCCAAAGTATTAAAACAGGCGCGAAGCAAAAAAATCGTTGTTTTTCATTATCACAGCAAAACTCGCTATAAGAAAAAAGCCGGCCATCGCCAGCATTTTACAGAAGTTGAGGTTTTAGGGATAAAATGAAACAAAAAGTTTTCTGGCATAATCCGAAAAATAAAAATTTTCTCGCGCTTAAAGGAAAAGAAAATTGTAAATTTCTTATTATTGGCGGCGGTGTAACAGGTGTCTCGCTTGCCTATTTTCTCAATATACAAGGAGAAAAAAATATCATACTTATAGAAAAGAGTAAAATAGCTGGTGGAGCCACCGGTTGTTCCGCAGGGATGCTCATGGCTGGTATGGAAAATGTAGGTATTAGCCCTTTTTTGAAAAAATTTGGTAAAAAGAAAACCAATCTATACTTTCAGAAACAATCAGAAGCATATGAAGAAATAAAAAAAATAATTCGGACCGAAAAGATTGCTTGTGAGGCAAGAGAAGGTCCTTATTTTGTATTGGGTAGTAAGCAGTGGGGTGTCAAACAAATTTTGCAGGAATATCGCGCTAGGAAAAAATTAGATCAAAATGTTGATTTGCTTAATAAGAATGATATAGAACGAGAGCTAGGCACAAAAACTTTTTCTTTAGGCGAAAAAGTACATAATTTTGCCGTCTCTTTTAATCCTTTAAAGTACACGCAAGAACTGGCGCGTATTTCTTCAAATAGGGGAGTAAAAATATACGAACACACACCGTTACTTCGACAAAATAGAAATATCGTCATTACCCCACAGGGGATTATCCAATTTGAAACTATTGTCTACGCGACTGACTCTTTCTTTTCCGGGAACGATTTGAATAGAATTAAGACAACAATTGGCGTTACCAATCCAATTTCCGTAAACCAAATTAGGGCTCTGAAATTAACAACGCCTATGTTGTTCGAGGATTCAGAAAAAAGAGATTATCATTATGTAAAAATGACCACCGATAATCGAATTTTGGTTGGATATGGCGGTATGAAGATGGCTAACAGCGAATTAACTCCCATTCTTCACAAACCGCACCTCAGAAATATTAAAAGATTTATTATACATGTTTTTCCTCAATTAAAGTTAAAAATTGAATATGCGTGGTCTGGCATATTTGCATCGCCTGCAAAATCTTTTATGCCGCTAATAAAATTTAAAGGAAATAAAATTTTATTACTTGGCAGTGGTACACAAGTTTTTTCTACTATGATGGCAAAATATGTTGCTGGCCGATTATCAAAGAAAAAACAATCATTAGATATTTTTTTTAGATAATTTATTCTATTTATTTTTTTTATTTACTTTACTTCCTTTCTTGATTCTAGAGCGCCAGATAATGTTTTGGCGTCGGCAAATTCCACATCCGAGCCGTAAGACAGTCCCCGTCCAAGGCGGGTTATTTTTACTTTTAGCGGCTTAAGTGATTTTTCAATATAATAAGCTGTTAAATCGCCTTCATGAGTGGGTGAAAGCGCCATAATAACTTCTTTAGTAGCATTTTCGCCGCTTTTTCGGCTTTCAATTCTGCTTATAAGTTCCGGCAGTTTTAAATTTTTCGGAATAGCCGTATCAAGCGCCGAAAATAGGCCGCCTAAAACATGATAAAGCCCTTTATAAGTTCCCGATCTTTCAATAGTGGCCAGGTCGGTTTCTTTTTCCACGACGCAAATGGTTTTCTGGTCTCTTAAAGAATTGTCGCAAAAATGGCATTTATTATTGTCGCCGTTTTCAATTATATAATAGCAGGATGAGCAGATTCTGGTGTCCGTGTCCAGTTTTTCTATGGCTTTTTTCAGGTCCTCTCGAATATTTTTCGGGTTATTCAAAAGCCAAAAAGCCAATCGCGCCGCCTGACGAGGGCCCACTCCCGGAAGGCGGGAAAATTTTTCTATAAATTCTTTTATTGGTTTTGGATACATGTTTTTTTCGTTGATGTTTATGTTTAATGGAGTTTATCTAAATTCTTAAAACTGACATAATTTTCATTGAAGTAAAGTTCAATCAAGCCGGTCGGTCCGTTGCGGTGTTTGGCAATATGAATTTCGGCGATATTTTTTCTTTCGGCGTTGTTTTTGGCCTTGTCTTCGCGGTAAATAAATAGAACGACATCGGCATCCTGTTCAATGGCGCCGGATTCTCTTAAGTCGGAAAGTTTCGGCCGCTGGTCGGTTCGGCCTTCTGGAGCGCGCGAAAGCTGGGAAACGGCGACAATGGGAATATTTAATTCGCGGGCCAGTCCTTTAAGCGAGCGGGAAATTTCGCTTACTTCCTGCGTCCGGTTTTCAACTCTGCCGGTTCCCTGCATCAGCTGGAGATAATCAACAATTAAAAGACCTAATCCTTTTTCGGCTTGAAGCCGGCGGGCCATTGTTCTTATCTGTAGAACATTTGGAGAAGCGGCATCATCTATGTAAATTGGCGCTCCCGACAAGCGATCAAGCGCCTGGCTTATTTTTTCAAAATCATTGTCTTTTCCTTCGTCGGAAATCTTACCGCTTCTTAACCGCCACAAATCAACGCTGGATTCGGCGGCAATGAGCCGTTCAATAAGTTGCTGCTTACTCATTTCCAAGCTGAAAATTCCGACCGGAACTTTTTCATTTACGGCGGCTTGTCTTGCGATATCTAAGGCGAGCGAAGTTTTGCCTAAAGATGGCCTGGCCGCCAAAATTATCAAATCGGATTTTTGAAGGCCGGCAAGACATTTATCCAAATCGGAAAATCCGGTCGGAATACCGCGCCAAGTATCATCACCTTTATGAAGGCGGTCAAACCTTTCAAAGGCCTCGGCCAGGTGCGGCTTGATATGCTGGAAATCCTGGATAAGCGAGGTCTGCGAAACGCCGAAGATTTTTTTCTCGGCTTCGTCTAAAAGCTCGTCAATATTTTTGAATTCTTCGTAAGCGAGCAAGTTGATTTCGTGCGAAGCGCTTATCAAATCGCGCAGAACGCGTTTTTGGTTTACGATTTTGGCGTAATGGACAACGCTTGAAGCGGTCGGAACGAAATTCATCAGTGTAGTGAGATATGACATCCCGCCGATTTCCTTGAGCTCGTTTTTTTCTTTAAGGCGGCTTGAAACGGTTACAAGATCAATTGGCTCGCCCTTCTGATAAAGTCCCATAATCGCTTTAAAAATAATTTCGTGGACTTTCCGGTAGAAATCTTCGGCCGCGATAATATCGGCGACTCTGATTATCGCGTCTTTGTCTATTAAAAGCGAACCCAAGACCGATTGTTCGGCTTCAATATCCTGCGGCGGCAAGCGATTTGGATCAATCGGAACGGATCTCCGGTTTTCTTTTTTTATAATACGGCCAGCCATACCGGGTAGTAGAAATTCGACTTAAGTTATAATTGCTGCCGAGCAATTGTCGAATTTTCACTACCCGGCATACAGAGTTAGTATAATTTTATTTTTAAAAGCAATCAAACTAAATTGCGGATAACCTGTGAATTACATTATTAAATCGTTCCGTCGTCTTGACATATTCAATAACTTGCTTTATTATAAAAAATATTGACTTTTTCTTTAACAACTTAAAAAGGAGACACAAATGATGAGTGGGCGAGACGATAATTTAAATTTTAACATTAATGCTAGTATTGCCAGTGGCCTTATTGGTGGTGTCATGACTATTCTTATAACTATCGTTATTGCTAGCTATGGTGTTAGCCTTGGCAACAGCACTTTCTTTGGTTTTATCTTCGGCCTTATTATCGGCTCTATGTTTCTTAAGGGACTCTCTTAAATTTTTTTAGAGTCGCGGGCTTCGGCCCGCTTTATTTTTTATTTTTCTTTTAATTTCGGCCCGTGTGGCGTGTCTTCAATTAACCAGTCGAGCGATTCTACTTTCTTTCGCAATTCATCGGCTTTTTTGAAATTTTTTTCTTGGCGATATTTTTCACGGTCTTTCGCCAGTTCCATAATTTGGTGTGGAATTTTTTCATTTTTAACATTGGCCAAATTTAATCCCAAAACTTTATCAAAATCGGCAATCAACTCATATTTTGTTTTAGCATACAATTTTTTGGATTTTACAACTTCCCATAAAATCGCCAATGCGCGCGGCATTTCTAAATCATCATTTATGTAAGATAAAAATTTATTACGATATTTTTCAAAATCAGTTTTTGATAATGAGGATTTCTTAAGTTCATTTTTTATGGAAATAGCAAATTCTCGTAATTTGTTTAAGGCGTTTTGGGCCGATGCCAAGCTTTCCCAAGTAAAGTTAAGCTTTGACCTATAGTGAGCGGTTAAAACCAAATATCTAAAAGCAAGTGGATCAAAGTCGTGTTTTTTTAGGGTATCTAAAGTAATAAAATTTCCTTCAGATTTTGCCATTTTACTTTGATCAATAATCAAAAATTCGCCATGAAGCCAAAATTTAGCCAATGGTTTTCCAAAAGCCGCTTCGGATTGAGCAATTTCATTTGTGTGATGGGTTCCGATATGATCTACGCCGCCAGTATGGATATCGAATGGCTGGCCGAGATATTTTGTAGAAATTGCCGAACATTCAATGTGCCAGCCGGGGAAGCCCAAACCCCAAGGAGATGGCCAACGCATACTATGATTTTTATATCGGCCGGCTAATTTAAACCACAAAGCAAAATCGGCCGGATGTTTTTTCTCTCTGTCTTCTATAACTTCTTCGCGCGCGCTGGTAATTTTTTGTGAAAGCGGCTGGCGCGAAAGTTTATTATAATTTTTGAACCTAACGACGTCAAAATAAATCGCTTTTGAAGTTTCGTAAGCGTATTTTTTACCAATTAATATTTTTATTATTTTAATTTGATCAACGATTGTTTTTGTGGCGGGGACGATAGTTTCCGGTTTTTTTATATTTAGTTCCTTTATATCTTTTAAAAAAGAGTTGGTGTAAAATTTAGCTATTTCCCAAACAGATCTCTTCTCTTTTTTAGCTTCCAACTCAATTTTATCCTCACCGGTATCAGCATCGGAAGTTAGGTGACCGACATTGGTTATGTTCATAACTCTTTTTACTTTATAATCATTGTATTCAAGAGTTTTTTGCAAAACATCGGTAAAAATATATGTTCGCAGATTTCCGATATGGGCATAATTGTAGACGGTTGGACCACAAGTATATAAGCCGACCCGCTTATCATGAAGCGGTTTGAAAACCTGTTTTTTTCTTGTAAGGGTGTTATAGAATTTTAAAGCCATTTTCTGGTTTTGAAATAAAGCCACATTATAACTATGGTCAAAGCGATGAGGCCAACAATAATCCAAAAAGCGTTAGAAAGTCCTAAAACCGGATTATTTTCAGTGTTAATTTGCAAGATAGTGGCGATAAGTATTGCCGGGAATGTTATGAAAGATAATATAGTAAATGTCTTTACAATAGCATTGGTTTTATCGTTAAGAAGATTGGTATTAGTGGTTTCAAGGGAGTTAATGGTCTCTGTAAAATTATCGGCCTCGCTCCAAACCCTTTCATAATCGCCGATTAAGTCGCTCAAATAAATTTTAAGATCCGATTCTTCCGGCCAGAAATTACCGCTTTTATCAAGAAGAGAATTTAAAATCCGGTGCATGGGTTTTACGGCGATTCTGAAATCCAGAATATCTCTTTTTATAAATGAAATTTCTTTAATCATATCGCGCTCTATATTTTTAAATATTCCGTCTTCGATTCGCTCTATATTTTTAGCTATATGAATCAACTCTCGGGAAGAAAAATTCAGCAAATCTTCCATCAAGTAATAAATAAAATGACCGGAAGTTTTGCCGAAGCAATTTTCTCTTATACCGCTGATATTGCATTTTTTTAAAAACGATCCCAAGGGTTCAATCGGTTCGCTATGAACTGTAATTATATGGTTTTTAGTTACCAAAATATCAAGTTCGATTGACTCTGTAGTTCGTTTATTTTCATTAAAAACAGGTATATGCATTACCAGAAAAAGATAATCGGGAAATTGTTCAACTTTTTCTCGGACAGAAGGGGGGATTAATTCGTCTAAAGTAACTTGATGAAAATTAAAATTATTTTTCAGCCAATCTATATCTTTCTGGGTCGGTTTTTCAATGTCGATCCAAGTTAAATTATTTTCAGTTATTGTTTTCATTTTAGAAAGTTTAATGGTAACTGCGATTATTTTACCATAAACTGGCAATAGAATACTATTCTCGCGGGAAATAGGGGAATAATTTAAAAGTGGTCATTTGGCAATCTATTGACATGAGTGCTAATTGGAGTATAATGGGCAAAGTATGGATAATATCAATGATAGGCAGAAAGACATTTTTGAAATAGTAGTTGAAGAATTCATAAAATCGGCTCGACCGGTCGGTTCGCAGTTTCTGGCTGAAAATTACGATTTAGAAGTAAGCTCGGCAACTATCAGGAATGATTTTGTTTCTCTTGAAGAGTTGGGATTTATTACCAAGCAACATTCTTCCGGCGGTCGGATTCCGACTTCCAAGGGCTGGCATTATTTTATTGAGGAAATCCGTGAGCCGGATGAGTTTTCAATGGAAGAAGTGGCGCGGCTTAATACTCTAACAAATAAGTTGCTAAATACTTCGCAGGAAATAATGTCGTGTATTTCAAAGATATTTCCAGACGTCTCTGATGAATTTTTTAAGAAATTTTTAATAGATAAATTATTTAACGAAAATAAATATGGCAGAAGAAAATAAACAAGTTAATACGGAAGAAAGCGAACTTGAAAACCTAAAAAAACAAGCCGAAGAATATTTGGCCGGCTGGAAGCGTGCCAAGGCGGACTATCTGAATCTCAAAAAAGAAATGGAAGCGCAGAATAAAGAGATTAAGGAATGGATGTCTAAAATAATGTTATTGCCGCTTCTCGAAATTATGGATGGTTTTGATAAGGCCATTCTCCAAATTTCGGAAAATATTAAAAATGATCCGTGGACTAGCGGCGTTAAGAATATCAGAAAACAGCTGGAAGATTATCTAAAATCTCAAAGAGTTGAAGCGATGGCAACGAAAGGAGAAAAGTTTGATCCGATAAAACACGAAGCGATTGAGACGGTGGAAAGAAGCCTGCCTGATATGCCTGCGCATGCAGGGCAGGAAGACGAATCGGGAATAATAGCGGAGGAATTGCGAAAAGGGTATCTTATAAATGGCGAAGTTTTAAGACCTGCAAAAGTTAAAGTTTATAAATAATAAATAATAATAAAAAATATGACAAAAATTTTAGGAATAGATTTGGGCACTACCAATTCGGCAATAGCGGTTACCGAAGGCGGGGCGCCGAAAATAATTGAAAACAAAGAAGGCAATAGAACCACGCCTTCAATAGTTGCTGTTTCTAAAAGCAACGAACGCTTAGCGGGTCTTTTAGCCAAGCGGCAGGCGGTGGTAAATCCCGAAAATACTCTATTTTCCATCAAAAGATTAATCGGCCGGAGGTGGGAAGACCCGGAGGTCCAGCGCGATTTGAAATGGCTGCCTTATAAAATACAAAAATCGGCGACGGGCGGCGTTGAGGTGAAAATGGGTGATCCCTCGACGGGCTCGGGACAAGCTAAATGGTACCGGCCGGAAGAAATTTCGGCGCTAGTTCTACAAAAACTAAAAGCGGACGCTGAAGAAAAACTCGGAGAAAAAATCACCGAAGCGATTATTACCGTGCCGGCTTATTTTGATGATTCTCAAAGGCAGGCGACAAAAAACGCCGGTGAAATCGCTGGTTTGAAAGTTCTAAGAATTATCAACGAACCGACAGCCGCGGCTTTAGCTTACGGTTTGGATAAAAAGAAATCGGAAAAAATTGTGGTTTATGATTTCGGCGGCGGCACTTTTGACGTTTCGGTTCTCGAAATCGGCGATGACACTATAGAAGTTAAAGCTACCGGCGGCGATACTCATTTAGGTGGCGACGACTTTGACCAGCGCATCACAAATTATCTTGTTGATACTTTCAAAAAAGAGCAGGGGATCGATTTGTCAAAAGACGCGATGGCGCTGGCGCGGCTTAAAGAAGGCGCCGAAAAAGCCAAGCACGAGCTTTCTACGATTTTAGAAACTGAAATAAACCTCCCGTTTATTACTTCAGACGCTTCCGGTCCCAAACATTTTATTACTAAAATGACGCGCGCCAAACTGGAAGAATTGGTTCACGATTTTATTGCCACGTCAATTGAGCTAACAAAACAGACCGTTAAAGAAGCTAAGTTTGCCCTAACTGATGTTGACGAGGTTGTTCTTGTCGGTGGTCAAACCAGAATGCCGGCGATAGTTGAAGCGGTAAAAAATCTTTTTGGCAAAGAACCTCACAAAGGCATTAATCCTGATGAGGTTGTTGCGCTTGGCGCGGCGATTCAGGGCGGCGTGCTTCAGGGAGATATGAAAGACATTCTTCTTTTAGATGTTACGCCTTTGACGCTTGGCATTGAGACATTGGGCAGCGTTGCGACGCCGATGATTTCTAAAAATACGACTATTCCGACAGCAAAAACTCAAACATTTTCAACAGCGGCCGATAATCAGCCGCAGGTGGAAATTCACGTGCTCCAGGGCGAGCGGCCGATGTCTGCCGACAACAAAACGCTCGGCAAATTTATTTTGGACGGCATTCCTCCGGCGCCTCGCGGCGTTCCTCAAATTGAGGTTACTTTTGACATTGATGCCAACGGCATTTTAAACGTTTCGGCGGTTGATAAAGCCACTAATAAGAAACAAGCGATAACTATTACAGCTTCAACGGCTTTGTCAAAAGAAGAAATTGAAAAAATGAAAAAAGAAGCCGAAATCAACGCGGCCCAAGACGCTAAAAAGAAAGAGGAAATTGAAATTAAAAATTCTGCCGAGTCGCTTATATATATGTCGGAAAAAGCAATAAAAGACGCTGGCGAAAAAGTAAAACCGGAAGATAAAAAAGCAATTGAAGAAAAAATAGAAGCGCTTAAAAAAATAAAAGACGGCAACGACACGGAAGCAGTTAAAAAAGCGTCAGCCGAACTTTCTGCTGAAATTCAAAAAATTGGCGAGGCCTTATATAAAAAAGAACCTTCCTCCGCTTCCGCCTCCGCCGAAGCTTCGGCGGACAAGAAATCTACGGAGGGCGAGGAAGAGAAAAAATAAATTAAATGCCAAAAGATTATTACCAAATTTTAGGAATTGGCAAAAACGCGACTGAAGA
>Ga0209515_10007205_pt1 | contig 13472 bp, 11 predicted proteins | sample Subgroupgradi54m_FD_187454 | JGI IMG/M metagenome (GOLD analysis project Ga0209515, IMG submission 187454) | Subsurface groundwater microbial communities from S. Glens Falls, New York, USA - GMW60B uncontaminated upgradient, 5.4 m (SPAdes)... ...
CATTGTAAAAGCCCGTGCCAAAATCCAAGAGACGAAACACAAAAAGCTAGACAAGATTCTGGCGAATCTGACGGAAAAAGGAAAAATCACCAACGACGAAGTGGAAAAACTCTTGCATGTTTCCGATGCAACGGCGACTCGGTATCTGCAAGCTTTGGAAAAAGAAAACAAGATAAAGCAAACCGGAAGCACAGGGACGGCAGTTTTTTACGAAAAAATGTAGATACGCTTAACGAATGGCGCACACGAATTGGAACGGTGAACGGCTCATACTCGGGCGCAAACGGCTCATATAGCGGCTATATGAGCCGTTGAAGCGCACAAATGCGCATGACACAGTAACATTGCACACAGTATCACGTCTCCTATATAATGCGCTTATTAATCTTTAAATATACATACCCATGCGAACCAACACCAAACAAGGCCTCGCGCCGCTCGCGGTCATTATCATCGCTCTGCTCGTCATCGGAGGCGGGGGCTACGGGCTGAAAAAAGCGGTGGATAAAAAGACGGAGCGGAAAGAAAAAGAGAAACAGGAGCAGGTGGAAAAAGAAAAGGTGGAAAAGGAAGAAGCTGAAGAGGCCGCGAACGCCGCGCGAACCATCCACATCAAACTGGATGAACAGAACAAATCGGGACAAAAAGGCGAGGCGACCATTACGCAAATCGGTACGAGTACGGTGAAGGTTATCGTGAACATCACGGGTAAACCTTCGGGGACAGCAGAGCCGGCACATATTCACCTCGGTGTTTGCCCGAAGCCGGATGCAGTCAAGTATCCGCTCACGAATGTGGACAAGGGCGCATCGCAAACCGAGATTCCCAATCTGACGCTCGATGAACTCCTCGCCGGACTTCCCCTTGCGATAAATGTTCACAAGTCGGCGGCGGATATCAAAACCTATACCGCGTGCGGAAACATCGAGACGAGTTCCGATTTACCTTTGACAAAGTCGGCACCTGGAACTATCACGACCACCTCGCACCGACAATGACGGGAACGATTGTGGTGACGGAGTAACGAAACCCGTACGAACGAGGTAATATCTTGAGATATAAACCGTAGTGAACCACACCTTTTTGCTATGAAGAACAAAACAGAATATCAAGAAGCAGTCACACAGAAGATGCCGCGCCACGATGACCCGCAGGACATCGCGTATGTTGCAAAACTGAAGCAGTGCGTTTTGCGGGAATCGTGGGCACAGAAAGCGTTTGAGACGATTCGCGAACGGCAGATAACTTATCTGCGCGAAGTACTCGCGCAAAGCGACAATGCGGCGTTCGTCTATACCCGCACCCAACAGGTCTTGGAGGAAGTTGCCGAGTTGCTCCGGGCGCGCATTGCGGATGGGGCGAAACTCTTGAGAGAAATCCCGAAGGGACATCCCACTCTCCTGATGACTCATCACTTGAGCACCTACAAGCTGACCGGCTTTGAGTCCAAGAAAGAACTCGGGTTCGCGATACCGGGATATGAGTTTATCCATCCTGAACCGGTACTCATCGCGGGTCTGAAGCCCATCGCAAAGGTACTCGGAGATACGCTCTCGTACGCCTCTGCCGACTTTCCCGGCGTCTTCGGGAAGATTCATCGGGAGGCGGGGTTTCTCCATATCCCTCCCAAAGAAACGCTCACGACGGGGCGAACCACCTATCTGCTTGACGAGACGAGACAAGCGTTCAAGCGCCGTCCCAATACCGCTCTCGTCAACTTTCCCGAGGGTCAGACGAGCGGCAAGCACACGGGACGGGGACCATACGACCTTGAACCGTTCAAGACCGGGGGGTATGTCATCGCGGCGGAGCTCGGAGCGCGTGTCATTCCAGTCGCGCAGTACTTTGACCCGAAAGAAGGTTTGCAACTCAAAGTATTTCCGTCATACATTCCCAAGTCGTCCGACAAAGCCGCGATGAAAGCACTCGCCGACAAAGACCAACGGCAAATGCAGGAGTGGCTGAACGAACGGCAGAATTCATAACGCGCGCCGCTATGAAAATTAGTTCTTACGCGCAGACCGACTCCCTCTCTTTCCCCTTGCCGCTCTACCAGTCCGTTTTGATTGGAGAGGCAGTGGCGAAAGACGGAAGTCGGTTTTTTATGACACGGAGATGAAGACCATCGTGCTCATCGGCGGCGGCTCGGCAACCGGCAATCTCTTGCGTGGTTTGCGGCAGTTCCCCACCAACAATATTGTGATTGTCTCAACGGCGGATGATGGCGGTTCAACCGGTGCGCTTCGGCGCGACCTCGGCGTGATGCCGTGGGGTGATGTCCGCCAGTGCCTTATCGCGCTTTCTTATACCGCACCCGCGCTCAAGAAACTCTTCTCGCAACGTTTTGCCGAGGGTTCGCTCAAAGGTCATTCGGCGGGCAACATCATCCTCGCCGCGCTTGAGAGAGTAACGGGGAGTCCCGAAGGCGCAATTGCCGAAGCGGCACGGCTCCTCAATGTGCGTGGCGAAGTACTCTTTGTTTCTCAAGAGCCGACGAAACTCTCTGCGCGGCTCAAAGACGGCAGTGTGATACGAAGCGAGCACGAGATAGATGAGCCAACCGCGCAGAAACGAGCGACGATTGAGCAACTGATGCTCTCGCCTGCCGAGGCAAATCCGCGCGCGATTGCGGCAATCGCGCGCGCCGACGCCATCGTCCTCGGTCCCGGTGACCTCTATACATCATCCTTCCCCAATCTATTAGTGCCAAAGATTCCCGAAGCGATTGCGCGTTCAAGAGCGCAGAAGATTTTGATTACGAACATTATGACGAAACGCGGTCAGACCGAGGGTTTCTCTGCGTCTGACTTCTTGCGCGAGACCAACCGCTATCTCGACGTCCCGAAACACCGAAGTGTGATTCAGACGGTGATAGTGAATACACAAAGACCGAAACCCGCGCTTCTTGCCCGCTACAAAAAAGAAGAAGCGGAGTTTGTCGCGCCCGACCTCGCCGCGCGCGCGCCGAGAGGCGTTCGCGTCATCGCCCTGCCTCTCATTGCAAACGGCGCAGTGCGGCGCGCGCGCGGCGACACACTCACGCGCAGTTTCGTTCGTCACGACGCTGAGAAGACCGCCGAGATTATCTGGAGTTTGGTACAATGAAGGTATGCATCTTCAGTCGCCACTAGAGACCCTCGCACGGCAGAGCGAGCCGCAACGACGCGCGCTCAAGAAACTTGGTATCAAAACCGCTGAGGATGTGCTCTACCACTTCCCTTCCCGCTATGGTGATGTCGCCGAGATGCAACAGATTGCGACACTTGCGAAAGGCGAGACGGTCGTTGTCTTCGGCCGTATCACGAATCTCAAGGCGAGCAAAGGGTTTCGGACCAAAATCCCGATGGGCACGGCAGAACTCCGAGACGACAGCGGCAAAGTGCAGATTGTCTGGTTCAATCAGCCCTACCTCGCCAAGATGATTCCCGAAGACGCGCTCGTGCGCGTTGAAGGGCGAGTATCTCAAAGAAGACAGAAGAGCGAGGCGCAGAGTTTTGAGACCCTTTCGCAGCGCGACGGCGCGAGCAGAGCACTCCGCCAGCAGGCGGATATGCGAGGTCCTCAAAACTCTGCGCCGAGCGGACTCTATTTCAGTAATCCCAAAATAGAAAAAGTCGCATCAGTGCCGATAGGTGTCGGCGAGTCGCTTTTCGGCACCGAGGGAGAGTTGCATCACCTACACCCGGTCTACCCAGAATCGCGTGGCGTCTCTTCCAACTGGCTCTTTCATACTATCCAAAAAGTCATTGGCTCGGGCGCACTGGAGAATCTGACCGACCCCATTCCGCAAGAAATCTTAGAGAAGTATCATCTCCCAACTCTGCCGACCGCGCTCATCTTTATCCACGCGCCGCAACGGGCGCAGGACGCCGTTGCGGCGCGTAAACGCTTCGCGTTTGAAGAAGTGTTTTTTATTCAGCTTGAGAAACAGCGCGAGCGAATGCTCCTCCAACACGAAGAGTCGTTTGTGATAGAGAAGACCGAAGAGCAGATTGCACAGTTCACGAAACGGTTCGCCTTTGACCTCACGGCAGCACAAAAGTCCGCTATCGGCGCCATCGCGAGCGACTTCAAGACAGGTCTCCCGATGGCGCGGCTTCTTGAGGGTGATGTCGGGAGCGGCAAGACGGCAGTCGCCGCCGCAACCGCCTACGCGGTCGTCACCTCCCGTCCAGCGAACCAAAATTACGGCGCGCTGCAGGTCGCCTATATGTGCCCGACCGAGATATTGGCGAAGCAGCAGTTTGAGAACTTCATCTCTTTCTTCTCCCACTTGCCCATCAACATTGGACTCATTACGAGCAGCGGCTGCCGCAAATTCCCGTCAAAGATAAATCCCCACAGCGCAACCGACATCTCGCGCGCGCAACTCTTGAAATGGGTGGCGAATGGCGAGATTCCGATTCTGGTCGGCACTCATTCCCTCATTCAGAAAAGCGTAAAGTTCAAGCATCTTGCCTATGCGATTATAGACGAACAGCACCGATTTGGAGTCAAGCAACGCAAGGCGCTGGTGCATAAAGAAAAGAGAGTTCCCCATCTCTTGAGTATGACCGCAACGCCCATTCCGCGCACGCTCGCGCTTACCATCTATGGCGACCTTGACCTCACACTCCTAGACGAAATGCCGCCGGGGCGGAAGCCGATTATTACCACCATTGTCGCGCCGAGCGAGCGCACCGCGACCTACGAAAAAATCCGCGAAGAATTAAAGAACGGCAGGCAGTGCTACATCATCACGCCGCGTATAGACGAGCCCGACCCCGCGAAAGAATTTGCCGTGCAGGCGAAGTCGGCAAAGGCAGAGGCGGAACGGCTTAAGAAAGATGTCTTTCCCGAATACGAAATTGCCGTGATGCACGGCAAACTAAAAGACGGCGAAAAAGAAGATGTGATGGAGCAGTTTAAAGACGGCGCGGTTCAGATTCTCGTCTCAACCTCGGTCGTGGAGGTTGGGGTCAATGTCCCCAACGCGACGGTGATTATCATAGAAGGCGCGGAACGGTTCGGACTCTCGCAACTTCATCAACTGCGCGGGCGCGTTTTGCGCAGCACCCATCAGGCATACTGTTTCGTCTTTACCGAAAGCGCGGGAGCGAAGACGGTTGAGCGGCTCAAGGCGCTCGGGCAAGCAAAGAACGGCTTTGAACTTGCCGAATACGACTTGAGGTCTCGCGGCGCGGGCGCGCTCAGTGGGCGTCAGCAGTGGGGCGTCTCTGACATCGCGATGGAGGCGCTCCAAAATCTGAAGATGGTTGAGGCCGCCCGCGCCGAAGCCAAGCGGCTTTTGGAATCAGACGAGACGCTCTCACAGTTTCCCCTCCTCTCTGCCCACCTCAAAACCCGCGCGCAACAGGGTGAAGAAATACACTTTGAATGACTTAAAAGAAATCTGTGACGCGAGAAAGTGCTGACTGATTCATCTTTTCATTGTTATAGTTCTCAGTGTGAGAAGAAATGCATAGAAACGCAATGGAATCTCCCCTCTGTGCAAACCATATTCGCGGATATTGATTGGGCCGCAAGCCAGAATGAATCACCGGCAATTCGGTCTTCCATAATGTCCAACTATCGTTTTGGGTTACGCGATGCAATTTTGCCGGAGCGATTCGGGGTTCAGGAACAGTTGGATGAAAATGAAATTCGCACAATTTCTGGAATCCTTCCAAGCTCTTTCGTATATGTCGCAATCGTCGTTTCTCCAAAACGGCGATTTCTTTTTCAAAACCATCGTGAAAAAGAAATCCCATCATAGGTCGCCAAAATCAGTGCCCCGATAGTAGGTAAATTCATAGGGGACTTCTTCAAATGCCTTTGCCGAGGCGTAGGGCGCTTCGGCGTGTGAAAGTTCAGCAAGCTGTTCGCCATTCAAGTGTCCGTATCGGCGAACCACTCGGTCCAACATTTTGACTTCGTCAGCATCAAACACGCTCGTGTCGGGTTCGGCTTTATTTTTATAGATTTCCGTCGGCGCGTATGTTTCGCCCCATTCTTGTATCGTCTCTACTCCAAGCAAACCTTTCTTTTCCATTTCTGCTATCACTTCACCGAGAGTAACCGGAAGGGGTCCTTTCGGATATGCCCTATAGGTATCACCCGTAATTGAACGCTGGTATTTTTCATACAAGTCAAAATCAACGAAATAAAGCAGTTTCGCCAGTTTCTTCTTACCACGCAATTCCCCTTTGAGTTTCCGGCAGAAGTACAGAATTGCGTTCTGGTACTTTTTCCGGTTAAGGACCATAGTGTCTCTACTATATCTAAAAAGAGGACGCGGTGCAACTGCGCTATCCCCAACCCTGGCTCTGACGGTTAAATCAGAAGAAACAAAAACACCGCCTTGTTAGGCGATGTCTTTGAGGACCTCACACACTGCGAGGAATCCGCACTTGGTATTGGTACTAGTATATTCATAGGGAAGAGATTGTCAAGCCGAAAGTGGGGATAGCGCAACTACAGCCGGTAAAGGGACTTGCACCCTTGAGGTCCGCAATACCAAGTGCGGATTCGCACTATGCTACCGGCTCGCGTATAAGTATATCAAAAAAGATGGAAACTTCAGTTATGGGTGTTTGCTTAGTTGAGTGAAGATTTGATTTTCCTGATTCCTGTGAAGTTCTAGTTTCCTCTTGTGTTCCAGGTTGAGTTTCTCGTCCTTGTAAAGTCCCCTGTTTTTCCCGTACTTCAGAGCGTGTAATATCGCTTCCCCGAACTCGTCCCGTGAGGGTAAGGAACAAATACGCTTTATGCGGTCGTAGTAAGTTTCCCATGCCTGTTCCGCTGACTCAAAATCTCTAAAAATCTGGTCGAATTTATATTTCGACTTTCCACAAACTTGAGACCCGAAATACCACATACCCATGTTGATTCGCTCTGGATTATATTCTTCCTTCTTCGCTTCCTCGACTATCCACTCTGCAATTTCTTTATCATAACGATTATCGTACTCGCTTTTCGCACCCCAGTTGTCGTTACGAATCTTAAAAATAATCCGTCTTATCCATACATCAATGGGCTGTAATAATTCTCTGTCTTTTGTAGATTTCTTATTAGATTTCTCACTCATATCTCGCAGAAAAAACGAGGAAATCTTTGGTCCAATACCGCGAATACTCCTGAGAAAACTAAACGCCTCGAGTGTCGTGAGTTCTTGTAAGTCAACAATAAGATTGCCTATCTTCTCTTGCTTCATTCGCGCAAACAAAGATTTACCGTCACTTTTTGTTTCGGTTTTTGATGGATAGGGAGAGAGCGGATTGCGCCCATAATTGAGTCCGCCATATCCCTTGTCTTCTCCATACTTCATCTTCTTACAAAAGAACTTCCACAAGGAACTCTCTAAATCGTGATTATTTTCTTCAATCTCTTTCAATCCCTCTTGTATAATATCTTCTGCAGTAGGAGCATAATTCGGATTAACTCCCGACCTCTCATACGCATAGGTACTCAAAAATATCGCGACTGATTGCCACGGCAGTTTGCCATTCTCATATTTCTCCCACACAGGTAAGACATTTTGTTGCCAGTGATATTCACTGATTTTCTCAAATAATTTTAACCAATCTTTCATAATCCGCCCTCTTGGACTCGAACCAAGAACCCTCCCGATATAAGCGGGATGCTCTAACCATTGAGCTAAGGGCGGGATGCCATATGCGCTTCAAATCGTAACGCAAAAGATGCCCTCTCGCAATAACCTCTCAATCTAGCAATAGCATACACGTGTATGCTATTGCTAATTCAAACCAAGTCCGTTCAGCAGAAGAGAGGACTACACGAAGAGACGGTTAAACGAGTAGCACTTTCTTTTTGGGCAAAATCCCGTGCGCGATAATCACCTTCTCGTATTCGGCTTGTTCAAGCGTCTCAACTTCAATGAGTTTCGCCGCGATGGCGTCAAGCGCCGCGCGCTTCTCCACCAGAATCTTCTCGGCACGGGCATATGCCTCGGTGATAATCTTGCTCACTTCGGCATCTATCACATCCCCGATTTTCTGCGAATATTCCTTCTCTTCGTGCATCCCGCGGCCACCGATGCGACCAATCAGCGTCTCAAAGGCAATCGGCCCGAGTTTCTCTGACATACCATACTTTGTCACCATATCGCGCGCGAGCGCGCTCGCCACCTGCAGGTCATTGGAGGGTCCCGTCGTGATGTCGCCGAAGAGCATCTGCTCGGTGATGTAGCCGGCGAGCGTTACGGCAATGTCATCCAAGAACTCGCGGCGCGACTGCAACTTGCGGTCTTCAAGCGGCAACTTCAGCGTATAGCCCCCTGCTCTTCCGCGCGCGATGATAGAGACCTTGTGCACCGGGTCGGCAAACGGGAGCACCGACGAGACGAGCGCGTGCCCCGCCTCGTGATAGGCGGTTATCTTCTTCTCCTCCTGCGACAAGAGATGGCTCTTGCGTTCGGGTCCGAGCATCACTTTTTCAATAGAACGAATCAGGTCAAACTGCGCGAGTTTCGCGCGTTCCTCGCGCGCCGCGAGAATCGCCGCTTCATTAACGATGGAGTAGAGGTCGGCGCCCGAAAACCCCGGCGTTCGCTCCGCTATTACCCGCAGCGCCACATCTTCTCCGAGTTGTTTCTTCTCCGCGTGAACTTTCAGAATCGCCTCACGGTCATCACGGTCGGGCAGGTCCACCACCACGCGGCGGTCAAAGCGTCCGGGACGCACGAGCGCGGGGTCAAGCACATCGGGTCGGTTCGTCGCCGCCATCACAATCACCTTTTCGTGCTGTTCAAATCCATCCATCTCAACGAGAATCTGATTTAAGGTCTGCTCGCGCTCGTCGTTGCCGCCTCCCATTCCTCCGCCGCGCGTCCGCCCGACCGCGTCTATCTCATCCACAAAAACAATGGCGGGTGCGGCTTGCTTTGCGAGTTTAAATAAATCGCGGACGCGCGATGCCCCGACGCCGACAAACATCTCTACAAACTCCGAGCCCGAGATTGAGAAGAACGGCACGCCCGCCTCGCCCGCCACCGCCCGTGCCAGCAAGGTCTTGCCCGTCCCCGACGCGCCCATCAAGAGGACCCCCTTCGGAATCTGCGCGCCGATATCTAGAAACTTCTTCGGGTTCTTCAAAAAATCAACGACTTCGGCGAGTTCTTGTTTCGCCTCTCTTACGCCCGCGACATCCTTGAAGGTCACTTTCTGTTTCTTGTCGTTGGGGAATATGATACGCGGCTTGGACTGCCCAAACGAGAGCGCCTGCATCCCCGCGCCGCGGACTTGGCGCATCAAGAACCAGATAAAGATGCCGATAAGAAGCATCGGCAAGAGGTACGGGGCGAGCGTCCCGAACCAATATGAAAACCCGCTCTCTTCTTCAATCGAAATCTTGACCGCCTGCAGGTTCGCTGGCGGGACGCCGTAATTGCGCAAGGTCTCCGAGAGCGCAAGATAGGGTTCTTTCTTAGACGACTTCGTCACTTCGTCTTTTTTGTAGAGCACTTCAAGCAGTTCGCCTTTCGTACGAATCTCCGCGACATCCCCGCGTGCAATGTCCGCCGCCACTTCTGAAATCGGAATGAGCGCCGCTCCAGAACGATTGTCGGCGAGGTACGAATAGACCGTCATTAAAATCAGAAAGATGAAGAGCACCGACGAGGCGTTGCTCAGCGCCTCGCGCCACGGGGCTTTGGGAGGAGGGCTTTTCTCTCCCCGTTTGTTCTTAAGGGTTGGCATTGTTGCGCCATTCTACAACAAACCCACCGACATAGAAAGGAGGGTGGTTTTTTGTTAAGATAGAGCGGTGTTGATAGAGAACAAAAAGGCGCGGTTTAATTACGAACTCCAAGACAAACTGGAGGCGGGGATTGAGTTGCTCGGTTTTGAGGTGAAGGCGCTTCGCGCAAAACAGGGGTCGCTTGAAGGCGCGTATGTGATTGTGCGCGGCAACGAGGCATTTCTCGTCAATTCGTTCATTTCTCCCTACCAGCCCAAGAATACGCCGAAGGACTATGACCCGCGCCGCAACCGAAAAGTTCTGCTTACCAAAAAGGAGGTTGCGGAACTCGCCGGAGCCGAAAGTCAGAAAGGATTGACAATCGTCCCTATTTCAGTATATAATAAGGGGCGGAAGATAAAGGTGGAACTCGCCGTCGGGCGCGGCAAGAAGAAGTACGACAAACGCGAGGCGATTAAAAAGCGCGACAGCGAGCGCGAAGTCCGCCGGGAAATGAAAGAATAAGTACCTTGAAAACAACGGTCATTCGCTTAAAGTGCGTTTCGGAAATTCATTTTAGGGGGATGATCGGCCTAGACATATGACCAGTTTCTTTCTGCGCATTGTGGAACTCCAGTAATTCCTTAAACTGCTGGAAAAGTTAAGTGCAAAAAACTTACTTTCAAAAGCAAAGGCGCTCGTGTCTCCGTATTTCGGAGCGCAAGACCTTGCTCTCGCTTACGCATTAGCATAAGCGACGCTCGTGGTATTGATGTCCGATAGGTACCACTCGTGTAATAAAATCGGAATCGGGTACGCCCTCTTCTCGGAGCGTGCCTTAACCAAAGAGAATCGGTATCGGAACATTCTGTTAATCTCAAGTTTCGGTACTTAAAACCCCGCAAGGGTAAAGATTGACTAGACAATGTAGAAGCGGTTAGAGCAGTTATATGCACGCGCGTTCGATTCGCGCCATCTCCACCAACCACCAAAACACCGCCATATGGCGGTGTTTTGACAGAGTTTTTGGAGAGATTGACAGATTTTGGGGGGTATGCTAGGATTAAAGACACAAAAGAGAGAGCTAGAGATAAGTCGAACTTGCTTCATCATTTTGTATTTAATCGCAAACCTCATACACAATATGACCGGTACAATAAAGAAGCTTACGGACAAGGGTTTCGGATTCATCACAGGTGATGGACTCGCGAAAGACCTTTTCTTCCACAGCAATTCGCTCGTGGGAGTCCAGTTCGCGGAGCTTCACGAAGGCGATGCTGTCTCTTTTGAGACAGAAGAGTCCCCCAAAGGACCCAACGCCAAGAATGTCCAGCGCGCATAACGCCTGACTCAAAACGCCCCCGCCTCACGGCGGGGGCGTTTTGTTTTGCATTTCTCCGCAGAAAGTGCTATACTGTCGGCACTCACTAATTCATTTTGTTTTGAGCACTCCGCGAGCAAGAATCAATCATCAGATACGCGCAGCCGAATTGCGCATCATCGGCCCCCAAGGCGAGAACTTTGGCGTACTGTCTTTGAGTGAGGCGCTCAAGCGCGCGCAGGATTTGGGGCTTGACCTGATTGAGATATCACCCACAGCCCGGCCTCCGGTTGCAAAAATAATGGATTATGGTAAGTTTCAGTACGCTGAAAACAAGAAGCAGAAGGCGGCAAAGGTGAAGGTCAAGACCGTAGAGGTCAAGACGATTCAGGTTAAGGTGGGTACGAGCGACCACGACCTTGGACTCAAAGCCAAGAAGATTGGCGAATGGCTCGGCGAGGGCAACCGCGTCAAGGTTGACCTCTATCTCTCGGGTCGCTCCAAGTATATGGCTCAGAAGTTTCTGGAGGAGCGGCTGGCGCGGGTGCTCAAACTTATCCCGATTGCCTACAAGATAGCCGATCCCGTTCGTCGCGGACCCAAAGGACTCGGGGTGGTAATAGAGAAAGAATAACTATATGAAAAGCGTCAAAGCATATCGGAAACGGCTCAAGGTTACCAAGAACGGTAAAATCTTGATGCGCAGTCCCGGGCAGAATCATTTTAATGCCAAGGCGCGCCGTCGCGCCCAGCTCGGCCGCAAGCGGATGAACCCGCTCCATATGAAGAAGGGAGATATCGCGCGATTTTTGCAATAAATTATTATGAGCCGCGTCAAAAAAGCAGTCAATGCGTTGAAGTTCAGACGAACTTTGTTAAAGAAGACAAAGGGTTATCGTCACGCGCGCGGCAACAAAGAACGCGCCGCGTGGGAGGCGTATGTGCACGCGGGTAAATACGCCTTCGCGCACCGCAAAGACAAGAAGAATGACTTTCGCACCCTCTGGAATATCCGCATCAACGCCGCCGTGCGTCCGCTCGGTCTCACCTATAGCAAACTTATTCACGCGATGAAACTGAAGAATATCTCCCTTGACCGCAAGATTCTCGCGACACTCGCCAAAGACCATCCGGTCATCTTTGAGAAAGTAGTGACGGCAGTGAAATAATTGCTAAAGTTCAATCTCCACTTGTTCGCCTTTTGAGGGGACAACCGCCTCTGCGCCGACATAGTCGCGGATGCGCTGGGCGAGAAAGAGCGAGGCGCGCGGCTCGCCCATACAGACAAAGACCTTCTCAAGGGTCTTCTTTTCTGTCGCCTTTTCCGCAAACTCCAGAAGATGCGCACCGTCTTTGTGAGAAGAGTAACCCGAAATGGTAGAGACGCGCGCGCGAACGGCAATCTCTTCGTGATTAATCTTCACTTTCTTAATTCCCTCTTGAATTCTGCGCCCCAAACTCCCGACCGACTGATAGCCCACAAAAAGAATCGCGTTCTTCGGGTCGGTCAAGAAACGGCGTTCGTGCTCCATAATTCTGCCCCCTTCTGACATACCGCTTCCCGCGATAATGATTTTGGGAGAGGATTTGTGAAAGATTGTCTGGCTCTCTTCACGGGAGAGCGTCATCTGCAACTTCTGGAATGAAAAGAGGTCTTTCTTAAAATCAGGGAGGTATTTCTTGTACACTTCGGTTACTTTTATCGCGAGCGGCGAGTCAAGATACACCGGTGTTGCTGGAATCTTTGCTTCATCCAGCAAGCCGTCCAGTTCAGAGAGAATCACCTGCGTCTTCTCAATAGAGAAACAGGGAATGAGGAGCACGCCGCCTCGAGTGGCGTTCTCGCGTACCGCCTGCGCGAGATGGAATCGCCGCTCACTCTGCTCTTCGTGATTGCGGTCGCCATAGACACTCTCCATCACTAAGTAGGTCGCATCAACGACCGCTTCGGTATCACGCAGGAGCGGCGAGGGAGAGTTTCCCAAATCACCCGTAAAGACAATGCTCCGCGAGGTTCCGCCTCGCTGCACCTCAATCATCGCCGAACCCAAGATGTGTCCCGAGTCGCGAAAGACAATCTCAAACTCCCCCACCGACTTCTGTTCGTGATACGGCAGAGTATCCCAGAGCGCGAGTGCCGCCGCAATATCCCCCTCATCATAGAGTGCCGCTTCTTTGCCTTCTCCGCGCATCACCGAAAGCGCGTCGGGGAACATCAGTGCCGCGAGGTCGCGGGTCGCTGGCGTGCTCAAGATGGTGCCGGTAAAACCCGCTCGCACGAGTTGGGGAATCCTCCCAATGTGGTCAATATGCGCGTGTGTTACGCAGAGGAAACTTATGGAGGAAGGGTCAAATGAAAACGGCTCGCGGTTCGCCGCCGCGGCGAACCGCTCTCCTTGCAGGAGTCCGCAATCAACAAGCATTCTCGTCTGTTCTCCTTCAAGCAAGAAGTTCGCACCGGTGACGCTCCCCGCCC
>Ga0209515_10007206_pt1 | contig 13472 bp, 13 predicted proteins | sample Subgroupgradi54m_FD_187454 | JGI IMG/M metagenome (GOLD analysis project Ga0209515, IMG submission 187454) | Subsurface groundwater microbial communities from S. Glens Falls, New York, USA - GMW60B uncontaminated upgradient, 5.4 m (SPAdes)... ...
CGGACGGCCGCCCGATTCTCGGGCTGGACGCGAAGCTCGTCCTCGAAATCCTCCTCGAATCCGCGCCGGGCGGCTATCTGATCCCGGCGCACATTTGGACGCCATGGTTCGCCGTGCTCGGGTCGCAGTCGGGCTTCGACAGCTTGCGCGAATGCTTCGATGATTTGACCGGCGAGATTTTCGCCGTCGAGACGGGGTTGTCGAGCGACCCACCGATGAACCGGTTGTGCAGCTTCCTCGACGGCGTGCGGCTCGTGTCGAACTCCGACGCGCATTCGCCCGAGAAGCTCGGGCGCGAGGCGAACTTGTTTGACGCGGAGCTCAGCTACGCGGGAATTCGCGATGCGCTGAAGCGCGATGAGGGCTTCGTCGGTACGATCGAATTCTTCCCGCAAGAAGGGAAGTACCACTTCGACGGCCATCGGCAATGCGGCATTCGATGGGACCCGCTGACGACGCTGGAGCACCGCGGCCGCTGCTCGGCGTGCGGCAAGCCGGTGACGCGCGGCGTACTGTATCGCGTGGCACAGCTCGCGGACCGCGCGGACCCCGTGCCGTTCTACGGGAAGCAGCGGCATTGGTCGATCACGCCGCTGCCGCAGTTGCTGTCGGAGATGATGAGCCTGAAGAGCTCGTCGGGGCAGGCTGTGCGGCGCGAGTACTTGCGGCTGCTTGACCAGCTCGGCTCGGAGTTCCACATTCTGCTGGACGCGGACCTGGCGCGGATCCGCGAGGTGGGCGGCGAGCGGTTGGCCGAGGGCATCCGCCGGTTGCGCGCGGGCGAGGTGCGGACGGAGCCGGGGTTCGACGGGGAGTTCGGCACCGTGCGCGTCTTCACGCCCGAGGAGCTGCGCGATGCGCGCGGCGTGTCGCTGTTTGCGGCGAGCGGCGCCGAAACGCGGCTGGCACCCGCGACCACCAGTGTGGAGGTCGACATCGCGGAATTTCAGCGACGCCAGCGAACTCGGTCGGCCGACGTGGTCGGCGAGGCGTCACGCGGAGATTCATCGACGGGCATCGATGAGCAGCGCGAAACGATCGAGTTTGGTGCCGGCGTGTGCGTGGTGCTCGCGGGGCCCGGGGCAGGCAAGACGCGCACGCTGACCGAACGGATCGCGACGCTCGTTGAGCGCGGCACCGCGGCGCCTAGCGAGATTCTCGCGGTGACGTTTTCGAACAAGGCCGCGGAGGAAATCCGCCGCCGGCTCGCGGACCGATTGCCGCGCACGGACGGGTTGACCGTCACGACCTTCCACGCGCTCGGCTTATCGATCCTGCGCGAGCATGCCGCTCGCCTTGGCCGCTCGCCGGACTTTTCCATTGTCGACGACGATGAGCGCCGCGCGCTCGTTGCCGAGGCGGCGGGCACATCGCCCGCGCTGCGCGCGATCGAGGCGATCAAGCAAGGCCGCGCCGAGCCGGCCGCGACGACCGCGCCCGTGTTCAATCGCTACGAGCAGCTACTCACCGACCGGCAAGCCGTCGACCTCGACGATCTGATCTCGCTGCCGGTGCGTCTGCTGCGCGAACACTCGGACGTCCTCGCCGCGTGCCGCGAGCGGTTCCGCTGGATACTCGTCGACGAATTCCAAGACCTCAACGCGCGGCAGTACGAGTTCATCCGGTTGCTCGCGGGCGACGACGCCAACCTCTTCGCCATCGGCGACCCGGACCAAGCGATCTACGGATTCCGCGGCTCCGACGCGCGCCTCATCGACCAATTGCAGCGCGACTACCCGCACGCGCGCGTGGTCCGATTGAAGCGAAGCTTCCGCTGCCCGGCACCCGTACTGCGCGGCGCCGGCCAGATACTCGATAAGCCCGACGTTCTCGACGGCCGCGCGCTCGACGTGAAAATCCACATCCAGCGCTGCCTCTCGGACCGCGCGGAGGCCGAGTGGATCGCGTCGCAGATCGAGCGGATGATCGGCGGTGTCGCGAGCGTGTCGATGCATCGCCAAACATCCGATGGCCGCGAAGCCGAGGGCATCACCAGCTTCGGTGACTTTGCGATCTTCTGTCGGACTTCGAGTCTCTTCGGGCCGCTGACCGATGCGCTGGCGCAGCATGGCATCGCGTACCAAGTGGTCGGCCAGGAGCCGTTCTATCGCGAGGAGCCATGGCGCTCGGCGATCCGTCGGCTGCGCGCCGCGGCCCACGACCCTTCGCCGGACGCGACCGTCGCGCCGCTGCTCGCGCAAGCGCGTCCCGTCGGCGACGTCATGCGTGCGTTGATGAAGGACGTCGAGATCGCACCCTTCGACTGGGAGTGCTTCGATCGGTTCGCGAGCGGATTCGACGCCCGCTACGCCGACTTCTTGCGAGCGGTGGCGATGCGGCAGCCCGTCGACGACCTGGAAGCGAAAGCCGAGCGCGTCTCGGTGATGACGATGCACGCGTCGAAAGGCCTGGAGTTTCCCGTCGTCTTCATCCCCGGCTGCGAGGACGGCCTCGTGCCGTGGAACCCGTCGGGGAAGGCCGGCGCCGATGAGCTCGCCGAAGAGGCGCGGCTGTTCTATGTCGCGATGACGCGCACGAAGCACCACGTGTTTCTGTCGCACGCCGCGAAGCGCGCCTGGCGCGGTCGGGTCGTCACGCCCGCGCGCAGCCCGCTGCTCGACCGCATCGAGCGCGACTTGCTCGAGCTGGCGAAACAAATCGCGCGCCCGACCGACCGAGACACCCACACGCAGCTTTCACTATGGAAGTGAGCGGGAATCGTGCGTGCCGACGCGCACGCTACTCGGTCACGTCGATGCCGTCCTCGGGGATCGTCAAGTCCAGGCGCGTGATCGGGAAAGTGAGCAGGTGCACCATCCCGCCGAACTCATTCTGCACCGCGTCTTTCACGCCGTAGCCTAAGCCCCGCCAGAGTCCGTGTCCGTCGGAGACCGCTTCGAGCGGCTCTAAGAACAGATCGAGCCAGCCGAAGAGCGTATTGCTCAACCCGTAGCCGAATTTCTTCATCGCGCGATTGGTCGGATCGTATTCGGTCATCCACGGGCTGGGCACATATTCTTTGGTGAGTGTGAGGCGGATCATGCCGTTGGGGTCTTGGATGTTCTCGGCGGCGAGGGCCGGGGATGTTGGCAGCCAGGCTGCGAGGCACGCGATGGCGCATGCGACGAAGCGCCAGCAACGCGTTGACGCGGGGCGACCGGCGGCGCGAGGCATGGCAGCGTCTACGCGGGATACTGCGAGCGAAGCTCGCGCTTGAAGCGCTTGACGGCGTGGTGCGCTTCGAGGACCGAGGCGCGCGTGCGCTGCAACAATTCGGTGTTGGTTTCGACCGCCGCTCGCGCGCCGTCGCCGGCTTGCTCCGCTTCAGCCACCGCAGCCATCATGTTGTCCTCATGGTCACGCGCGTCGGTGAGGTCGTGCCATTTGCGTTGAAGCTCATCCAACGCGTCGCGCAGCGATGGCAGCGTCGCCGCATCCCAGTCGGCATCGGCGATGGCCAAGACGATCAGACTTTCCGCCCGACAGTATTCCTCCGCGATGGGTAACATGGCAGCTTCCTCCTTGCATAGGATTCTTCTTTCAGCATAAGCGAGCAACATGACGCGACGATGACGGCTTGATGAAGACCCTGTCATCGACGGAGAGCCGACGGTTTCATGTGGCCGACCGGCGCGGCACTGTGCCATACTACCGCGGTCACAACCGTCGACCAACATCGCCAATCTGAACATTGAATCGGAGGACTGGTGTCATGCACGCATATGAGCGGCCCGAATTGCGGCCCGCAATCGAGATCATTCGCGAAGCCAGCTTGTTGGCGCAGGAGGTGCGGCAGACGATGGCCGTGTCGGCGATGCGCAAGGACGACCGCACGCCGGTGACCGTGGCCGACTACGCGGTGCAGGCGGTGGTCGCGCGGGCGCTGGGCCGGGAGGGCTCGCCGGTGCCGCTGGTGGCCGAGGAGAGCGGGGCCGCGCTGCGCAAGCCGGAATCCGCGGAGCTGATGAAGATCGTCGTCGACGTGGTGCGCCGCCGCGTGCCCGACGCGAGCTCGCAGACGGTGATGGACTGGATCGACCGCGGCACGAGCGAGTGCGGCGAGCGGTTCTGGACGCTCGACCCGATCGACGGTACCAAGGGCTTCTTGCGCGGAGACCACTATGCGATCGCGCTGGCGCTCATCGAGCGGGGCAACGTGATCGCCGGCATTATCGGCTGCCCGACACTCGACGCCGATCCGGTGCGGGCCACCAAGGGTACCGGGTGCCTTGCGGTCGCGGCGAGCGGGGCGGGCGCGTGGGTGGCTCCGCTGGCCGGCGGCGCGTGGCGGCGGCTGGCGGTCTCATCGACGACGAAGCCCGAAGACGCGGTGGTGCTGCAGTCCTTCGAAGGCCAGCACATGGACACCTCGCAAGCGGATCGGATTCTTCAGGGCCTCGGCGTGTCGCGCCCGTCGGTGCGCATGGACAGCCTCGCGAAATTCGTGGTGCTGGCGGCCGGCTCCGGCGATCTGCTGTGGCGGCTGCCGACCCCGGATCGGCCCGACTATAAGGAAAGCATCTGGGACCAGGCCGCGGGCCACGTGATGGTCGAGGAGGCCGGTGGGAAGGTGAGCGACATCGACGGCCGACCGCTCGATTTTTCCTGCGGTAAGAAGCTGCGCAACAATCGCGGGGTGCTGGCGAGCAACGGCACGTTGCACCAGCGATTCTTGGACGCGGTGAAGGCCGGCTGACGTTGGAACGAGAGTGGTGACACAATTTGCTAGGTGGCGCAGGCGGCGACCGAGCCGACGAGGCGAGGAAGTGTCACAGCGCGATGGCGCTGCGACCAGGCCCGCGAGACATTCAGTCGGACGTGCAGCTTAGCGACTCGATATACTCCTCGCCGCTCGGCACCAAGCGCAGCGAGTCGGCCTCTTCGTCGATCAGCCGCGATTCGACGCGTGCGCTTCCGAGCGGAGTCGGCCGTCGCGGACGAGCCGCTCCAGCTCCCCCTTGAGACGTTCGACGTGTTCTTGATCGTCGTGCCGGATTTGTTCGAGCAGCTGTCGACATTCTTCGTCTCCCGCGTCTCGGCAGTCGCGCACATACTGGTCGTATGCCGCAAGCGCCTCCAGTTTGCTCTGCAACACCGTCAACACGTCATACGATACGTTGTCGACCATCACTCTTCCTCCCGTGACGAGCGCCCCGGCTCGCCACTGTCGTTCGTTGGCAGCTACTCGGTCGGTAAGCCGGCCGCTTTCCATTCCTCGATGCCGCCTTCATAGGCTTTGGCACGGAAGCCATCCGCCGCCAGCATGATCGCGGCGTCCCGCGCCGCGCGGCACGCCGGCCCGGCACAATACGTAATGACCTCGCGAGCTTCATCCAGTTCGCCCTCGCGCTGCTCCAGCTCCGTCACGGGAATGCTCATCGACCCGGGGATCGAGTCGAGCTCGTAGTCCGATGGGCCAGCACATTCACGAGTTGGATGGATTGGTCGCGTTGCAATCGGCGTCGCAACTCCTCGAGGCGGATGGTCTCACTCGTCTCCAGCATGATGACCTCCGAGAGTGATGCCATCCGACGGCTCGACAGCGGTCGCGAATGCCTGACGGCCGCGACCACGTGGCGGATGCTCCGCCGGCGGCGAATCGTTTGCATGTTGTGGCGATATGGTTGGCGATCAGGTGAGCCCTTCAGCGAGCTGTGTTCTACCAGATGCGGGCGCGCGCTTGGCGCGCGACTTCTTTTCCTTTGTCGCATCGCTCGGCGCGACGCCCGTTTCGATGAACGTCTTCATGTGGGTAAGATCCTGGGCCAGCTGCGACTTCGGGTTTGCGCCGAAGAGCGACGCGAACGCGTGGCCCAATCCGCCGATGCCGGGGTTGTAGGACAGCCGCACGTTGACGCGCGTGTGGCCACCGAGCTCCGGAGAAAAACGGACCTCGCCCTCGTGCCGGATGATCGAGTTCGGCACCGTCTTCCATGCCAGCAGCTCGTCTTGCACGAGCTGGGTCAGCACCGCACTCCATTCGATCGGCAATCCGCCCGGTCCGCGAACCTTCCAGCGCGACTCGTCGTAGCCGACGGCTTGGACCTCTTGCACGTTGGACATGAAGCGCGGGAAGTTCTCATAGTTGGTCCAGAGGTCAAAGACCTGCTCGACCGGGGCGGCGATGGTGAGCGAATCGTGGATTTCAACGGCCGCACGTCCGGAGGCGATGCTGACGATGCGATCGAGGTCGACGTCGGTGATCGAGCGGGCGAGCAAGGCCGCGCCTACGGCACCGGCGAGGGCGCCGCGCAGATCGCGGTGGCGCAGGCCGTACGCCATCAGCCCCGCGCCGAGGGCGCTGCCGAACGCGCGCGTGGCCGGTGACCAACGCTCCTGCGACAGCGCCGGTTGGCCGGCGACGGGCTCCTCCGTGTGGCTGCGCAACTCCGGAAGGTCCGCCTGCTCGTGCAGCTCCAGCTGGTTGTCGACTTGGCGCACGCCATGCACGCCGCCGACGCGCCGCAGCAGCCGCTCGGCGTGGTCCGCGAGCACTGGGCCGCGCAGCAGGATCGTCCCGTGCTCGGCGGAGACCGTGATGGCCGACGCGTACGCGATCGCGCGGCCGATTCGGGCGCGAACGCGCTCGGCGAGGGCGTCATCGTCGACGCGCTCCGGCGTGTGGCCCGCGCGCGCGTCCTCAAACAGGTCGATGATGTTGCTCGCCTTGTGCGCGGCGTTCGCGAGCTGCTCCCGCAGCACCGCGCGCCGCCGCTGTCCTATGCGAGGATCACAGAGATACATGATGCCAACGCCAAGTCCCGCTCCGGTCAATAACGTCCGTGTTCGCATATCTCCTCCTAGACTGAAAATGATTTGTCGCCGTTCTTCATGGCGGACACCGCCGCGGGGCCGCGATTCGTATGTGATGCCCGCGCCTCCGGCCGACGCTGGAAGGCGGCGCATACCAAGCCGAGCGCGAGACCGAAGACAAGATGGTTGGCAATGGTGATCGCTTTCGGCGCGCCGTCCGCGAGCGCCTGCGCGCCGCTCATCGGCAGTACGATCGATGACATAACCGACCATACGATGATGCCCCACGCGAGCCCCACTCGCCACACATCGAACTGTCTGACGGTCGAAAACGATCGCTCGCTGCGGCCGCTAACCGGGCGCTGCATCGTTGGAATTCGGTCCAGGCGATCGCGAGCGTGGATCGAGCGGGACATCGAGCTGCCTTCAGGCTTCGTTTTCATTGTCGTCACCGGGCGCTCGGCCAAGTTCCTCAGTGGCGAATTCTTCTCGCGCTATTTGTGGAAACGCAGGAGGCGTTCCGTTGCCAGCAATACACCCTTTAAATTAGGCCCAACGCATGACATCGCGATGAATTTTTGGTGACGAAGCTGTCATGGATGGGACTATTTTCCGACGGGATTCGCCAAAAAATGCTCTTGACAAACCGACCTACGGAACGGATAATCTACCAACTCTATAGGGTAAATAGCCATGCAGATGCTATCCAAAAAATCCAAGTATGCGCTTCGCGCCCTACTCGGGCTGGCTCGCCGCCGAACCAGCGAGCCGATGCTCATTTCCGAGCTCGCCGAGAAAGAAAGCATCCCAAAGAAATTCCTTGAGCTGATCCTATTGGAACTCAAGAACAAGGGTATCCTGCAGAGCCGGAAGGGTAAGGGCGGCGGGTACTTGCTGGGACGTCCGGCGGACGACATCAGCCTCGGAGAAGTGATCCGAGCGTTGGATGGGCCGATCGCTCCACAACCATGCGTCAGCCGCACTGCGCACCACCGGTGCGATGAGTGCGATGATGAAGAAACGTGCGGCATCCGATCGGTGCTAAAAGAGGTTCGTGACGCAACGGCGACGATTCTTGATGGTCGTACGCTTGCGGATGTGCTGCGTGAAACCGAGCAGTTGCAGCAACAGCACCACAAGAAGCCTCTCGTATACACGATTTAATTTTTGCTTAACAATCTACTAATCTTATCGACTAATAGGATTAAGTGAAAACCTCGTCCGGCAATGTTTAACGCCATTGAACAATAATCGATTTTGCTGTTCGTCTATTAATGATGACCCGATGAGAAGGAGCGCTTTCATGTGGCGACGACTGTTCGCGACGGCGATCATCTTGACCGCGGTCGTCGGTCGCATTCCGCCGGTGTTCGCGCAAAAGGGCCGCACGATTCTCAATGTCTCCTACGACCCGACGCGTGAGTTGTACCAAGATTTCAACGCGGTGTTTTCCAAGCAGTGGAAGGAGCAGCACGCCGAAGCCGTGACCGTGAACCAATCGCACGGCGGCTCGGGCAAGCAGGCGCGCTCGGTCATCGACGGGCTCGAGGCTGACGTGGTCACGCTCGCGTTGGCTTACGACGTCGACGCGATCGCGAATGCCGGGCTGATTCACGAGGACTGGCAAAGCCGGCTGCCGGAGCACAGCGCTCCATACACCTCGACGATCGTGTTCCTGGTCCACAAAGGCAACCCCAAAGGCATCAAAGACTGGGACGACTTGATCAAGCCGGGCGTGTCGGTGATCACGCCGAACCCGAAGACCTCCGGCGGCGCTCGGTGGAATTATTTGGCCGCGTGGGGCTACGCATTGCGCCACAACAACGATGACGCCAAGGCGCAGGAGTTTGTCACGGCCCTCTATCGCAACGTGCCGATCCTCGACACGGGCGCGCGCGGCTCGACGGTCACCTTCGTTGAAAGCGGCATCGGAGACGTGTTGATCGCGTGGGAGAATGAAGCCCTCCTCGTGGCGAACCAGTTGCACAAGGGGGAGTATGAGGTCATCACACCGTCGGTGAGCGTGTTGGCGGAGCTGTCGGTCACGGTCGTGGATAAAGTGGTCGACCGGCGCAACACGCGCGACCTCGCGGAGGCGTATCTGCAGTTGCTCTACACTGATGAAGGGCAAGAGATCGCGGCGAAACATTATTACCGGCCGCGGTCGCCGGCGATCGCCGCGAAATATGCCGCCCAGTTTCCGACCATCGAGCTGTTGACGATCGATGATGCGTTCGGCGGTTGGAAAAAAGCGCAAGAGATACACTTTAGTGATGGCGGGGTCTTCGACAAAATCTACCAGCCGCACTGACGGCACGCGATCGCAGGCTCCTGACTCGAAGTCCGCGGCCAACGCCGCGTCGGGACCGGATCTGAGTTCGAGGCCGAGTGGACAACGGACAACCGTGCGCGCCGCTCAGCCTCGGGCTGTCCTCCCGGGGTTCGGCTTGTCGATGGGCGTGACCTTGCTCTACATGAGCTTGGTCGTGCTCATCCCGTTGTCGATGGTCGCGTTCAAGACCGCGACGCTGACACCGGCGCAATTTTGGCAAACGGTCACATCGGCACGCGCGATGGCGGCGTATCGGCTGAGTCTCGGCGTGGCGTTTGTGGCGGCACTGCTCAACGCGTTGTTCGGTGTGGTCGTGGCGTGGGTGCTGGTCCGCTATCAGTTTCCGGGCAAGCGGCTGATCGACGGGTTGGTGGACCTGCCGTTCGCCTTGCCCACTGCGGTCGCGGGCATCGCGCTGGCCAGTTTGTACGGGCCGCATGGCTGGATCGGCCGCTGGTTGATGCCGCTCGGGATCAAGGTGGCGTACACGTCGCTCGGCATCACCGTCGTGCTGCTGTTCATCGGGCTGCCGTTCGTCGTCCGCACGCTCGAGCCGGTCATCCAAGATTTGGACCGGGCGGTTGAGGAAGCCGCGGCCAGCCTGGGTGCCAGCCGCTGGGACTCGTTGCGCCGCGTGGTGTTTCCGGAGATGATGCCGGCACTGCTGACCGGCTTCGCGCTCGCATTCGCGCGCGGCCTCGGCGAGTATGGCTCGGTCGTCTTCATCTCCGGCAATATGCCGATGAAAACGGAAATCGTGCCGCTGCTGATCATGATCAAGCTCGAACAGTTCGATTACGCGAGTGCGACGGCCATCGCGCTGGTCTTCTTGCTGATTTCATTTGCGCTGCTGTTGCTGATCAACGTGCTGCAGTGGCGGCGGAGCCTCGCGGCCCGATCGGGAGCCGAATAACCATGTCCGTCGCCGGCGCAGTACACGCGCGGAGCGCAACATCCGATTCGCACCTCACGGAACCGGTCTGGATACGGATTCTGTTGATCTCCATTGCGCTCGGGTACCTCGGACTCTTTCTCGTCGTGCCGCTGATCGCGGTGTTTACGCAAGCACTCTCGCACGGGTGGGGGACCTACTGGGCGGCGATCAGCGATCCGGTCGCACTGTCGGCGATCCGCTTGACGCTGCTGGCGGCGGTCATCGCGGTCCCATTGAACACGGTCTTCGGCGTGGCGGCGGCCTGGACGGTGACGAAGTTTTCGTTCCGCGGCAAGCAAGTGCTGATGACGCTGATCGACTTGCCCTTCAGCGTCTCGCCGGTGATCGCGGGCATGGTGTTCGTGCTGCTCTTCGGCGCGCGCGGCGTGGCCGGCCCGTGGCTGCAGGCGCACAACATCAAGATCATCTTCGCCGTGCCGGGGATTATTTTGGCGACGGTGTTTGTCACCGCGCCGTTTGTCGCGCGCGAGCTCATTCCATTGATGCAAGCGCAGGGCACGGGGGAAGAAGAAGCCGCGCTCACGCTGGGTGCCAGCGGCTGGCAGACGTTTTGGCGCGTGACGCTGCCGAACGTGAAGTGGGGCTTGCTCTACGGAGCGGTGCTGTGCAACGCGCGCGCGATGGGTGAGTTCGGCGCGGTGTCCGTTGTCTCGGGCCATATCCGCGGGCAGACCAACACGCTGCCGCTGCACGTCGAGATTCTGTATAACGAGTATCAGTTCGCGGCGGCGTTCGCGGTTGCGTCGCTGTTGTGTTTGCTCGCGCTCGTCACGCTCGTCGCCAAGAGTCTGGTCGAGCGGAAATTGGACAGCGAGCCCGCAACGTCGCCAGCATCGCCGGGGTCGTGACGATGAGCATCGAATTGCGCAAGATTACCAAAACGTTCGGCAACTTTACCGCACTGCGCGACATCGAGCTAACGATCCCGACCGGTGAGCTTGTCGCGCTGCTCGGCCCGTCGGGGTCGGGGAAGACCACGCTGCTGCGGATCATCGCGGGGCTGGAAACGCCGGATTGCGGATCGGTGCTCTTCGACGGCCACGACACGACGCAGCGCAACGCCAACGAGCGGCGCGTGGGCTTCGTGTTCCAACACTACGCGCTCTTCCGCCACATGACCGTGTTCGAGAACGTCGCGTTCGGCTTGCGCGTGAAGCCGCGCAGCGAGCGGCCGTCGGAGACCGACATCGCGCACCGCGTCCACGAGCTGCTGAGCCTCGTGCAGCTCGAGCGGCTGGCGCCGCGGCTCCCATCGCAGCTCTCGGGCGGTCAGCGGCAGCGCGTGGCACTCGCGCGCGCGCTCGCGGTGCGGCCGAAGATGCTGTTGCTCGACGAGCCCTTCGGCGCGTTGGATGCGAAAGTCCGCCAAGAGCTGCGCCGCTGGCTGCGCCGGCTGCACGATGAGATCGGTATTACGAGCATCTTCGTGACGCACGACCAGGACGAAGCGCTCGAGGTCGCGGACCAAATCGTCGTCATGCACGAAGGCCGCATCGAGCAGGTCGGCAGCCCCGAAGAGGTCTATGAGCACCCGGTCAGCCCGTTCGTCTATCACTTCCTCGGCAACGTGAACCTCTTCCACGCGCGCGTCGAAGGCAACAACATCCATCTCAGCGACCCGCCGCCGGCGTCGGACGGTCCGATGGCATCCGGCACGTCGGTCGCGTACGCGCGGCCGCACCTCTTGGAAATCGAGCTGCAGCCGGGCGACCGGCCGTCGCTGCGCGCCTCGGTCGCGCACATCAACGCCGCCGGCGCGCTCGCGAAGATCGAGTTGGTCACCGCGTCGGGTTCCGCCGTACATGTAGAATTGACGCAGGAGCGCTACCGCATGCTGGGCCTGCGGAAGGGCCAGGACGTCTACGTGACCGTCAAAGACATGAAGCTCTTCGACGCCGGCCAGGGCATGTATGGCGGTGGCATCTAACGCGTGCATCCATGACCAGCTCACGCCGCATTCTCAAGTACACCGGGATCTTCATGATCATGGAGCTCGGCACCCGGATCATGGATGCCGCCGTCTCCGTGGTCCTCGCGCGTTACCTCGCCCCGCAGGGCTACGGGCTGCTCGCGTTCGCACTGTCGTTCTCGTCGCTGTTCAGCATCCTTCCCGGCTTCGGCATGGGCTCGCTCAGCACCCGCGATGTCTCGCGCGACCGCACCCAGTTGAATCGCTACGTCGTCAACGGATTCCTCGCGAAGATCCCGCTCTCACTGGCCACCGTTGCCATGATGGCGGGGGCGGCGTGGTTCTGGCATTTCCCCGGTCCGAAGTGCCAAGCGATCGGGTTGGCTGCGGTGCTGATGCTCTTCGAAGCGAACCTCACCTACGCGCTGTCGTTCTTCCAAGCGGTGCAGCGCGTCGCCAGCGTCGCGCGCATCAACCTGACGGTCCGTCTCGGCTGGGTCCTCGGCTCGTTGGCCGTGATCGCCATGCACGGAGGGATCGCGCACTTGTTGGCCATCCGCGCCGTGATCACCGGCCTGGGCTTGCTCGCCACGGTGCTGATCCTGCACTTCCGGATCGAAACGATCCGCTGGGAAGTCGACACGGCGTTCATCGTGAGATTCCTGAAGGCGTCGTTCCCGTTTCTTCTCTTCAAACTCTACGGCACGCTCTATATGGACATCGACACGGTGATGCTCTCCGTCATGCGCGGCGATGTGATGACGGGCTGGTACGCCTCGGCGCAGAAATTTTTGCGCGTGCTGACGTTCGTGCCGAACAGTTTTTGCGCCGCGATGTTGCCGGTGATTTCGAGCGCCTCCAAAGACCAACGGGGCGAGGTGGTGGTCAGCATCACGCGCAGCTGTAAGTACCTATTGTTGATCGGCCTGCCCATCGCGGGTGCCGTGTGCTCGATGGCCGACCCGATTATCCGGTTGTTGTACGGGCCGAATTATCAGGGGGCCGTGCCGGCGCTGCAAATTCTCGTCTGGGCCGTGCCGTTTTCGTTTCTGAACGGCGCGATGATCGTCGCCGTGGCAGCGGTGGGGCGTGAGAAGACCGGCAGCGTATGCCTGATTTTCGGTGCTTTGTTCAGCAGCCTCAGCAATCTGCTGGTCATCCCCCTCTTCGGCCACCTCGGCGCGGCGTCGACGACGGTGACGGCCGAGACGTGCATCTTCTTCCTGCAGTTGCGCGTGCTCAAGCAGGAGCTGCCGATGCTGCGGCTCTGGCCGGCCATGCGCGGCATCATCGCGGCATCCGCGGGCATGTCGGTGTTCGCGTGGCTCATCCGAAAAGCGCCGTTGGCCGTTGCCGCACCGATGACGGTCGTGACGTACGCGTGTTTGCTGGTCGCCGTGCGCGCGCTCGAGCCGGAAGATTGGCAGATGCTCACGGGTCTCCTGAAGCGTCGAGCCGAGACGAAGCCCTCTTGAGCTCGTCGATCGCCGTCGATCGTTTTGGTGGATTGTGTTTGCTACGAT
>Ga0209515_10007207_pt1 | contig 13472 bp, 6 predicted proteins | sample Subgroupgradi54m_FD_187454 | JGI IMG/M metagenome (GOLD analysis project Ga0209515, IMG submission 187454) | Subsurface groundwater microbial communities from S. Glens Falls, New York, USA - GMW60B uncontaminated upgradient, 5.4 m (SPAdes)... ...
CGGACATCGTGGACGCGTTCCTCGAGATCGTTCACCGTATGCGGCCCGGCTCCGCGAGGGAGGACGCCGGCAGGCGCCAGACACCGCACGGTTCGCCGTGGTTGCAGGCGAGGGCCGTATGAGACGGCGAAAATCCGACAACCCGGACTTCGCGTCGCTGCCAACTTCCGCACTCGCGTACGTCGTCGCGGTGGTGGTCGCTGGCGCAGGCGGCCTGGTTGCGGCGGCGCTGCAACTGCGTTTGGAGCACGCAGGCCTGTTCGCCATGCTGCTTGGGCTCGCCATCGCCACGTCAGCGGCAAAGATCCAGTTGCCGCTCGGCCGCAGCCAGTCGAACCTGTCGCTCTCACACGTGGTCAACTTCTGGGCGCTGTTCGCGCTCGGATCCGCGGAGGCCGTGTGTATCGCGACCGTGAGCGCCTGGGCCCAGTGCACGCTGCGCGTGAACGGAAACAATCCATTGCATCGCGTGCTGTTCAGCATCGGATCGCTGACGTTGACCGTCAAGGTCGCCAGCCTGCCGCTGGCCCTGATGATGGGGACGGATGCACCAAGCCTCGCGACGCTGGTACGGACCGCCGCCGTCGTGGCGCCGCTGTACTTCTTCGTCAATACCGCGCTGGTGGCGGGCGCGATCGCGCTGTCCACGCGGCAGCCGGTGGCGCGTATCTGGCACCGTAACTTCCTGTGGAGTGCACCAAGCTACCTTGCCGGCGCGGCACTCGCGGCCTTTGCAACCGTGGCGTCGGCGCGGGGTTGGTTCGGATGGCTCGCGCTGCTGGCCGTGCCGCTCTACCTGGTCTTCCGGAGCTACCACACCGTCGTCGGGCGGCTCCGGGAAGAGCAGGAGCAAACACGCCGCGCGATGGACGTGCAGCTCGCGACCATCGAAGCGCTCGCGCTCGCGATCGAGGCCAGGGCGGGGTGCACGCCCGAGCACATCCGATCCATCCAGCACTACGCGGCGACGCTCGCCGAAGCGTCCGGCCTCTCCGACGACGAAGTGCAGGCGGTACGCATGGCGGCGCTGCTGCATGACATTGGCAACATGGCGGTGCCCGAGCACATTCTCTCGAAACCCGAGGCGCTCACGCCCGAGGAGTTCGAGCGCGTCAAGATTCACACACGGGTTGGCGCCGAGATCCTTCGCGACGTGTCGTTCGGCGGGCCCGTGAGCGAGCTCGTGCTGTGCCATCACGAGCGCTGGGACGGCCTGGGTTACCCGGCGGGGATCCGCGGCGAGGATATTCCGCTCGGCGCGCGCATCCTGGCCATCGCGGACTGCTACAGCACGCTGCAGTCCGACCGGCCGTACCGGCCCGCGCGCAGCGTGATCGAGTCAACCGCCGTGCTGCGCGAGTATGCGGGCACGTCCTTCGACCCGGCGCTCGTGGAGCTCTTGATTGCGCGCCTGAAACTGGCGACGCCGGTGGCGAGCGACTCTTCGACCGAGACCGCGTGGACCGACAATGAACGGCTCGCGCTCCAGGACATCGCGGGCGCGCATCGCGAGGAGCAGACGCTCTACGACATTGCGCAGGCCCTCGGGTCGAGCCTGGGCATCCCCGACGCGATGGCGCTGATTCAGGAGAAGGTCCGCCGGCTCGTGCCGTTCGTGACGTGCGCGCTGTTCCTCGGCGATGACAACGAGGGGTACGTCTGCAAGTACGCACACGGGCCCGGCACCGAAGCACTCTTCAAATGGAAGTCGAAGTCCTGGAGCGATCTCTCGCTCAGGCTCCCGTCGAATGCCGACGGCCGTGGCGTGCACGGTGAGGAGCTGACGGCGCTGCTGCCGTGTCCGTTGATATTCGAGGGGCGTCCGATCGGCGGCCTCGTGCTCTATCACACCGTCCCGGGCGGTTTCACCGACGAACACCGGCGCGTTCTGGGCCGCGTGAGCGAGCAGGCCGCGGCCGTGATCCATAACTCCACGCGTTTCGAGCAAACCCAGCACGAATCCCATACCGATTCGCTGACCGGGCTGCCAAACCGGCGCTCGCTCGATCGGGAGTTCGAGGCCGGGCTGGCGCGCGCCGCGAAGACCAAGACCAGCGTCAGCGTCGTGGTGCTCGATCTCGATCGCCTCAAGGAGCTCAACGACACCTACGGTCACGAAGTGGGCGATCGGGCGCTGCGCGCGGTCGGCGCCGTGCTGCGCTCGACGGTGCGCGAGAGCGATCTGTGCGCGCGCTTTGCCGGTGACGAGTTCATCGTCGTGCTGTGGGAGTGCAGCCTCGAGCACGAGGCGCGCCGGGTGTCAGACGTGCAGAACGCGGTGAGTGCGTACCCCTTCGAGCCGCGGCCGGGCGTCCGCGTCTCGCTTTCGATCAGCGCCGGCGCAGCCCGGTTCCCGGCGGACGGCAGCACGTTCGAGGAGCTGCTGGCGGCGGCCGACGAGCGGATGTACCACGACAAGGCGGGCCGCCGGTCGCGGAACTCCGGCCGTCGCGCCCTCGCACACGCCGAGCGCGAGCGCGCCTGACTCACCACATCAGAGTGAATCGTCCTTCGTCTCGCGGATCGCCAGCAGCCCGATGAGCGTCAGCGCGGAGGCGCCGGTGAGGTAGTAGCCGACGTACTGCAGCCCGAAGTTCTGGGCGAGCCAGGTGGCGATGTACGGCGCGAGCGATGCCCCGAAAATGCCGGCGAGGTTGAAGGCGAGCGAGCTGCCGGTGTACCGCACGCGGGTCGGGAACAGCTCGGACAACGCGGTTCCAAGCGGCCCGTACGTCAGCCCCATCAGCGACAACCCGATCACCATCGCCATCGTCGCGCCCGTGAGTCCGGCCGAGAGCATCGGTGCCATCACGAAGCCGAAGGCGCCGATCGCGATCGTGACCCAGAGCAGCGCCTTCCGGCGGCCCCGCTCCGCGATCACGGCGCTGAGCGGGATCGTGAGCGCGAAGAAGATGATGCCGACGAGTTGAATGAGAAGAAAAGTCGCGCGGCTGTAGCCGAGCGCCGTCGTGCCCCACGAGAGCGCGAAGACGGTCATCAGATAAAAGAGGACGAACGTCGCAAGCGACGAGAGGATGCCGAGGACCAGCGTGCCGGGGTAGTCGCGAAACACGACGAACATCGGGACCTTCACGCGCTCCTCGCGACCGAGCGCCTCGCGGAACACCGGCGTCTCGGCGATCGTCAGCCGCACGTAGAGGCCCACGAGCACGAGCACGGCGCTGGCAAGGAACGGAATGCGCCAGCCGTAGGCAAAGAACTGCTCGTTGGTGAGCCGTTCGGACAGGAGCAGGAAGACGCCACCGGAGAGAAAGAAGCCGATTGGCGCCCCGAGCTGCGGGAACATGCCGTACCAGGCGCGCTTCCCGGGCGGCGCGTTCTCGACCGCGAGCAGCACCGCCCCGCCCCATTCGCCGCCGAGGCCGAGACCCTGGCCGAAGCGGCACAGCGCGAGCAGCGCCGGCGCGGCGACGCCGACCGTGCTGTAGGTCGGCAGCATCCCGATCAGAACCGTCGAGACGCCCATCGTGAGCAGCGCCGCGACGAGCGTCGTCTTGCGGCCGATGCGGTCGCCGAAGTGGCCGAAGAGCGCCGAGCCGATCGGCCGCGCCACGAACGCAATCGCGAACGTCGCCAGCGACGCGAGGATCGCGGACGCCGGGTCCGTCGCCGGAAAGAACAGGCGCGGGAACACGAGGACGGCCGCGGTCGCGTAGATGTAGAAGTCGAAGAACTCGATCGTGGTGCCGATCATGCTCGCGAACAGCACCTGGCCGGGACTGTTGACCGCCCGGTCGAGTATCGAGTTCTGCTGAGTCATCACCATCGATTGAAGATTCTTTAGATCAATTGCCTGCCCATCTTGGATACGTATCGAACTCAATGCGTGGCGCCGAGGCGGAGTTCATGCGCCTGCTCGAGGGGATTTGTAGTCTGTCCGTCTTGGCGTAGCCCACACAGCCCCTCTCAATTGAGCCCGCTCAAATCGTCTGGACCGCCTGTAGGAAGTCGGCTTGGAAACGCGCCGCCTCGCCCAAGAGGGCGGCCGTTGGCCATCCGCTCTCAATGCGATCTGACTGGTCTTGGTAGTCCCGCTGACTCTTTCGAATGCGCTTCGATATTGGTTGCTGCCCAAAGCGAGACTCAGGGTGTGCAAGACACTCAAGCCCAGGTCCAACGGCAGGATCTTCCGGAAACAGAGCGGCGAGTACCCAGGCTTCCGTGCTCTTGGACGGCACGCAGACCACAGTCTTGCCGGGAACCACGGTTTCACCACACCAACTGAGCAAAACCACGCGTAGAGCATTCGTCGTGTCGAATGCTGGCGGACACGGTCTTTGACACGGAAGTACCGCATCACCTGGGGCAGGCTGGACGCCGCAGTCTTTGTAGTTGTTTTCAGCGACGTCGGCATCAAGATGCAGCAGAAGTAGGTCGTACGTGCTGAAGACCAACCGATCGCCACTTAGGTGGCCGTTCCCACGTAGCGCAGCCTGTTTACACCATCGGTAGACACCGCACCAACCTGTGCCTTGTTCTCCGAACACGAGCGAACCCTCTGGTTGAATCTGCTTAAGCATGAAGGTCCGCTCGCCTAGCATCGAGCGAATCGCTCCTTCCATGATGATCCGATCGGTCGGGCCTTCGGCAACCAGCGCAACGCGGACCGGGTCAGACATTCGGTACGCCACCCAATAGGCCGCCCATCCACATGCGCGACAACGTCCATTCCTTGCTGGGACGCGCCTTGACTGCGGCGACAAGGTCAATGCGATTGATCACAGTGTGACCATTGCTATCGCGATCGACAGCAAAGAGTCTGGTCTCAGGATCGTCCAGTGGTAGACCATCGAGCACGGCTGGGTTATGGGCTGACACCAGCCACTGCCGCCCACTGTTGAACCGCTTCGTCCAGCGGCATAGGGCTTCCATAAGGCGGTTGGCTAGTCGAGGATTCAGTGCTTGATCCACATTGTCCACGGCTAAACAGCTCGGCGCCTTGGAATGCAGCGCCAACACCGCACAGTAGAGGATGTAGAGCGCGCCTTCGCTCGCATCGTACCCGGTCAGCTTGTTGCGTCCCTTTGCCATGAAGCGATCCACGAATTGAATGACCAGCCGGGATCGGGCCGCCGATGGTGACAGGGGAACACCAACGGACGGCCCCGCTGAAAAATCCTTGGCCCAATCGATTAGCTCTCGCACTTCATCAAGTGCCTCAGTGAGTGCCGCGCTCTTACGCCCAACCGCCAACATCTCCTCAACGGCTTCGGGAAGACGTCCGCCGGCCAAGCCGACCGGTTCGCGCGCTTGGACGTCCTGTGTAAGGCCACGCAGGGACGGGGTGTTCGGACAATGAATACTGTATCCGCGGAGTTGGTCCATCAGCAGCAGCGCCGGATCCCCAGGCTGCAGCTTAACGGTCTCCAGCGCCGCAAGGCCTTGCTCCTGATTGTGCTTTCCCGTAGTGGTTGTCGATCGCGTCACGACCTCAGTCTGGTTGCGCAACAATTTCTCGGTCTTGAACCGCCACGCGGGACTCGGATTGTCAATCGGATTCCAAAGAGTGACCTCATATGCAGCGCCTGTATCACTTGTGGCGCCGAAGAAAATGTGTGGGACGCCGGACTTCATCGGAAACGCAGTCTTATAGAGACGGGGCACGCCTGGGCGAACGCCTCGGCGCAAGAGGGTCTCGTCATCCACGCGTCCAAATGCCGCAGCACCTAGGACGCCAATGGCTTCCAACAGATTGCTCTTGCCGCTGCCATTTGCCCCAATGAAGACATTGATCCGGCCCAACTCGAGGTCGAGCTTAACCAAGGACTTGAAACGGTGAACCGATATCGTTCGCAACATATGTCCTAGACCGGTCGAGTCTGTTCGGACTCAGACAAAGCTTACTTCTTCATTGAACACTCGGATTCCGAACTGCGCGCGATTCTGAGCAGTGTCCGCTGCTTCGACTTCGAACTTCTAACTTCGCACTTCGAACTTGGTGATTGGCTGGGAGGCAGGGATTCGAACGCCGATATCGTGATCACTCACTTTGCGAGCGGGTTGGGGCGGAGCTGGAACTTCACGGCCTTGCTCGTCGTGCCTTTGCCGCCTTCGAGGTGCCACGGCGTTCGAGTCGCGTACGTCGTCCACACGCCTTTACCCTTCCAGCCACCCCTCGGATCGTCGATCCGGCCGTCCATCCCCTTCGCGAAGAACCCCATCGGATACGGAATCCGCATGATGACCCACTGGCCGGTGTCGGGTCGCAGCGCGAGGAGCGCCCCCGAACCGTTGCCGGTGGCGATCGGCGTGTTCCTGCCGAGGCCCAGCGTGTCGAATTGATCGACCCAGTTGTAGTAGTTCGAATCGGCGCTGCCCGAATCGGTCAGCCCCTTGAACTGCGGTCCAGGCACTTGATGGAGCGTCCAGCCCTCCGGACACTGCTGCCCGGTGGCGGATGGTCCGTTGAGAGGCCCCTTGCACGTGCGCCGGTCGAAGCTGGCGTAGTGTCCGCTCGCCAGCACCGTCCAGACGACGCCGTTGCGATCGATGTCGAGCCCGCGCGGTGAAAATCCCTGGACCGCCGCCTTCGGGTTGTTCCACGGGACCTCATAGATCTCCGCGAGCGCCGTGGCCGGAGGGTTCGAGCCGGGGCTCAGCCGAACGATCGAACCGGGGAAACCGAGGATCGATCCCCAGATGGAACCATCAGCGGGGCTCGGGATGACGCCGTAGAAACTCGCATCGATTCGTTTGTCCCTGGCAGGATCGATCGGCTGGCCGGGTTCCACATACGCGTCCTGCCGGCCGTTGCCGTTGGTGTCGAGGATGAGCGGGATCCAGCCCTGCGACTTCTGCGCGTCGTGGGTCTGGTCGAACATCTTCGTATTGAACCAGCCGACGACCCCGTCGGCGCCGGTCCACAACGTGTCGTTGGCGTCCTCGGCAAAATTCAAGTGGAACGTGCTGAAGCAGGTGTCGATGAGCGTGAACTGCCTGCTCTTCGGATCGTAGACGGTGTATTGCCTGGTACTCGACTCGAGCGGAAACTTCGCCGACGGATGGCTCGATCCCTGTTTGCAGAAGGCCGGATTCTCCGCCGGCCGGATGACGGCCGTGTTCCACAACCGTCCCTTCCCATCCATCGTCACACTGTGCACGTTGGACCGGCTGTTCCAGATGACTTCGTCGCCCCAGTACGGCGAGGGCTGCAGAGCGGAACGTGGTGTCGAATACACCACGCTCGGATCGCGCACCGGCAGTTTCACGTCGCCAGCAGTGTTCCGCGCCGGATCCACGAACGTCAGGTTGTCGGAGCTGTTCTCGTGACTCCCGTAGACGGCGCCATTGGCGTTGATCGATGGATTCCGCCTGTCCGTGGAGATCTCATCGTGGAAGTATTCTCTCGGGTCCGCCCAATCCCATTGGCTGATGACGACGTTTCGTTCCACGCCTTGCGGCCGCGGCGGCGCCGGCGGCACTTCGCCTGCCGCGATGCGGTCGGTCCAGTCCGCCAACAGCTTCAGCAGCCGCGGCCTGCCAATTTCCGAGGCCCGGCTCGACATGAGTCCGCCGTCCTGTCCCGACTGCACCCGCCGATCCCAGGCGGCGACCGAGGACGCGAACGCGCCGAGGCTCCTCGGAATCTCCCGTGTCGCCTTGTCGCCAAGCTGATGACACGGCTCGCAACCATCCGTCTTCATCATCTTGATCCACTGGCCCTGGCTCTTGATCGTCGTTGCGATGCCGTTGCCATTCGGGCCGGTGCCGGGAAACTCGCTCCTCGCTGGTATCTGAAGCAGCGAGTACCAATAGTTCGCCGGGTAATAGTCAGCCGCCGCGCGCGCCGTTGGCGCGATCACCGCGGTCAGGTCGAGGGTCCTGCCCGGCGCTGCCTGCACCGCCGGGGAATCGACCAGGCCGTAGCCGCGCACCCACACGCGGTAGTTCGCCATGGGCAGATCGGGAATGAGGTATCGCCCGTGATCGTCGGTGACGACGGTCTTGATGAACTTCGCAGGCAGACCGGTCGTTTCCGCGATCACCCAGACGCCGGCCTCAGGGCCCTTCGCGCTGGTGACCACGCCGCCCAGATCGTCACCGTCGATGCTGATGGTCCCCTCGGTGATTTGACGGCGGCTCATCCCCACCAGCATCGAGGCGGCCAGGATGAGGGCGATGCGGGTCCTCATTTGCTGGATTCGGTCAGCAGCTCGGCAAGGTAGCGCTGCCAGACCACGGGAATCGAATGCGTGCCGTGACCGCGGGTCTGGTCGCTGACGGGAACCAGGACGAAGCGGCCGCGTTTGACGCGCTTGATCTCTCGCTCCATGATTCCCAGCTCCGGTGGATTTATCAAGTCGTCGGCGGAGTTGAGGGCGAGCAAGGGCGCCTTGATTGATTCCAGCTTCGCGGACGGGTCGTAATCGCGAGATGCGTCGTACCGGTACAGCGTGTCGTTGGCGTCGGCGGTGGCCAGGGCCGTCTGGACTTGATCATGGAGATATTTGTCCGCCGCCGCTCCGGTCGGATACTGCTTTTGCCATTGCAGCGCGGAGCTGATTGCCAGCATTGATATTTCGAGTGCGGCGACAAGACCGTGCGGCTGGGTCTTGTACTCACCATTCTTCCATTCCGGATCGTTGCGAATCGAATCGATGATCATTTTTCGATAGACGCGATTGCGCCCCCCGATCGGCACCGGGTTGCTCGCCAGCGGCATGAGCGCGTCCATGAAATCGGGATAGGCCTCGCCCCACATCCAGGTGTGCATCGCGCCCATCGATGTGCCCAACAGCAGCCGCAGGTGCGTCACGCCGAGTTTCTCCGTGAGCAGCCTGTGCTGGGCCTCGATCATGTCCGCGTAGGTGTATCGCGGAAACTTCGCGTGCAGGCCGTCGCTTGGTTTGCTCGACTGCCCGACGCCGATCGCGTCCGGCAGAATGATGAAGTGTGTATTGCCGTCGAGCAGCTGTCCCCGCTCGAAGAGCTGGCCGGCAAACGCCGGCTCGAGAAACCCGGCGCTGGTTGCGCTCGTTCCGTGCAGGATCAGCACGGCATTCTGGACGACGCCCGCTGAGTCTCGCTGCGGTGTACCGATGGTCCGATAGTGGATGCGGAGCTCGGGCAGCACTTCACCGGTCGCAAACCTGAAGTTCCTGATGATGTGGTCGGCTTCGACGGGTGCCGGATAGGTCGCCGCCGCCGCGGGGCTCGCTCCAATCTGTGCGACTTCCTCGGAGTGACCGAAGACCGCGATGCACCCTCTGCCCTTGATGCCGAACTGCGCGCACACGGTCTTGTCGCTCGATGGATCCTTGACGATCGCGGCGGTCACTCGAACAAGAGTGAATATGTGATTGTTCTCCGCCAGCGCAGCCGCTTGCCGGCCTCCCGGATCGGGGACGTTCTGCAGCCAGGCGCCCGTCTGCGCATCGACCACGCCCAGCGACGTCACGGGCGGGGCACTCTTGTCGTTTCCCGTGAAATAGAATCGGCCGTCCCCCGGGTTGTACCAGTTCTCGTCACCCGCGCCGATCTGCGTGATCGTCGAGATGATCGTGCCATCGGTCGCACTGAGGACCACCGGCGCACCGCACGACAGCAGGATGTGCTGCGACGGCCCCAGCGCTTCAGCGCTCGGGTGACATTTTCCCGGGTTCAATGACTTTTCCACCTTCATCGACTTCGGGTCGATCACCGCCAGCTCCCCGAATCCGCCATTGCTCCCACCGTTGTTGCGATATCCAGTCACGGTGATGAAGAAACGGCGCTGTTCGGGCACCCACAGCGGTTGCTCCAGCCCCGTCGCACCCTCGAACGTGACGTGGCCGAGCACCCGGTACGTGTCCGCATTGATGAAGGTCGCGTACGGGTTCCCGCGGGTCGGTGGGGTCGTGGGAGTAGCAGTCAGCGGCTGGTTGTTCGCCACCGCAATAATATGATCCGCCGGATCGTAGGCGATCTCGTCGGCGCGATCGCAATGCGAACCGCATTCAGGGATCGCCGTACTGATCGATTGAATGATCTTCAGATAGCTCGGCGAGTTGGGGTCGACGTCGGCCACCTTCACGGTGCTGTTGCCATCGCCCGCCCAGACCTTCTTGTTCGGAGTCACCAGCACGCCGCTTGGTCCCTCGCCGTTTGGCGGCGGGACAGTCGCGTTGGCGTTCGGGTCGCCCCGTGATATCTCCGGACCCGCGAAGCCAGTCACCCGGCCCACGAACACATCCTTCACGGCGTCGAAGATGTCGAGGCCGAAGTTTGATCTGTCGGTGACATACAGCCTCCTCGTTCCCGGATCCGCCCAGATGATGTCCGAGGTGACGAGTGGGTTGCCTGGTATCGGGATGACGCCGATCAGACGAACCGGGCTCTTCACATCGGGCTCGCGAGATTGAGCGTTCCGAGCCGGGCTGGCACTGATGCTCAGCGTCAAGACCAGAGCCACACGCACGAGAAGGCCACCTGCCAGTTTCGACTTCATGTCTGCCTCCCAGGCCGCAGCGTAGCTTACGCCTGCTTTGGTGCTCGCGCCAATTTGGCGTGAACACCGATGACCAGGGCGCTGGCCCCGGATGTATACTCCAGCCCTCTCTATAATTCGTCACGCCATTCGGACACGGGAGGCCGGCATCTCCATGCGCCTTCGTACTCTCCTCATCCTCACGAACGCACATCCCAGATGACCGATTTGGAAATCCCGGTTGATCCCGCGTCGGTGGCCGACTCGTTTACTCGAGGAGGTCTTCATGACATCGAGGGCACTGCGGCGGTTGATTCTCGTCTCCGCCGTTCTCACGATCCTGGCCGTGCCTGTCGTGGCGCGCGCCCAGGAAGCGACGGTCAACGGCACGGTGACCGATTCAACGGGCGGCGTCCTGCCCGGAGTGACCATCAAGGCGGTGAACGAGGCCTCGGGAAATAGTTTCGAGGCCGTGACCGATGCGCGCGGCGCGTATCGGCTCGCCGTGCGAATTGGCGGCTATCAGATCACGGCGACACTCGTGGGGTTTGGCACGGTGTCCCGCAGCCTGGAACTGCTGGTTGGACAGACGACCGTCGTCGACCTTCGGCTGGCTCCCTCGACGGTGCAGGAAAGCGTCACCGTGACCGGCGAAGCGCCGCTGATCTCCACCACCACCTCGAGCGTGAGCGGCAACATCGATCCGAAGCAGATGTCCGAGCTGCCGGTGCTCGGCCGCAACTGGATGTCGCTCGTCCTGCTGGCGCCCGGGAACCGGACGAACACGCAGGGCGCCGTTCCGGTGCAGGACAGACATGCCGGAGACGTCAGGGAATTCGAGCTGAACGTCGACGGTCAGCAGGTGACGGCGGTGCTCGGAACCGGCAACCAACCCCGGTACAGCAAGGATTCGATCGCGGAGTTTCAATTCATCTCGAACCGGTTCGACGCGACGCAGGGCCGATCGTCCGGCGTGCAGGTGAACGCGATCACCAAGTCGGGCACCAACAGGGCGTCAGGAACATTCGTCGGCAATTTCCGGGACAGCAAATTCAACAAGCCAGATCCCGTGCTGCACAAGGTGCTTCCGTACTCGGACCAGCAGTGGTCCTGGACCATCGGCGGTCCGATCCGCAAGGACAAGGTGCACTTCTTCGGAAACCTCGACTACGAGCGCCAGCCGCTGACCTCCATCTGGAACACGCCGTATCCCGCCTTCAACATCTCGCTGACCGGCAAGAGAAACGTCAAGATGGCTGGCGTGCGCCTGGACTATGAAGTGTCGTCGAAGACCCGCCTGATGACGAAGGTCAGCGGTTCGAAGCTCTTTGAGCCGTTTGGCGCCGGCGACACCAATCATCCGGCCGGGACCAACAAGACCAAGGAGACGTCCCAGGAGGCCCTCGTTCAGTTCACGCACGTCTTTGGCACTCGCGCCCTGAACGAGATCAGGTCCGGGGAGGCCTCCTATGCAATCGACCAGGCAAACCTGACGACCTGGTCGCGCCACTGGCAGGCGCCCTACGTCACCGTTGGCAGCCCGCGCATCACGTTGAGGGGCTTCTCGGTCGCCGGCAACCTCAACTACCCGCGGCGCCGGATTCAGAGGGTGTGGAGCGCGCGCGACGATTTCTCGTTGTCATACGAGGCCGCGGGCACTCACGCCCTCAAAGTCGGTGGCGAGATGCTCTACCACGACGAGGTGACAAACAAATGCGATCGGTGCATGGGCCAGATGACGGCGAATGGAGGACCGATTCCGGATCCGGCGACCATGCAGGCGATCTTTCCCGACCCCTTCAACGTCGACACCTGGAACCTGAATGTGCTCTCCCCGATCACGACGCGCTACGCGGTTGGCGTGTCGAACAATAAGTTCCACGAGCCGTTCGCGATGCCCAAGTATGGCGCCTGGGCGCAGGACGATTGGAAGCTGTCGCGGCGGCTGACGTTGAATCTTGGCGTCCGCTACGACCTGGTGTGGAACGGGTTTGCCCAGAACATCACCTTGCCGCCATGGATGGCGTCCGGTCGGCCGCAGGACGCGAACAACATTCAGCCGCGATTCGGCTTCGCGTATTCGCTCAATGATCGAACGGTGGTGCGCGGCGGCGGCGGCTTGTACTTTGCCGACGTCACGTCACCCTATGTGGAGTGGTCGCATTCACCTGAGACCATCTCGATCCTGTCCGCCGTGAATGATGGCCGGGCGGATTTCGCGTCGAACCCTTTCAACGGGCCGCTGCCCACCTTCGATCAGGCGCAGAAGCTGTACTGCTACGCGAACAACAACGCGCCAGGATGCCTGATTCGGGACCTGCAGGAGCTGGCCCCGCCCTCGCAGTTTGCGAACGTATCCCACAGCTGGCAGGGCTCGATCGGGATGCAGCAGCAGTTCGGAAGCGACATGGCGCTCGAGGCCGACTACGTCTTTACCGGCAGTCGTAACGAGCATCGCATCCAGGACAACGTCAACATCACGTTCGACCCCGCGACCGGCAAGCCGTATCCATTCTCCGATCGCCTCAGACGTCCCCAACCGAACTGGGGGGTGGTCAATTTGTATCTGATGAACGGCCGGTCCAACTACAACGGGCTACAAACGGTCTTCACCAAGCGGATGAGCCATCGCTGGCAGGGCACGCTCACGTATACGCTGTCCACGCTGAGCGACAGCGATCCGCAGCCGCTGAGCGGGCTGACAGAGGTTCCGTTCCCGGTCTCGAAAGAGTTCGGCACCGACTATGGTCCGGCGGTGTCGGATCAGCGGAACCGCGCGGTGTTCAACGGCATCTGGGACGTTGGGTACGGCTTCCAGCTGAGTGGGATCTATTTTTACGGCTCCGGCGAGCGCCTCACGAACACGTGTGGCTGCGGCGCCGTGAACGCGCTCATCGGGGCGAACGGAACCGACCGCCTGCGCCTGAACGGGACGATCGTGCCGCGCAACAGCTTTACGGGCTTGCCGATCCACAGGGTGGACATGCGGCTCCAGCGCCATTTCAAAATGACCGCCCATGCAGGAGCCGACGGGATCGTGGAAGTG
>Ga0209515_10007209_pt1 | contig 13468 bp, 13 predicted proteins | sample Subgroupgradi54m_FD_187454 | JGI IMG/M metagenome (GOLD analysis project Ga0209515, IMG submission 187454) | Subsurface groundwater microbial communities from S. Glens Falls, New York, USA - GMW60B uncontaminated upgradient, 5.4 m (SPAdes)... ...
CGACGAGGAGGATCACGGAAATCGTCACGACGAGCCCTAATCCGGGGAACGACACGCCGATCATCTTCCCGAACTGCCGATCGGCAAACTGGAAGATGCGCAGCACAAGCCAGATCGTGACCGCGACTGGGAACAGGGTCGCCAGCCCGGTCATGAAGTAGCGCCGGAACGTCCGACCCACGCGCACGGACCACGACGGAGATGATAACTCCCGGTCGGTCGGAGAGTTGCGATTCATCGACGACCATGCTACCGTGGCCTCATCATTTCGTCAATAAAAAGCGCTGCGGGGAGGGACTCAACCGCGGGGAGCGGATAGGAGATTGAGGGCCGCGCCCGCGCGGAACCAGCGGAGCTGCTCGTCGGTCATCGAGTGGACAAGCTGGATCGACACCGTCGAGCCATCCACGCGGTGGAGGGTCGCGGTCAGCGGTTTGCCCGGCGTCAGCGCGGCCAGTCCGGAGACGCTGATGCGGTCATCGGCCTGGACCGTGTCGTAGTCGGCGGGGTTGGCGAACGTGCAGGAGAGAATCCCCTGCTTCTTCAGATTCGTCAGATGCAGGCGAGCGAAGCTCTTCGCCATGACCAGCCGGCACGCCAGATAGCGAGGCGACATCGCCGCGTGCTCGCGGCTTGATCCTTCCCCGTAGTTCTCATCTCCGACCACCGCCCACCCAACTCCCTGTGCCTTGTAGTGGCGGGCGACTTCAGGGGTCGGCTTCTTCTGGCCGTCGAGCAGGTCGATCGCGGTGCCGGTCGCCCCCGTGAAGACATTTTCCGCGGCGGTGAACATGTTGTCGCTGATGCGATCCAGGTGCCCACGGAACCGCAGCCATTTGCCGGCCGGCGAGATGTGGTCGGTTGTGCACTGCCCCTTCACCTTGATGAGGATCGGCAGCCGATCAAAGTCTTTTCCGTCCCACGCCGAAAACGGCTCGAGCCGCTGCAGCCGCTCACTGGTTGGGGCGATCACGACGTCAATGCCCTGGCGATGGGCAAGCGGCTTGGGTGGCCCAGACCCGGCCATCCCGGCGGAAAATCCTTTGGATGGCAGCTCCGGGGCGCTGGGGGGTATCAGCATCACCGATCTTCCATCGGGTGCTGTGATGGGATCTGTGAGCGGGTTGAAGCGCAGATCTCCGACGAGCGCCATCGCGGTCACGATCTCGGGACTGCCCATGAAGGCGAGCGTCTCCTTCGTCCCGTCGTTGCGTCCGGGAAAGTTTCGGTTGAACGACGTAAGGATGGAATTCACCTCCCCCGGGGTGATATCGTCGCGCTTCCACTGCCCGATGCAGGGACCGCAGGCATTCGCGAGCACCGTCCCGCCGATCGCCTCGAGCGCCTTGAGCTGCCCGTCACGCTGAATCGTGTTGTTGATCTGGTCAGAGCCCGGGGTAATCAAAAAATAGACCTTGGACTTCAAGCCGTGCCGCCTGGCCTGTTCTGCCACCGCGGCCGCCCGCCCGATGTCTTCATAGGAGGAGTTCGTGCAGCTGCCAATGAGTGCGGCCTTCATCTGCGGGGGAAAGCCGCCCTGCTCAATGTCGCGGGCGAGCTGCGAGATGGGCCGGGCCACATCCGGCCGGCGAGGCCCGGTGATGTAGGGCTCAAGCGTGGAGAGATCGATCTCGATCACCTGATCGAAGAATCGTGTCGGGTCCCGCTCGACTTCCGGATCGGCGACGAGCTCTGTCCCGTGCCGGCTCGCCAGCTCCGCAACGTTGGCGCGATCGGTCGCCCTGAGGTACGTCGCCATGCGCTCGTCAAACGGGAACACCGACGTCGTCGCGCCATGCTCGGCCCCCATGTTGGTGATGGTCGCTTTACCGGTGCAGCTGATCGAGCGGGTTCCCGGTCCAAAGAATTCCACAATCGCGTCGGTCCCGCCCTTCGTCGTGAGGATGCCGCACAGCTTGAGGATGATGTCTTTGGGCGAGGTCCACCCGTTGAGCGCACCGGTGAGGTGCACCCCGATGAGCTTCGGGCACTTCACTTCCCACGGAAGGCCGGCCATGACGTCGGCGGCATCTGAGCCGCCGACACCAATCGCGAGCATCCCGAGGCCGCCGCCGTTTGGGGTGTGCGAATCGGTTCCGATGAGGAGGCTACCGGGAAATGCGTACTGTTCGAGCACGACCTGGTGGATGATCCCGGCCCCAGGCTCCCAGAACCCTATGCCGTAGCGGGCCGCAGCACTCCGGAGGAAGTCGTACACCTCCCGGTTGGCCTCGAGCGCCATCTTCATGTCCTCGCTCGCACCCACCCGCGCCTGGATCAGATGGTCGCAGTGGATCGTCGTTGGCACAGCGACCGTGTCGCGGCGCGCCTGCATGAACTGGAGGATCGCCATCTGGGCGGTCGCATCCTGCATGGCGACGCGGTCTGGCTGGAGGGTCAGGTAGCTCTCGCCCCGTGCGAACGCTTGGCCGGCGCCGTGCCTGCCGGCAGGCAGGAGGTCGCGCACATGGGCGACGAGGATCTTCTCGGCGAGGGTGAGCGGCCGGCCGAACGTCTTCCTGGCGGCCGCGTGGGCGGCCCCCATCCGCTCGTAGAACGCCGTGATGGCGTCAACCTCTTCGGGTCGGAGCATGCCGGCGATATTATACACCACCGACCCGAGGAGTGACGGTCACTTCCGGGGTGGTCGGACCGCGCGCAGGGCCGCGCAGGCAAGGAGCGAGACGCCGAAGGCGCACACGACCGTGGCGCCGGTCGGCAGGTCCCAGACGTACGAAGCCCTGATCCCCGCCACGCTGGTCAACGTCCCGACGACCCAGCCCACGAGGAGTCGCCGGCCGACGGACCGGGCCAGCAGCACGCCGCAGACCGCCGGCACGATCAGGAAGGAAAAGACGAGCAGCACCCCGGCCATCTCAACGGAGCTCGTCACCACGACCCCAAAGGTGGCGTAGAACAAGAAGTCCCACCACCGCACGCGCATCCCCTGCGCGAAGGCGCGCTCCGGATCCTGTGAGATGGCCACGAGAGGCCGGCGCGCCAGCCAGTGCACGAGTCCGACGGCGCTGTAGAGGATCAGCACCTTCACGACCTCCGGCCACTCGATGAAGAGCAGGTGCCCCACGAGGAGGCTCTTGAGCTCCTCCCCGCCCTCCGGCGCCCGGCTCAGGACGAGGATCGCCGCCGCGGCCGAGACCGCATACACGATCCCGATGAGCGCTTCCTGCGGGACCAGCGGCTTGCGCAGCCGTGTTGCGGAGAAGACTCCGGCCCCCACGAGCGTGAAGGCCAGCGCCACAAGATAGCTCTGGGTCGAGTGGAGATCGAACCCCCACAGCACCCCGAGCGTGGCCCCGAAGGCCGCGAGCTGGGCGAGTGCCAAGTCCACGAAAATGACCTCGCGCTCGATCACGTGCAGGCCCAGATAGGCGTGGATGCCCGTGAGGATCAGACAGGCCGCGAACGGCCGAATCATCAGGGCAAGAAACTCAGCCATGGAACGCCTTCGCGAGCTGCTCGACGTTGTACTCCATGAATGACAGGTAGTCGGAAACCTCCGGCAGCTCCCCCACGTTCTGGGCCAGCAGCACGACCCGAACACCCGTGCGCCTGGCCAGCACCTGTGCCGCCTCCTTCGGGAAGTACGTCGCCTGCACGACCGCCGGGATGTGCTGCTCCACGATGTACCGTTCCAGAAACTCGAGCTGCTTCGGCGTCGGTGGAATCCCGGGCTTCGGTTCGAGAAACTGGCGCGTGGTCAGCCCGGCGAAGCGCATCAGGTAGGGCCACTCGTTATGGTAGGCAATCAGCTCGTGACCCTTGAAGGGTGCGAGCCGCTGCTGCCATACGGAAATCTTGGCGGTGAGCTGCCGGAGGAAGGCCTCGAGATTGCGGTGGTAATCCGAGGCATGCGCCGGATCCACTTCGGCGAGCTTGTCGGCGATTTCGGTGGCCATGATCTTGGCATTGTCCGGGTCCATCCAGTAGTGCGGATTGCCGTAGAGGTGGATGTCCCCCTCCGCCCGGCTGAGCGGATGATCCGGGACTTCCAGCAACTGAATGCCGCGAGACAAATCCAGTTCCCGTGGCCCGCCGGGCATGACCTCGCGGTTGCCGGCGGCATCGACCAACGGGAAGCGCCACAGCTCAAGGTCGAGCCCCGCGTGGACGAAGAGGTCCGCCCGCTTCACTTTCACCACGTCGCTTGGCTTGGGCTCAATGAAGTGCGGGTTGAACTTCGGCGAGGCGATCGCGCTGACCTCCACGTGCTCAGCCCCGATCGTCTTCACGAGGTCCGCAAATGTTGAGAGTGTCGCGACGACTTTCAATCGGTCCGCCGCTGCAGCCGGCGGCGGGCCGCCGACCAAATGGAGCCAGCCTACAGCTACAAACAACACGATCGACACACGTCGCATGATGAATCTCCTCTCAAAAGGTGTCAGACACCTTTTGGTCACTGCAGTTGATGCTTATGCACCCCGATGGCAACCGTCCCTTGGGCGAAAATCGCGTTGTCGTCACCGCCCGCCGCGAAGTCGGTGTGTCGGAACTGGAGGCGCCAGCGGCTAAATTCGCTCTGATAGAGCGTGAGGTAGCCTGACCAGGCGGTATCGGCGTTGCGTGGACTCGCCACGAGGTTCAGGTTGATCGGCTGCACGTAATCAACGCGTCCACCGATCCCGAGCCGTGGACTGAGTCGGTAGTCCAGGAGCGAATATAACCCCCAGGGGTGTTTCTCGAACTTGGTCCGCGTTCCGTCATCCGCCATGCTGAAGGACTCCTTCCGATCTTGGAGATAGACCTCGCTCTGCCATTTCAACTTATTGGCCGGAGTGACGTAGTGAGTCAGTGTCGCGTCGAGCCCCAAGGCGTTGACCTCAAACCGGGCATCGGCGTCCTTCGACCCCACCAGATAGGTCGTCCCGAGTTCGAGATTGGACATGTCTGAGATGTCCCAGAAGTTCTTGAGATGGGCGTAGAAGGATGGTCGCCGTCGGGTTTCTCCAAAGAGTGCCCCACCTTCTCCCACCCCGCCCTCCATGGTCCCCACCGTCACTTCATGGGTGACCGCCGTCCAGGGAGCCGGAATAAATCCCGTCAACTCTAAGCCCGTGCGAAAGAGCCCTTCTTTGCCCAGGTACTCGGACACGACCAGCGGCTCATCGATGGTGTCCAATTGATCACCGTGAATTGAGCTCGCTTTGCCGACCTTCGGACGCATCCGGCCGAGTTTGGCCTTCATTTCTCCCGGCAAGCCCCAGTGCGTGATATACGCTTCTTCGATGTCGGGATTTTCGAAGTCAGAAAACGTGATGGTGGAATCGAAGCGCGAGTAGGGATCGATCGGATGTCCGAAGACGAGCTCGATCTCCCGCACGCTCAGCTTGTCGTTGCCATCCCCATCCTTTGAGCTCTCGGAGAGCTGCCCCAGCATATCAGCGACCACCCCAATCTCTGGGTTGAACGCCTGTAACCCAGGGATGGACGCTGAGGCGCGTTGGGCGGCGATGTTCGGCGTTGAGGGAACTGCGGCCGTCGCGGGGGCGACTGGCCGCTGGAGCTGTGCGCTGGCCCGCTCCAGCTCCGTCATGCGCTGCTGCTGGGATTGAACCGTGGCATTCAATTGTTGCACGAGCTCGGTGAGTGTTTGAACCTGTTGGCGCAACATGGACACGTCGTCAGACAATGGGTCGGCCCACACAGCATGGGCGAATAAGACAGATCCCAAGATGATGATCGGGATAGATCTCATGAAGATCTCCTCTGCGGTACGTAGCTTCCGTCAAGGAAGACGGACTACGCATGACTCAGAACTGAACAAGCAACACCGCGTTAGGAGATCAACGGGGGAGCGCGAGGAGGGGTTGCGCGGGTGAACTGAATCGCGCGGGGCGATTCGGACGGGGTCGCGAGGCGGATGGCCACGACGACCAAGAGCGCAGACGGTGCGGCCGGCTGCGGCGGCGTGGCCGAGGAGGTCTCTTGCAGCTTGCAGAGCCGGCAGGCGTGCTGAGGGTGCGACGCGGCGGATCGGCCGTGGTCATGCGGCAGGCCGCTTGCCACGACGAGGGCGGCCGCGCACGCACTCAGCGCGAGCACGAGGACGCGGTGAACCAACGGCTTCTGTTTCATCGAAGGACAGCGTATACCGAAACGCCGGAAGCTGTCAACGGTTTTCCCCGGGTATATAATGGACCTGCCATGCTCCGACGACGCACACTCATCACGTGGTTCGTGATCGGCTGGACGATCCTCTTCCAGTACGAGACACTGCGGGCATCCTACCTCAGCCCCCTCGTTGGCCGGCCGCTACCCAAGTTCCCGCTGCTCTTCTCTCCGGCTGGCTGGATCATGTTCTACAACGTGGACAAGTCCTATGGCTTCGCCGAAGTCTACGGGATCACCGGCAAAAATCCGACGCTGTTGGATCCACACGCGATCTTCCCCATCAAGAACGTCGGCTATGACAATATCCGCCGCAACGTCCTCGTCAGCGTCCTGGACGGGCACCGGGCGGGCAATTTCTGCCAGTTCCTTCGGCGCAAGTTTCCCCAGTACGACTCGTTCGCCGTCGTCTATGCGCAGTACCCGGACCTCATCGAGACCCCGGACCGAGTGCTGCGCCAGGTCGCGTACCGCTGCCAATGATAGTCAACCGTGAGCGAATTTCTGATTTTGGATTTTCGATTTTGGATTCCTGGTCTCTTTTCATCGTCTTTCAATCCACAATCCACAATCCGAAATCCACAATTTCATCGGTGGTCATCGGATGAATCTCACGAGGTGGTGGCATCGGACGTTCCTCGAGCGACGATCGTCGGTGAGCCTCGGCCTCTTTCGCCTCGCGGTCGCCTGGACGGTCGGCTGCCACATGATCCCGTCCTTCTTCCACATGGAGGACACCTACCTCGCGACCGCGTTCAAGACCCAGAACGTCTCCTTCTTTCCGGCGTGGATCCTGCGTCTCGTCGAGGCGAGCCCGGACTGGGTCGTGTGGGCATGGGTGGTGCTCTTCTGTGTGGCGCTCACCGCGTTTACGCTTGGACTCTGCTCCCAGGCGAGTGGCATGCTCATGACCGCGTCGTGCTACTACTTCTATGCGCTCAACAACGTCCACATTGGGACGCTGAGCTTCGACATCCTGCTCATCACGCTGGTCCTCATGTGCGTCACGAGCTACCACGGCGATTTCCTCTCGCTGGATAGCCTGCGGCGCGGCAAGGATCGCCCATACTCGCACCTCCGGCCGTTCTTCATCCAGCGCCTGCTGCAGCTCCAGGTCGCGTGGACGTTCTGGTACACGGCGCTGAGCAAGATCACCGGTAATGGCAACTGGCTCACCGACAACCCCTACTACGCCCTGATGCATTACCCGCCGATGGGTGTTGTGCGTAACTTCCCGTTGCGCGAGTGGATCGGCCAGTCCCCAGCCCTGTGCTACGGCCTCGGAGTGAGCTGCCTCGTCTTCGAGTTCACGATCCCGTTGCTCTGGTTCATCCCGCGCACCCGGAAGGTGAGCATCCCGCTCGGGATCGCGTTCCAGCTCATGCTGTGGGCCACGCTCCATGTCCCGACGATCTTCCTCTTTCTGTTCCCGCCGCTCATGCTCCTCTTCGTTCAACCGGAGACGATCGTGGGATGGATTGAGGCGAGGCGAGCGGCGCACGCCGAGCGCGGCCGAGCGGTCTTGCTGTACGATGGCCAATGCGGGTTCTGCGTGGAGAGCGTCAAACGGCTGCGGGTCCTGGACCTCTTCGGATGGGTGGACCCGCTCGATTTCCACATGCAGCCGGATCTGACGAAGCTCAACCCGCTGCTGACCCCGGAGCGCTGCCGCAGCGAGATGGTGCTGGTCGAGCCTGATGGGACGCTTTCAGGCGGGTATCAAGCCTTTACGCGGCTCACGCGTCGGTTGCCACTGTTGATGCCCTTGGCGTTACCGGCGCATCTGCCGGGAGCCAATTGGATCGGGACAAGGATCTATCGCTGGATTGCCACCCACCGCTATCTGCTTCATCGCAATCCGCGTTGTCGCACCAATCATTGCGTAAGAACCATATCAGATATGAAATGGCCATTTCATATCTGATATGGGGTTATTCGGAGAAGATTTGGTCTTGGAAGGTCGAGAGGGTGGCCTGCTTCCAGGCGTCGGGGGGAAGTCCCGCCTTCTGGCTCGCCAGCTCCCGCAGGAACTCCACGCGCGTCCAGCCGGTTTCATCCCACACTTGAGGCAGGAAGAGACCCCGATGGCCTTCGTGCTCGAGGATGACGCCGTCCCGTCCAGCGATCAGATCCGAGGGGTCGGCGAGTTTCTGCGGTGGAGTGAGGACGGACACCTCGACGTCGAGTTCGGGGAGCTCCTCGGCCGTCACGGGGCTGAAGCGGAGATCGTGCAGCGCAGCATCCAGCGCCACCGCCGAGATCGACGCCGCTAACGGCTCATCGGTTTCGATGCGGCCGATGCACCCGCGAAGCTGCCCATGCTTGCGCAGCGTGACGAAGACCCCGCTGGCTCTCGACAGCTCCGAATACGGCTCGAGCGACACCGGGACTGAGGCGGACTTCGCCAGCGAGCGTTCGAGCGAGCGCCGAGCCGCGCTCACCAGCGCCGCCCCAGCCTCTGGCGACAGGCGCCCAGCCGGTGTCGGCGGCTGATCGAACATCCCGATCGCAGCATAGCCCACGACGCTCGAGGGGTTGCCAGCCGTATCCCCGGAGTTGGCGTACATCAGGAGCTCGCGCTTCGGGTAGCCCAGCTTCGCGGCCAGCAAGAGGCCGGCGACGACAGGCCCTCTCCCGCACGCCTCGATTTCCCCACGGTCAAAGAGCCGGTGGACCGCTTGCGGCGTCTCAAAGAGGAGGGCGTTCACCGTGCCCTGATCGATGGTCTGCGCCTCGGCATACGGGTGGTAGTGGGACAGATCCGTGGTGAAGATAAAGAGGTAGTCGCCTGACTTCGCTAAGGCGGCCAGCGCCTCCGCCAGGTGAACGGCGTCCGTCTCGTCCGCACTGCCCATGAGGATGGGCACCAGCTTGACCCGTTCGAGCGCCACCTGGAGAAACGGCAGCTGGACCTCGAGGGAGTGCTCATCCGTTTCGTGCGCCTCCTCGATGTGGCTCACCCCTGGAAACCGCTGGAGGAGAGCAACCGCCTGCTGGTGGACTGGAAGCTCCCCGAGCGGCGTCTGGTACGCCTCACGGGTATCCACGGAAGAGCCATCAAACTGGATCCGGTGAGTGAACGCCACCACCACCACGCCATCGTAGGCGTATCCTTGCAGACGCCGGTAGCCGTTTGCCGCCACTGGGCCGGAGTACAAGTAGCCCGCATGCGGCACGATGAGGATGCGCGGCTTCTGGGAGATGGCCGGTTTTGGCTGCCGATCGATGAGCTCGCTCACCAGGTCCAGCAGCTCGGCGCGTTCCGCCGGATAAAATCGGCCTGCTACCTTGGCGGTTCGAGGCTCGGCACAAAGCACGGCAGGCTGGCCGACCAAGACAGACAGGGCGAGCAAGAGGATGGCTTGGCGCAACCCTCGACTTCGTAAGCGGCTACGCATCATGACGTCGGAGCGATCAGGCATGGCGAATTTATTGTACCCTGTCTGCTGTCAGGCAGGCACTTTTTCTTATTGACAGCTCCACAAGTTTCCCGGTATACTTAGGACTGTTTGGAGTCTGGCATACGCTGTTTGGGAGTGGGATGCCCAGTCGGTGATATGCTTAAGGCGCTGCAACTACTTGTAAACCTTGTGGTTATGAAGACGCAGCGCGCACGAGGAAAGACGTATTAGCGTCGTTGAGTCCCGGCAACACAGATCGTCGCAGGTCAGTTCGAACGCGAACGTAGCTCTTCGTTGGAAAACCGCAAGGTGACCGATGAGGTTGCCGAGCGGTTTTTGTATTTTGTGGAGCACGGAAGGGGGGTGTTAGTCGTATGGCACGAGGAACGGTGAAGTGGTTTAGTGACCAGAAGGGGTACGGGTTCGTGACCCCGGAAGATGGGTCCAAGGACGTGTTCGTCCACTACTCCGCTATCTCCGGTGATGGCTTCAAGTCCCTGAAGGAAGGGGACAAGATCGAGTTCGAGATCACGCAAGGTCCGAAGGGACCCCAGGCCTCGAACGTCACCAGGGCGGCGTAATAACCTGTCTTGAACGCAAACGACCCCTTGACATCGTAGATGTCAAGGGGTCGTTTGGTTTTCGGCCAGGATCGCGCTAGCGGCGGGCGGTCAACACGCGCAGCGGCTCGGCCAGGGAGAGTCGGATCTCAAGCTGGTCACCGAAGCGAAGCGTGGTTTGGACATGGGGCCCATCGATGAAGGCGCTGCCCCGCCGCATGAGCCACGTCACGCGCACGCAAGCAGGCGGCGCGAGGACGCTTCCAGTGAGACGCGGGCGGGAAAGCCGCCCGCGATACAGTTCTCGCGGCCGGTACTGAAACCGCTTGGCACCCCACGGCAGCCGCACGCCGCCCGCGGCGAGGACCGCGCTGCTGGATCCAGCCGCGGTTGAGACCCACAGGCCCGAGCTTTTCTGCAGCTCTGCCGTGGAGCCGATCTGCAACCGGTAGCGGCTCATCGTCGCCGGATGGTCGTGGACCACGAGGACGTCGTTGAGCGCACGCTGGGGGAGCCGTCGTCCATTGAGGACCAGTTGGAGGCGGTAGAGGCGCATCTCAGGCAACGTGCGCCGCAGCGCCCGCAGGCAGAGGGTCGGGAAGGTGCGGCGCGTGGCCGCGCAGAAGACCGCTTCGCTGCGACTCGGATCGGAGTTCACGCCGAGAATAGGGGTGTGCTTGATGCTGCGTCCAGCGTGCAGGAACGTCCCGTCTCCTCCCACCGCGACGACCAGGTCGTAGCGCTTGGTCACCTTGAGGCCGACCCGGTAGGCGAGCTCCACATCAGCGCCAAGCCGGCGCAACGCGTACACGACCGCTTCCATCGCCTCGGCATGGACCTCGTGCGCCCGACGGATGTCCAGCGCGTCCGGATGTCCGCGGCGCAGCAGCCGAAGCAGGCGCGGATCTCGCTGTTCGTGGACGTACTGCTGGTACGCGTCCTTCTTGTACACGACCAGCACGCGCGGCGGCCGGCGCATCGGGGAACTCAGTTGGTCATTCCTGAACGGTGACGGACGTCATTGTGATCGGCTCAAGAGGTTTGTCGTTCCCATCTCGCTGCACGGACACAATCGCGTCGACCACATCTTGGCCCTGGACCACATGTCCGAAGATCGCATGGCGGCCATCCAGCCATGGGGTGGGAGCCACGGTCATGAAGAATTGGCTGCCGTTCGTATTCGGACCCGCATTGGCCATGGAGAGGACACCTGGCGCATCATGATGCAGCTTGGGCGAGAATTCATCCGCGAAGGTATATCCCGGCCCCCCTGTTCCAGTTCCTGTGGGATCTCCGGTCTGAACCATAAACCCTGGGATCACTCGATGAAAAATAATGCCGTTGTAGAATCCTTGATTCGCCAATTTCGTGAAATTGGCCACGGTCTTCGGGGCGTCGTCCTTGTAGAGTTCGATCACGATCGTCCCTTTGGTTGTTTCGATTGTCGCCTTCGGTCGCGCTGATTCCGCATGTCCCATCGCCGTCATCGCTCCCAGTATCACCACCACGCCCCATGCCACTTGTCCTGCCCGCATCATGACCTCCTTGTTGTGTATGACCTCGCTCATCCTAACACGAGCGGCCTGCTTTACTCAATGTCGCCTACCGGGCCTCGCAAGGCTTTCTTGTTGGCCCGCAAAAATTTATCTTGGAGCAATTTCTCTTTGGCGCGTCTGGAGCGTTTGCGTTTCTGCCGGCGGATCTTCGCGATGCGCTGGGCCTCGGCGCTGAATGCGCCGAGTCGCTGCGCTTCGAGCCGGTCCAAGAGAATCCGCCGTGCGAGGAACCGGTTCAGCGCTTGTGAGCGCTCCCGCTGACAGCGCACTTCGAGACCGCTTGGCCGGTGCCGGAGCACTACACAGGTGGAGACCTTGTTGACGTTCTGCCCGCCCGGTCCGCCCGATCGGACGAACGACTCCTCGAGGTCCTCCTCGCGCACCCCCAGCCGCTGCATCATGGCCTGGAGCTGGGCCTGTTTCTTCGGCGAGACTGGAAACCCCACCATCTCAAAACCTGACCTGGACGCCGCCGATGAGAGAACGCTCCTCAGCGTCCTTGCGCAGGCGGAGGAAGAGGTTCGCGTCCTTGACCAGCTCTCGCGTGAACGTGACGGAGATCCCAAGGCCTCGGCGCTCGCTGCTGCGCAGGGCGACCGCGATCCGATTCTTGGGACCCAGGCTGGCTTCCCCCTCGAATCGAACGGCCGTCATGCGACCATCTGCGTAGGGGATCTCAAAGGAAACCGAGAGATCCCGATTGAGTTTCCACGTCCCGAAGAGACTGATGCGCCGCGTTTCGGTGCGGCCCCCTTCGACGCCGATTCCCACCTGGTAGATGATCCGTCCGTCGCTGGCGAGGAGCGACGGGCTCTGAAGAGTCGCCCGAAACTCGAAGGCGGAATCGTCTGATCCGGCCAGACGGTAGACCAGACGGTCGGCGCGCGTGATGTCCCAGTGGCCCTCAAACCCGACGGTGTGCTCTTCGCGCGCGCGCCCAATGCTTCGCTGGCGGTAGCGGTAGAGCAGCTCAAGGCGTTTCCCGACTTCCCAGCCGCTCTGCAGCGTCAACCGATCCTCTGCGCCGTCTGCTTTCCCGACGAGAAATGCCAGTCGGTTTCGGGCATCCGCTTGCCAGCGCCCGGACAAGGTGAGCTGCTGGGCCGTGCGAAGATCCTGGCCTGTGCTTTGGCGCAACGCAAAGACGAGGGCGTTCGCGTCCGCCTGGACCAGCGCGCCTTTGAGGTAGACGGTCTGCCGTTCGTGCTGGTCGCTCTCATGCAGTGTCAGCGCGAGCTCGTGGGACGGCGTGAGCACCCACGTCCCGTCCAGATTCAACGTATGCGGCCCGGGTTTCCCGTCCACGCCTGAGGAAGAGTCGACGTGGTAGAGGAGGCGGTTGTGGCGGTCGGTCGTCACCGTCCCGTCCACGATCTCCACCGAACGGAGCGCCCCACGCGCGCCGTCTCGTGTGCGCACCATGAGGCGGTTGCCCTCGTCAAACGCATAACGCACCGTCGATCGAGTGCGGGTCCGTGTCGCCATGGCTCAGAGAGGACACCTATTTCATCAATGGTCAGGGATTACAGTGATGGTGGAAAACCGATTTCGGTGATTCCAGCTTGCCTCGAGCACCCATCACCGTCATCACTGTAATCTTCTTTTCAAAATCACTGTAATCATCTAATCGCCGCGTTTGATCACGTACACCTCCGGACTGAGGAGCTGGAGTTCGCTCCTCGCGCGCTGGATCGAGCCTTTCGGCCCGATCAACACGATGTGGATCGTCCCATCCGGCCCCTCGAAGTACAGGTAGTGGACCTCGGCGCGGATCGCCACGCTGACCAAACGTCCGTACTCCGCGGGAAGCGAAAACTGCTGCTGG
>Ga0209515_10007210_pt1 | contig 13463 bp, 20 predicted proteins | sample Subgroupgradi54m_FD_187454 | JGI IMG/M metagenome (GOLD analysis project Ga0209515, IMG submission 187454) | Subsurface groundwater microbial communities from S. Glens Falls, New York, USA - GMW60B uncontaminated upgradient, 5.4 m (SPAdes)... ...
GTAATTGTTAAATGATAAAAAAATAATTAATCAAAATTAAGCAAAACTTAATCTTTTTTTATAAACTGCACATCTATGTTCACCTACATTATTTTTATGAAAAATAGTATAATTGTCAATTTGTTCAGTTTTATTAACACAAATTTTGTTGTCGTACAATATAACCTGTGTACCAACATGATAATATTTAAAAAATGGCATAGTTGTAATAATATCTTTGTCATTTTCAATTCTATACATTTTAATATTTTTCATTGAATTAAAATTTTTTTGAAAATCAATGTTACCAACACGAGGAGATGCAAATGTTACAATTGTTATATTTTTGTTTGTTTCAGTCGCATATAAATAACCAAATAATATCGCCAATGAGCCACCAAGTGAATGCCCAGTAATATGTATGTTACAATGTTTATTTTTATTTGTTTCAAGAATTTTATTTAATTCATCATGTATTTTTTGATAAGCACCATTTAAAAATAATTGTTTGTGAAAACCATTATGAACTTTTATGTTATCTCTTAAAACAATTTTAATTGTCTGGATGTCATATATTAAATCAAAAAATGATTCACTGCCACGAAACACAACATATATGTCTAATGTTTTAATGTTTATTTCATTTGTGATAATTGATGCTTGTAAATCAGTAATTTTGTCACTAATAAAATAATTAATTTGAGCATTTGGTGCAAAATTATTTATTGTTTCAAAATTTTCTTTATATTCGGTTTGTTTTTTTACATTTGTTATATTTTTTGTAACATCGCTTATTTTTGTGATGTCTTTAATGTTTAATTTTTTACTGCAACTATATGTAAATATTACATATTCCAATATTTCTTTTGAATTTTTGAACAGAAGTTTGTTTGATTCATCATTGTTTTTATCCATTGTATATTGTATATTATAATACATATAAAATATAATTTTTTACTCAATTTTTTTACAATAAAAATAAATTTAAAAATAATTAAATTATGATGATTATGCATTATTACACAAAAATAACTATTCCAGAAATTGGTACAATATACGATATAACAAATTTTAATGTATCATTAATTTTGTATTTAATTTTGTATTTAAAAATGATGTCGATATTTGTTTTTATATGTTTTCAAGATGTAAATAATTATGTTAGTTTAATTTATCCATTTGTGTTATTATGTGTTGGATTATTTATTAAATTTGTTATGCTAAAAAATAATTGTTTAACATATGCATTGTTAACATATTTTATTGTTGATTTATTTTGTAAATATGATTTGATTGCATTTTATTTATGTATTAAAATATTTAATTATGCATATTATTTAAATGAAATGTCATTTGCATTTATATCATTATTTGTTATGTATGTGTTGTACGAATTAAAATATAATATTACAGTGTTATTTTTAATAAATTTTATTGTTGATTACATTAGTCGTTATAGTATTCGTAAAATAAGCAACGAAATACATAACAAAATATTTTATAAATATGATGATGAATGTGGATTAAAATATATTGTAAATTTATTATTTTATAAATATAAAATAATGAATGTTGAAAAATATCAAAGTGATTTGAATGACAGTTATATAAAAAATGAAAATGTTGAAATAAAAAATATTGATGAATATTTGATTATTGAATGTATAAATACTGAAATGATATGTTTATTTGTGTTTAGTTTCATTTATGGTTTTTTTATTTAACATTTAACGAATATTGTGATGATATATTTAAATTATATTTGTTAGCAAGAGAAAATTACCAAACATATACACACAATACAGAATACCGTATTATTTTTTCAAAACATTTTTTTGTTAATAGTGAAGAGATAACAAAAATATTAAATAAATATGATAATGCCAAACGAAATTATATTGTAAATTCATCAGGAGTTTTAATGAACAAAAATATCAATAAAAATGTGTATTTTTGGATATGGTAATTGTAAAATATTTTTTTTATTTTATATAAAAATAACATTATTTTTGTATCAATATAAATATCAACACAATAATTTATAAATTCCAGTCGATTTCTTCAACACCATGTTTTTTTAAATATTCATTTACACGACTGAAATATTTTTTACCAAAAAATCCTCCTTTATTAGCTGACAAAGGGGATGGATGAGCACCACTAATAATTATTTGATTTTCACGAAATTCAATATCTCTAACGATGTTTAACGCGTCATTTCCAAAACATATAACAACAAAACAATTGTTTTTTCTAACAATATATTTTAATAATTCATTTGTATATTTGCTCCATAAATGTTTGTGTGAACATGTTTTTCCTTCTTGTAATGTTAAATATGCATTTAACATTAACACTCCTTGTTGTGTCCAGCTAGTTAAATCTCCTGAAGTTGGTATTGGAATATTTAAATCTGTATTCAATTCTTTAAAAATATTGTTTAAAGATGGAGGTATATCAATTCCATGTGGAACAGAGAAACTTATACCACATGCTTGATTTATATGTTTGTACGGATCAAGACCAATAATGATACATTTAATATCTTTTAATTTTGTTAATTCAAATGCTCTAAATCTCAACTCTTTCAATGGAACAACAACAATACCTTCATTTTCTTCTTTTTCAATTTGTTCATTAATTTCGTCCAACATTTTTTTGATTTCAGGTTTTTGATTGAATTTTTTCCAGCTCATTTTTTATGTAAATGTGATATTAATTCTGTTGTGAATATGATTAATGTAAATATGATTATAATATGTAATATAAGCAACAGTATTTTATTCAATTTTTATTGTGCGTTTTAAAAATTAAATAAAAAACAAATAAAATACAAAAAAATTGAAACACAAAATATTTGCAAATATAAATAAACATAAATAACACACATACATTACATTAAATACTAACAAACATGATTAACAATTTATTATATTTTATTGATGAACAGATTTGCAACAACAAATCTTTGAAGAATTTTACAAATTCTGAACAAAAAAAATATTTTGCAAATTTTTACAATAGTAATGATACAAATTCACGTCGTAGTTTAGAACAAACTGAAATAGACACAAATTGCAATAAAATTATGAATGATATAAATAAATGCAAACAACAATTTAATGGCGGTTCATTTGAACTTAAAAATAAACAATTTGAACATTTTGGATTTTTTAAATTGACACAATGTAAAAACTTACCTTCATTTAAATTTGGCATAATGTATAACAAATTAAATAAAACTGATTACTTAACATTTGTCAATTTAGTATCAAATGAATGGTTAATAAAAAATTATTCAATTAAATATGACGGAAATATTTTAGAAATTAAAATCGAGTAAATATTAAATGCTTTTTTTAAATTTATGTTAAACACATACATATATATACATATATATATAAATATACAATGAACAACAATTTTTTACATTTTATTAATGAACAAAAAAAATATTTTACAAATTTATACAATAATAGTGCATATCGTATTTTAACACAAACACAAATTAATGAAAATTGTGAACAAATTATCAACGATGTAAATAAATGCATACAGCAATCCAATTATGAACCTTTTGAACTAAAAAATCAACAATTTAAACATTTTGGATTTTTTACACTGACACAATGTGAAAATTTACAATCATTTAAATATAGTGATTCAATGAATAAATTAAACAAAACTGATTTTTTAACAATTGTTCGTTTAACAAAAATTAATTTTATAAATAGAAATTATTCAATTAAATATGATGGCAAATTTTTAAAAATTAAAACAGAATAAACAACATATTCAATATAATTTAACATAATTTAACATAATTTTTTATAATATTTTTTGTAGCAATATAAAAAAATTGAATATTATTTTTATTTGAATCCACAATATGCGAATGATATATAATAATAACAATAACAATAACAATATAAATATAACCACACAACATAACACAGTAGCAAAAATGAATTGTAACAATTGTATTTATACTGGAAACATTGTTAATGGTTTAATGATGTTTACAGTTGGAGTATTTTATTATAATGTTAATCTTATTATTTTTACAAATGACCGCAAAAAATATGAACAGATTAAACAATTTGGAAGATTATGTGGAACATATGCAATGACACTTAGTTTATTACATATTGTTGAATATAGCAATGTTTTAAATTATTTAAAAATAAATATTTTTAGTTGCAATTACATGCCAATTGTATTTTTTGGACTCAATATGTTTACATCTGGTTTATTTTTACATGATGCAAGTAATATGATTTCTAAACAATCAATTGATAACGATTAATATATTTTAAAATTTAATAATTAAACGAACGATATATCATAATTTTTTATAATAAAAAAAATTGAACATTATTTTTATATGAATTTGTAATATGTAAATAGAATAATATAATAATATAATAATATAATAAAATGAACAATACAACAACAAACACAATGAACAACATAATTTACTACAATTGCAAATATGATGTAGGAACAAACAGAGGTTTATTTACAATTATGCTTGGTTTTTTTTGCTACAACATTGTTCTTTTTGTTTTTACTAATGATAATACAAAAAATAAACAAATTGACTATTTTGGAAAATTGTATGGAATATGTATAATGTTACTTGGTTTATCAAATGTTGTCGAATATTGTGGTGTTTTAAATTATTTAGAAATAAATATTTATGATTGTCATTATGTATCAATTTTATTTTTTGGATTCAATATATTTGTAACTGGTTTGTTTTTAGGTAATCCATTACTAAATTTATTAACAAATAACAAAATTGATTAATATATTAAAAAATTTAGTAAAAACCATAATGCAGTATGTTATGTTGTATTATATTTTTTATAAAAAATTGAGAACTATTGTTATCTGAATTTTTAACATAAAACAACATAACAATATACAAAATATATAAATACATAAAAATGAACAATTGTGTTGAAAATGATATTATACATATAACATTCGGATTTGTGGCAATTATGATTGGATTACATCAATACTATAATTTTTACTCTTATGTTGATAATGATGAAGATAGAAAAAACGAAATAAAAATTAAAAAAATTGCTGGATCATTTATGATATTTATCGGAATGTTGCAAATTATTCAGTCAAGTGGTGTTTTAAATTATTTACAAATATTCGGTTATGATTGTAACTATGTTGATGATGTGTCGAATGTAATGTATAAAATACATGAAAAAATTTGCAAAATAACAATTATTTCAGGTATTGTTGTAATACCATTACTATTGATAACTAATTTAATAAACTATTTAGAAATTATGAATTTGGAATTTAAACAAATAATTGTGAATGTATTGCACTATTTGAATTATTTTCAATTTTAAAAATAATAGTATATTTTATACAATAACAGTTACAAACACTATTTTTTATAATAAAAATTGAAATATAAAATGTTAATATGATACAAATATAACAATACATAATAAATAACATAATGATTAACGATTTATTGAATTTTATTAATGAACAAAAAGAATATTTCAGAAACACAGATAAAAATTTAAGAAATGAACCGAGTTTAATACCACATATTTTATCACAAACACAAATTGATGAAAACTGTAAACAAATCGCAAATGATATAGATGAATGCATTAAATTTCATAACGAAATTAATTGTAATGCGTTGATACATTCATCTGAAACAAAAAATAATGAAATGAGACATTTTGGTGCATTTAGATTGCAACAATGTTCAAATTTACCAGTATTTAAATTTGGTTACACAGTTATTTTTAAAAATAAATGGTGGAATCCAACAATCATAAATTTAGTGTCAAGAGAGTGGTGGTTACCAACGACGCTTTACCACATTAAATATAATGGTATTATTTTACAAATTGAAACCAGCCATATGGCATATAAAAAGCCATATGGCACATAAAAAATAAAAAACGCTAATGTATTTTTATAACATAAAAATGCTATTTTTTTTAACGAAAAAAAAAATTGAAATGTATTTTTATAACATAAAAATGCTATTTTTTTTAACGAAAAAAAAATTGAAATTTATTTTGTATAAAATAAAAATATTATTAAATAAAGATGAATAATACAATTTTTGAACCACAACAAAACAACGCAATTACATATTTATATGAAAACACAAACACATATGTAAATACAAATGATTTAATTTACAAATATTTTAACAACAAATTATTCAATACAAATGATTTAATTTACAAAATTTTTAACAATATTGTTAATTTTATAAATGACAGAAACAACATAAATATTAACAGAATATTTTTTGGATTATTTCAAATCACAATTGGTATGAAATTTATTAATTATGATGCAAATAAATTAACAGTGTTAACTATGTATGGTTACATTTGTATATTATGGGGAGCATTAAATATAATTGTATCATGTTGGGCACATAACAATGTTGTTTTTTATAAAAATTGAAACTAAAATATGTACGAATATGTATATTATAAACAGCATTATATAAATAAAATATGTCCGAACTAATTAACACAAATAATAAAAAATATACAAGTTTAAAACAAATTGAAAAAGAATATGGATTGTCGTTTATAAAAAAATATTATGATATTGAAAATGATGTATTAGAAATTTTTAATGATGATGAAATAAATTATAAAAATTATGATTTATGTAATGTTTATATATTAAAAATGTTAGCAATTTATTATGAACATATTAAAAAAAATTACGATGAAATGAAAAAATATTATTTGTTGGCTATTGATTTAAATGAAACAGGTGCGATGAATAATCTTGCTAACTATTATAAACGTGTAGAAAAAAATTACGATAAAATGAAAAAATATTTTTTGATGGCTATTGATTTGAATGATTCTCATGCCATGTATAGTTTAGGAAATTATTATCAGCATATTGAAATAAATTATGACGAAATGAAAAAATGGTTCTTAATGGCTATTGAATTAAATAATTCTGATGCAATGTTTTGTTTAGGAGATTATTATCGATTTGTCGAAATAAATTATGTCGAAATGAAAAAATATTTTTTGATGGCTATTGATTTAAATAATTCTAATGCAATGTGTTGTTTGAGTAATTATTACCAATTCGATGAAATAGATTATGTTGAAATGAAAAAATATTACTTGATGGCTATTGAATTGAATGATTTTCATGCAATGAATAATTTAGGTGCATATTATCAAAATATTGAAAATAATGCTGTTGAAGCACAAAAATATTTTTTAATGGCAATCAATCTATGTTATTCAATTGCTTTCAACAACATAAAAAATTTTACAACTGATATTGAGCAATTTATTATTTTAAAAAATATTCAAAATAAAACTACAGAATTTGAAGAAATATATGAAGAATTAAAAAATAAACCAAGCGTTAAAATTTATGTACAAAAATATGAAGAATCATTAAATAATGGCAATATACAAGAATGTATGATTTGTTATGAAGATGACTATCATTTGAAGTTAAATAATTGTTGTCATTATGTGTGTTACAAATGTTATATAAAAATCAAGATTTGTCCATATTGTCGCTGTGACACATAATTATAATTATAATTATAATTATAATTGTAATAAATAATTTTGCATTGTAATTTATTATACAAAATTATATTCGTATTTTTTTATTAATGAACATAATTATTGTTGTTATCATTATGTTCTGAATTTTCATTATCATCAATATCATCATCATCTTCTGAATTATCATTATTGTTGTCATTTTCATTATCATTATTATTTTTAATTTTATACTGATAATTATAATCGCATTTATTTTTATTCAATAAACAAACTAATTGTGTATTTTTATTAGATAATTTGTGTAAATTATTTGTAATATAATTAATAACATTTATATCAACTTTAAAAATAGATGTTCCAAGTTTACCACTTAAATCATCAATTGAATAAAATAAATGTTTAAATTTGTATTTTTCAATTAAATTTTTAATTTCATCAAAACTTTCATCAATGTATTTTTTATTGTCATTGTTTAGTGAATCATAACCACCATTTTTTAATGTTCCTGTTGGAATTCCAACTGAATGTGGAATTCCAATATATTTTGGGTTAAATTGATTGTATGGTCTTATAATTGCATTTCCTGCACCTTTAACATATGATTTTGAACAATGACATTCTTCATTATCATTGTAAATAAATAAAGAATCATGTTTGTTATCATTGATTTCTTTTTTAATCATGTAATTAAAATCGCCAAATGCGTTTAATTCCATAAATTTAACACCAAATATTTCAATGTCCATTTTTGATTTTTTTAATAAATGATTATTTGTTTATCAATATACAATATAGTTTATTATATAATATTTAATATCAAAGTATGTATATGTTCAATTTTTTTTTATTCCAATGGATATAAAAAATCAGCAATGTATCTAACTAAATCATCAATCCAAAATACAAAATGTGATTTACCTTTAAAACGTATAGATTTATGACGAATTAAAAATAAATGATATAGAGCAAATTTATATCTAAGAAAATTTTTAAATGATTTAAAACTGTAATTAAATTCTTTTAATTTAACAATTGGTTGTGTATATGATACATTGTAATCAATTGTACCTGTTGCTAATTTAACAGTTTCAAATGAATTGATATATCCATCAAGAAAAGGTAAATTTATTTTTCCATCACAAAGTGGCATAGACATTGGGTTTTTATACAACATCGAAAACAATGTAAAAAGAATATGTTTATTTATGGATTGTTTAAAATTTAATAAATTTATTATAACAACTTGTGTTGATTGATATTTTTTTTCAGCATTATTTTTTTTATAATTAAACATTATATTTTTAAATGTTGTATTTATTATTGATTTTGATTTCAATTTTGATTTTGGAATAATATCATTAGAATTGTAAAATTTACCACTATCACATGATAGACTTGATAATTTATGATTACAATTAATTTTATTTAGATTAAAAATGCCATTGTTAACATCATTAATATTATCATAATATGTATTATCATTATCGTTATTGTCACGAGAAAACAATAATTCAGAAAAATATATCGTATCAAAATTATATGTATCATTGTCGTTATTAACAGTAAATGTTGTTTCATGATATTTATTGAATAAATCTGAAAAATCATCTGGTAAATTTGAACAAATTATAAATAACATGTTTGTATATATTATTTGTATATTTTATTTGATATATGATGTATAAATTGTGTGATGAATTGAATGTAAATTGAATATAAATTAAATGTCAATTTTTATTGATATATTTACTATTTACTATTTACTATTCACAAATAAAAAAAATTGATACTTAAACTGTTTATTATATAATTATATTATTATGTCAAATAATGGTTATTTAAAATTAATTATCGGTCCAATGTATGCAGGCAAAAGTTCTGAATTACTTAGAAACATTGACAAATATGAATATTTACAAAAGAATATACTTGTTATAAACCATGAATTTAACAAAAGATACAATTCACACGGTGTAACAACGCACAATGGACATGTTTATAATGATTGTATAATAGCAAAAAATTTTAAAGATGTAATCACAAATTACAATGACAAATTTCAAAATGCAGAAATAATAATTATTGAAGAATTACAATTTTATGATGATGCATTAGAATATATACCACATTGGTGTGATAATTTAAAAAAAACAGTTATTGCATCAGGTTTAAATGGCAGTTCAAATAGAAAACCAATTGGTCATGTATTGGAATTGATGCCACACGCTGATGAAATAATAAATTTAACGGCTTTATGTTACAAATGTTGTGATGGAACAGCTGGTATTTTTTCAAAAAAAATTATAAACAATTGTGATGACATATTGGTTGGAAGCACAGAAACATATAAAGCAGTTTGTAGAAAACATTTTAATGAAAATTGTGTTTAATATTTATCTGATCTAAATTTTTATATAACGCAATTTAAAATTTATATCATATAACATAACAATATAGAATAATGAATTGGAACAAACAACGATTTATTGATGAAATACAACAAATAATAATATTTAAAAAAACTGATTTAATGAATCAAACAAATACGGATTGGTTTTTACATAACAATTATTGTTATAAAATTGACATAATAAATAACAATGAATTTGTCATAATAAAAAGAAATTGGCTAAATGATGAAGAATATGATAAAATATTATTATTAATAGGAACAAAAAAAAGAAAACCATTATTTACGGAAGAAATAATTTGTAATTATGATTTATTAAAATTAACAAATTTATCAAATTTATCAAATTTATCGGTGTTAAGAAATGAAGAAAAAGAAAAATTATATCGCAATTACTATTTTTTTAGATATGCATAATTATTATTTGTATATTGTATGTTGCATATTTCATGTTGTTCATATAAAAAAATTGCATTTTAAAATATAATGTAACAATACAGTAATAATACAATAATAATACAATAAACAAACAGACAAAAATGAATAATGAAAATTATAAAAATTGTAATACCAAAAATACATTTAACAAATCATATGATGAATTTTTAAAATATTACACACAAAATCCACAACATAATTTTTCAGAATATGTTGAAAAAAATGAATTGATTGACTATATACATAATAATCCAATAAAATATGAATCACAAAATAAAGAACATTTTTCATTAGTATTGAAATCTGAAATTTTTGAAATTCTTTTTAAAAATAACAACACACAAAATTTAACATATATATTAGATGCGGGATTTAACGTAAATCATGTCGGATATATTGATCATACTGTTTTAATTGATATTTTAATTTATAATTGTGATGATGAAAGAATTTTAGAACAATTTATGAAAATTATGTCTGGTCAGATTTGTTTTCACAAATCTCTGAAGAATTTAAAAAATTCTGATTTTAAATACAATTTTCATTTAAATCCACATGAATCAGTTTGTTTTAAATACAGCACACAAGAAGACTATAATGTATTTGATGAAGAATTTCCAACACATTTATTTAAACATACAATGTATTGTTTTGACCATTTGGTTAAAAATAAATCAATTGAATTTTCGTGCAAATTAATAGATTTATTAATTTTTTATGGCATTAGACCAAATATTAAAAATAAAAATGGTGATACTGCGTTACATTTATTTATTAAAAGATTGTTTGGAGGATGCTTCAATGAACTAATGAATGCTCCATCAGTAAAAAAAATAATAAATAAATATCAATTTCATTTATCATGTACAAATTCATGTTGGGCAATGTCTTCTGAAACATTTTTTAAATTTTTTGGAATTATTGAACATTTAAAAAAATATGATACGGATGAACCAGACAATTATGGATATACAGTGACAGATTTATTAACAATACATTTTAAAAAATTTGATGCAGATTATTGTAAAAATGAACTGCAATTTTTAAATTTATTAACTTTAATGGATCAGTTAAAATTAATTGAATTTCGCCAAGATAATTTAGCACATGTAAAAAATCAAATAGAACTTTCAAATAAAAACATCTTTAATAAAATTGTAAATTATTTATCAAATGCTTAAATCGTTGCAACGCAATACAATGCAATATACAATATTACATAAAAAATATTGCACAATAAATATAACAAAATAACAAAATTATTTATTTTTTTATGACAAAATTATGCAATATATAACATATGACATATGACATATATTGTAAATAAAAATTGCAAATAAAAAAATATTTAAATGCATGTTTAAATATTACAATTATTCGTCATAATGGAGGAAAAACAGCAAAATAAATATGAACTTGTTGAACAACAATTTATTTATAAATATTGTAATAATCGTTATGTATTTGAATGTATGTATGGAGAAAAAAAACATAACAATAATAGTGATAATAATGAATTAGCAATAACTGACAATAAATATACATCAATGTATGTATATGACAGTGTGGACAATATATTGTATAATTTTGAAAATTGTTTTAAGCAATATCATGCAAACTATACCGCATTAGAACTATTTACATATTTCAAAAATTGTCTTGAAAATGATGGAAACAATAAAAATAACGAAAATAATTATCATATTAAAATAATACCATGTGGTGTTTCTTTAAAATTAGAATTCATACAATTAACATGTTTAAAAAAAAATATAAATTTTTCAATCAATTTTACAATTTTTGCAAGCATGACAAATATTCAAACAATAAAGGCAATTTATGCAAAATACCACCATTTATCAAAAATAATAGGCAACAATAATATTTGATGAAAAAATATTTAATAAAAAACATTTAATAAAAATATTTGATAAAAAAATAATTTACTTCAATTTAGTTGTTTTAATTCAATTGTTTCAATTTAATTATTTTAATTTTTTATAACATTCAAATGTTGCCATCACATCATTTAATGCATTGTGTGCATTATCAAATTTTTTACCACACAATGTTTCGTATAAAATTTCAAGTTTGCATTCTTTAAATTTTTTGTTTCTTGCTAAATTTAATGTGCATACAACATTAATGTCATAAAATATATCGTATAATATTTGTCCACTATCAATTACATAAATATTAAATTTTTTAATATCTTTTAAAATCATATTAATATCAAATTTAACATTGTGTCCGATAATTGTATGTGATTGACATAAATATAATATAAATTTTTTAATTGATTCTTCAAATGCAATTCCATTTAATTTTAATTGGTCATGTGTTATATTATGAACTTTAGTTGAATCAACTGAAGGCAAACGATCTTTAATGTAATCATTTACTGTATAAATAATTTTGTCATCATTATCAACAACAATATATGCAAGTTGTATAATTTCACCACTAAATCCAGTTGTTTCTGTATCAAATATTATTTTATATTTTTTCTCAACATGTGTATAATTAATAATATGTTTGTCATTTAAAAATTCTGTGTCATTTTTGTGTGTTATTGTTGTTTCATCAACCAAATCTAATGGAATTAATAAATTGTGTTTTCTTATATTTTGTTGTTCATCTGTTATTTTTTTTTCTAAAAACAATTCTATTAAATTAATATTGTAATCTGTTGGCATATCAAAACAATAATAGTTGCCATTGAATATATTTATTATTGCTATTTTTTTAATTTTTTTTCTTTTTCTTTCATCTAATAAACAGTAATATATTAATAATTGTAACATCCATTCTAATTTAAAATCACCCTGAGAACACTTAATATCAATTATAGTGTTTCCACATATAATATCCAATTCTCCTAAAATACAACATTTTTTATTTTCAGTATTAGTAAATGTGTATGATACATTTATTTTACATTCTGAATATTGCAAATTGTTAATGTAGTCATCCATTCTTTTTAACAATTGGTCAGAATTCTTTAAAGATTTGTTTTCACAAATCTGTTCATTTCTGAATTTTAAATTTTCATCAAATAAATCAAATACATTTTT
>Ga0209515_10007211_pt1 | contig 13461 bp, 18 predicted proteins | sample Subgroupgradi54m_FD_187454 | JGI IMG/M metagenome (GOLD analysis project Ga0209515, IMG submission 187454) | Subsurface groundwater microbial communities from S. Glens Falls, New York, USA - GMW60B uncontaminated upgradient, 5.4 m (SPAdes)... ...
GAGTGAATATTTCTTTGATCTCAGTATTGCGATCTCGTCACGTTCGGCGTTCGAAAGTTTTTTCGCGCCAAGAGAGTTTTCATTGATTCATTATATCAAAGTGTTCGGATTCAAACCTGCTTTCGGGAACGTACTTTTACTTAAAGGAGTCTCAAATAATGGCAATTATCGATTTTCTCAAGGAATATTATTTTGTTGTTCTCGTCGTCTGCGTGATGCTCTCTTACCTCTTTGGATACTACCTTGGAGAGGGCCTGCAAAAAGCGAAGGAAGAAAAAAGGTTGCAAGAGGAAGCGAGGGATCTCAAAAAGCAACTGGGTGTGGAAACATTGAAACTTGGTTTGCTCCTCGTTGAACTTTCCAAAGAAGGTTCGCATAGTTTTTCCGAAGAAATATTCCGCCCTGCGGTCAAAGTGGCAAATCCGAAAAACCTCTTTACTGCTGAGCTGTACATACAGCAAACAACTAAAGTGGAAATCGCGATCGAGCAAATGAAAATATCCTGTAGCGAAGAAAGGTTTAAGGCAATAACGGGTCATCTTTGATTCGCCTCCCCCACTATCCCCCGCCTCAAAAACGGGGGGTTTTATTTTGCTCAAAAAAGTTCCAATGACCGCCGCTTGATAATTTCCTTCAAATCACCTAGAATAGCCACATTATGTTGAACTACAATGACTGCGTCGTACGCAAATCCATCCTCGTTGAGGGGCATCCTTATGAAGTTATTAGCTCCCACGTATTTCAGAAACAGAAGTCACGCCCGGTGAACAATGTCCGCCTTAAAAGCCTTTTGAGCGGAAAGACGCTCGATATGGTATTTCATCAGTATGAAAAATTTGAGGAGGCAGACATGGGAAGCCGTGAAGTAAAATACCTTTATGAAAATCGCGGAGAATACTGGTTCTGTGATCCAAAGAATCCTTCAGACCGTTTTAATTTAAATACTGACCTTGTTGGTGAAAGTATCAAATTTATTAAACCCAACACCGTGCTTGAAGCAGGTACTTTCAACGATGAAATTATCAACCTCCGCTACCCTATCAAGGTAGAGCTCAAAGTCACTGAATGTGCCCCCGCAGTAAAGGGCAATACTTCAGGCAATGCACTCAAAACAGTCACTCTTGAAACCGGCGCAACAATGAATGTACCGATGTTCATCAATGAAGGCGACATCATCCGCATCAACACCGAAAACGCGGAGTATACCGAACGTGCCGAGAAAGCCTAATGGGAGTTGCTTCGATTACACGGCACTCATTTTTGGCGCATTATGAACTTGTCGCCTGCGGTATTCATGGGTAGTACATGAGTACAACCCATGAATGTCCTCGGCTCCGCATTCATACTGCATCCAAAACTGAGCACCGCTAACGTTGTTTTAATATTCTGCAAGAAAAATAAAAATACCCTCGCGGGTATTTTTTAAGTTCACTAATTTAGATGCAATTTGGATTTTTATTTACAAAAATGTTTGAGAAGCTGTATGAGTTATACTGCTTCTAAACTTTTTGGGAATAAAAATTCAAAGGGCGCTAAATTTGTGGACTTATGCGGCGATGTAGGGGATGAGTCCCATGTATCTTGCGCGTTTCACCGCAACTGCAAGTGAACGCTGCTGTTTCTGTCCGAAGTTCGTGCGCTTTGAGCGAACGATCTGTCCGTTTGGGGTCAAAAACATCTTGAGCAAATCAACATCCTTGTAGTCGATGTACTTAATATTGTTTGCCTGCAAATAATCTTGTTTCTTTTTCATGGTCTTTAAGCTTGTTATTGTTTAGAACTTTTGATATTGGCGCATTTCGGCGTTGTCGTCTGCGGTATTCATGGGTAGTACATGAGTACAACCCATGAATGTCCTCGGCTCCGCCACCGAACTGCATCCAATCTCAAAAGTTTGTGGTTAATTTAAATTTTGAAATACTCATTCTCAGTTTTTATCTGTGGTTTTAAACTTTCAGAATTTGGATACGATTTCGAATTTTTCTTCTTGGGAATGTTTGAGAAGCCGGAGGAGTGCTCCTGCTTCCAAACTTTTCAAGGAGAAAAATTCGAAGCGTGCCAAATTTGGAAGTTTAAAAAGGGATGTCGTCGGGGTTGATGTCCTCTTCTGGATATTCTATGGTATCCAACTCCGCAGGCTGTGGTGCAGATTTTGGACTGGAAGTGGTCGGCGCCGAAGCAGCTCCACTGTACCCGCCCGCACTCGCACCTCCTGCCGATGCTCCAGACTTAGGTCCGAACTGAATAGTATCCGCAACAATTTCCGTGCGATACTTCTTTGTGCCGTCCTTATCATCCCAACTACGTGTTTGAATACGTCCTTCAACATAGACTCCGGAACCTTTGCGCAAATACTGGTGGACAGTTTCTGCCTGGCGACCAAAAGCCACGATGTTGTGGAAATCGGTTGATTCTTGTTTTGCACCATTCTTGTCTTTGTAGACACGATTGGTTGCCACCGAAAATGATGTTACCGCGATACCACTCGGAAGCGATTTCATTTCGGGATCGCGAGTAAGGTTACCGTAGATAAGTGCTTTGTTGATGTACATAAAGTTTTTTGTTGATTAAACTTTCCGAACCAAACCTCCAACCTTCTCAACTTTCACAATTTGAAGCGTGCCAAATTTGGAAGTTGAGATCAGCATTCTAAAAGAGGATTTTTTGTTCCAATTTCGAATTTTTCTTCTCGAAAGTATTCGAGAGGACGTATGGGTTATACGTTCTCCGAATCTTTTGAAAAGAAAAATTCGAAGTGGGCAAAAAAGACCTTTTAGGCGATGACCAAATCCTCGATAGTCTTATCGAGCTCTTCTTCCGTCATTGCAGGCTTCTCTTCAACCTTCTCCTCGGGGCGAGCAGTTTCTTCGGTGCGCTTTGCGAATACTTTCTTTGGTGCCATCGTGTTTTCACGAACGGTCTTTACCAAAAGGTAGCGAATAATAAAATCATCTGACTTTAGCTGATCATTAATGGCTTTCGCACCCTTTGGCTCAACTTCAAACTTGAGCCAACCAAAGTATGCGGAGCTGTACAGTGCACGCTTGTTGGACACGACTTTTGTCATCGAATACGCAAGCTCAATGTGCTTGGGATATTCGTCGGCAATAATTGTGCCTCCGTTTGCCAAAATGACATCACGGATAGCGGTCACACGCTCTCCAAGGCTCCCTTCGTTTACGGTTGGCACAATGTGAAAGCCAACCTCGTAAATTGCGGGGTCCTTCGAAATCGTCTGGATGCTTGTCTCCTCTTTTTTCATAATCCGCCAATACTAGCAGGCACAAGCCGAAAAGTCAAAAAAACGCCAACAAAAAACTCCAAGGTTTGACCTTGGAGTTTTTTGAAGAGATTGAATCCTATTTCTCCTTTACATCAAAGGATGCTCTGACTCCTTCACCACTTAATGCTGCGGTTTCACCGGTGGCGCCGATTGTTGCCGTACCACCTTGAATACCGAGGGTACTGCCCGGGCCAAAGCGGAGGGTGACACTTGCGTTGCCATTTGGAGGAATGATGCCGTATGCACAAGCTACGCAAGAGAAGGCACCGCCCGTTGATACGCTTCCTGCAGGGATCGATGCAGAGCTGCTATTGTTGTGAATCGTGAGTACCGCGTCCTTGGTCTTGGTCAAAATAACTTTACCGAAATTGAGCGGACCGTTGGTGCTCACGAGTGCAACCACTGTTGCGTTGACGGTGACCACTTGTGTTCCTGCACTACTGTTGACCGTCACCGACTCACCGAGCGATGTGGGAGCTCCGGGTGCAGTGAGGCGAATAGTTGCAATCTGTGAGAGTCCTGCGCCAAGTGACACCGTACAACCCGAGACACAAGCAAAGTGCGCTGATGGGGTGATGCTGGTGATATTGAGCGTGCTTCCACCCGTGTTGGTAATTGTGATATAGCTTGCATTAACGGTTGTACTGTCTTTTACCTCAGTGACTGCGACGGTACCGAAGTTGATATTTGTTGGTCCAACCGTAAGCACTGCGGGACCAATCACGGTAATGGTGATATTGCCCGAACCACTTGAGCCACCATTGGTACACGTAACGGTATATGTTCCTGAAGAAGTGATCGGTCCGAGATTTTGTGAACCATTTGCAGGAAGACCGGTGTATGTTGCCGGACCACTGATTGCACATGAGGTTGCGCCTCCCGTTGATGTCCATGAGAGTGTCACTGGAGTGCCCGTTGTGACGCTTGTACCTGGTGCTGCGGTGACCGTCACCACAGGGGCGAGAAGATTCACTGTTGAACTTACGCCACTGAAGTCAGCCCATCCGACAACGTCAGACCCCCATGCAAATCCTGAAAATGATGTTCCTGAGATGGAGAGTCCGGTCAAGCTGATCTGCCCGTCCCAACCGTCGGTACGAAATCCTCCCGTACAGTCACCATTCACCGTTCCTGCACATGCCTGTGCCCAACCGGTGATTGCTCCTGTTCCCGTATTGAGTGTGCCGTTGAAGCTAATCCAGCCAATATTATCGCTCCATGCATAACCGGTCATTGCTCCTGTGCCTGGATTGATATTTACTCCATAATTATTTGCACCGCAAGTTCCTGTGTTGACACAGTTCATCGAAATCCAGCCAATATTTTCACTCCATGCCCAGCCGACAATATTATCTGCTGCTCCGGCGTAGGCGGTTTGCACCTCATGAAAGGTGAACGTCATGAACGAAAGCACTATTGTGAGTGTGGCAACCGCAAAAGTATTTTTTAAAAATGATTTCATACAACGAATAGATTATTGACTCTTTAATGCATTTAATTTTTCCAATTTCTGTGCGTCGGTGAGGGCGGGAGTGGCGGTTGCCCCCTTTGCAGGCTTGGCGGGTTTTGCGAGGTTGTTCAACACCTGAAGACGTGGATCGATCTTTGGGTCGACTTTAATTTTATTTTCCTTGAGATATGCTTTTGCCGCGTCGGTACTTGATGCGGTTGTTGAAGCGAGACTGTCGAGAATGGAGATCTTCTGTGCATCGGTCATAGGAAATGTTGCGGAAGGAGTTTCTTTGGGGTTTGGCTCAGGGAGAAGCGTGCGAAAAATGAGGACCGCGAGCAATGCGAAGAGTGCCCCGATGAGACTGTATGCGAGCACGTGCTGTCTTTCATGCTTTGTTTTCATAAAAAATAAATAATTAAAGAATATAAGAAATCGCTATTATTGAGCGAGACTCAATGTATGCAGTAATTATACAAGAAGAAAAGAAAGCGTGCACCATTCAAACAGGGAAACCTGTGCATTAGGAAGCCTTGTGGGTCGTGGCATAAAGCGTACTATTCCAGTTTTTTGCGCCTTCCAACTGGGTGATTTCAAGCTTGATGTCGTGCTCAAGGCGGTTTTTGAGCTTCGTCATGACGGTGCTGTGGGCTTTTTCTGATTGAAAAATTTTGTAGGAGTGGTAGCGCTCAAAAAATGCGACCACAAGGAGGCTTGCAATGACAAGCATGATAAGGAGTATGCTCAGGCCATTTAATTGGAGAATTTCTTTACGTTCACTCATGGTTATTTCGTGGGGTGAGCTGTTAAATAGGCGCGTGCACCGTCAAGTCCGCTTGCTTTCAGTGCGTCGCGGTAACCAGTCAAGTCGGCGATGGAGTCTTTCACGTCACGAATCTCTGCATCTTGCACTGCAACAAGTCTTGCCATGTCACGCGCATGCCAAAAATAACATGCACCGCTCACTATCGCCACGGTGATCGCAATAATAATCCACACACGTCCCATTGGGGTTGGTTCAGTTTGAGAATTTTCCATAACTACATTTTACTTGGTGTAGAAATTCCAAGCAACCAAAGTCCACGCTCTAAAACATTTTTTGTGAGCGTGACAAGAGCAAGTTTGTATCCTTCATCGGATGCCCCATCGAGAATCATCGTGTTGCCATAGAAGCTATTAAACTCGCGTGCGATCTCGATCAGATAAGTGGCGATATAATGCGGTGCACGCTCCTCTTGTGCGCGGAGGACTACTTTAGGAAAACGTAAAAGATATTTATGAAGCGCCCCTGTCTCCCCTTGCATCGTCTGCATATCGATCTTTTTGTCTCCGGCTTTTGCAAGTAATGATTGAGTGCGTGCAAAAGTATACTGAAGATATGGACCCGAGTCTCCCTCAAAAGAAAGCGATTGCTCAAAGTCAAAAATAATATCCTTGCTGGATGCTTGGCGGAGAATAGAATATTTGATCGCACCGATGGCGACCGCTTCGGTAAGTGCTTCTTTTTCTTCGTCGTTCAATTCCGTGTCGGCGATTTTTTGTGCGGCACGTTCCTTGGTGTCGTCGATAAGTGCTGTCGCGACAATAACGTCACCCGTGCGCGAGGACATCTTGCCCGTAGGAAGCCGGAGCATGCCGTGCGAATAATGCTCGGTCTTTGCGGCAAGATCGGGAAATATTTGATGCATTGCACAAAGCAAAACTTGGAAATAATCATTTACCTCATTTGCCGTGATAACAATTGAAACATCGTAAGGAAAAGTGTCGAACTTCAGTTTCGCCAAACCAAGTTCTTTCACCTCATAAGTAGGAAGTCCTTCACTGTTGATAAACACACGAGTATGTAATTTTTGATCATACTTTTCTCCATGAAAAACAACGGCACCATTACTCTTCTCAAAAATTTCCGGATGCGCATCAACAATATTCTTACCTATTTCACCTGTGACACTCTCGAGAAAATAAAGATCAAACGCCCTTGCTCCTCCATGACCAACACCGAGTCTTTTATAAATGGTCTCAAAATACTCGAGACTCCAATTTTTTCCGAGCTTATAGATTGCATTAATTTTTTCATCACTCTCTGTATAAATTTTTTTATTGAGCTCGAGAATTTCAGCTTTGACTATGACACCTTCCTTTGCCTTCGTCGCACCGAGTGCATATGCACGACCGAGAAACTCTGCACGATCCAAAAGTGTCGCAGTTTCTTGAGGAAGTTCCAACTGAAGCATTCCCCACACCGCAGAAGCAATATGCATTCCTTTATCCCCCTGATAACACACGCGCTTTGTTGTGGCTCCCGTAGCTTCAGTGATACGTGCGAGTGACTCACCAATCGCTGCTTGCATTAAGTGCCCAATATGAAATTGCTTAAAAGGGTTGGGGTCGATATATTCGATAGCGATCTTTTTTCCCTCAAGCGTTTTATTGCATCCGAAGTTTTCTCCTTCGCGAAGTGCGTTCTCAAGTCTCTCGATAAAATACTTTTGTGAAAGCGTGAAGTTAATGAACCCCGGACCGGCGATGGTGATGTCGAAAATATTTTCGTCGTTCTTTTTTTTGAGCACACTTACAATCTCCTCGGCGAGCGCGCGCGGATTCTTTCCTGCTTTCTTTGCGACAACCATCGCAACATTCGTGGCAAAATCGCCATGAGTTAAATCAGCGGGGTGCTCAATCGTAAAAGCAACATCGGCAATACCGAGCTCCTGGAGTACTTTGGAAATATACTCTTTTATCTTTTCCTCAATCATAAAGAGATACTAGCATAATTATTGTTAAGATTCGACAGCGCAAACACAATATGTTAACTTGTGGACTGCTGTTGTTCATTTGTTCATTTTATTTGGAGGATGCATGCCCGAAAACAAAGTACTTAGTCCCATTCATCAGGCATTGAAAGGGATTATTGATATCACACCTGAAACAAGCGGTCCCGATCGTGAAACACAAATTGAGGTGGGAGGAATAATCGTTCACTTTAAGTTTGAAAAAGGAGAATTAGTGCGCCTCACCGCAGAAACAAGGGTGCATTATGAAAAACACAGCCCTCGAAACCTCAGTAAAGGAATAAGTCTCGGTTATAACTGACGAAACAAAAAGCAGACCACTGGTCTGCTTTTTTCCTTGAAACTTGATAGGATTCAGCCCTACTTCAGTTGAGTTTATCCTTCTACCTTGATTCCCATTGAACGGACAGTGCCTTCAATAATCTTCATTGCACCTTCGATGTTTGCCGCATTTAAGTCAGGCATCTTTTTCTCAGCGATTGCACGGACTTGCGCCTGTGTGATGCTACCTACTTTCTGCGTACCCGGCTTGTTTGCCGCCTTGTCCTTTCCGAGCGCCTTCAAAATAAGGCGTGACGCAGGAGGAGTCTTCATAATGAAGGTGTACGTGCGGTCATCATAAACAGAGATTTCAACAGGGACAATGTCGCCCATCATTCCTGATGTTGCCGCATTGAACTTCGTAACGAAATCACCAATATTGATACCTGCTTGACCGAGTGCCGGACCTACAGGAGGTGCGGGAGTTGCCTTTCCACCAGGGATCTGCAACTTTACTTTTTTAACTACATTTTTTGCCATATATTTGGATTACTCCGGAGAATAGAAGCGTGTGGAGGTTAATCCCACATTCCCTAGATTGTTTTGGATATTAAATCAATTCAGCTTATTTTGCAAGGACCGCCTTAAGTCACTCTCTATAGAAAGCCTTATTTGGGATGCAATTCAGATTTCGAGGTTAAGAAAATCTTATTTGAGATGCAATGCGAAGTCCTGGAGGACTTTAGTGTTCGAGAGGGCGTATGAGTGATACGTCCTCCGAGCCTAAAGTCTGAAGGACAAGCAGTGCGCTCAAATTAGATCTTCTTGATTTGGAGGAAATCGAGTTCGACGGGTGTCTCTCGTCCAAACATCGGCACCATGACCTTGATGCGTCCGCGATCTTCATCAACTTCACCCACCTTGCCTTCGAGTTCTTTGAATGGCCCATCGGTAATAAGCACCGACTCTCCGACCACAAGATCAATCGCATGTTTGACGTTCTTTGAGTCCATGCGACCAAAAAGAGCATCAATCTCGGATTGATTGAGCGGTACTGGCACAACACCTGCGCCAACGAATCCCGTCACGCGTGGTGTATTACGCACCACATACCATGAATCAGGATCATATACCATATTCACGAGCACATAGCCCGGATAGACTTCTTCTTCAACTTCAACACGCTTGCCTCCCTTCATCTTGATCTTCTTTTCCTTTGGGACGACAACTTCGAAGATTTTATCTTCCATGCCAAGTGACTCAATGCGCTGTTTTAAGTTGCGCACGACCGCGTTCTCGTATCCCGAGTAGGTGTGAATCGCATACCAGTGGCGTCCCGGTGTTTCAGCTACTTTTGTTTGTGTGTGTTCATTCATAATAAAAAATGAAATACGCTAAAACTATTAAATAAAACGATTTAATGCAGCACGGAAAACGAAGTCCAGAATTCCCAAGAAAACGCCGGTGCCAATTGAAATAAGCAACACGACGATAGTGTAGTTTATTGTCTCCTGCTTTGTCGGCCATGTGACATGACGCAATTCTGCTTTCGTGTCACGAAGATAATTGATGATTCCCATAAATAATATGATTAGTTCTTTTAAGTATTCCCAAAAACGAAGAACGCCTCTAAGAAAAAACGCCCGCAGGCGTTTATTCAATTAGTCTTAGTATACGGTTTTTTATTTCTCCGTCAAGTTACCGCACTTCATAGACAATGGTTACATTCGACGTATACTTATTTTCTCCGACTGGAAGTGTGGGGGCAGGAGCTCCGGCATCGGCACTCATTGTTTTCATCTCCATACCGCCACGCCCATAGTAAATAGGATAATTTCCTCCTTCGTTAAATGAAACAATGCGCACCAACCTTACCCCCAACTGAGCGGCGAGCACCTCTGCTTTTGCTTTTGCTTTATTGATCGCATCCTCGCGCACTTTTGCCTTTACAATATCGTCATTATCAACCGAGAAAGTGAGTCCCGAGACATTGGTTGCACCATTGTCGACAAGTCCTCCGACAATTGTTCCTGCGTCGTCAAGCTTATGAATTTTTACTGTTACCGACTGGGTAATCTGGTAGCCACGGAAAACCTGATGTCCTCCGTCGCAAGGGCGCATGCTTGAGAGCGGGCATGGGGTGCTCACCCAATCGCTTTGCGGGTAAAGGTCATACGAGTTTGTCTTGATATCTTTTGCATCGACTCCGGCTTTGCTCAAAAATTCTTGCAGTTTTTTCATTGCCGTATCAACTGCAAGTGCTGCTTCCTTTTGAGTCTTTGATTCATTCATCACGGAAAATGATACTTGAGCAATGTCTGGTGCTGCATATCCCTCGCCAGTACCATCGACACTGATCGTCGCGCGATTATTTTCCCCTCCCAAGTAATCCATCGCCTTTAAGGTGCTCACAAATTGTGCGCCGAGTAAAAGTGAACCGGTGACGGCAAGCAAGATAAAACCGAAGCCGACCTTTTTCTTGAAATTTGAATGCATACCTTCTTCTCCACCGCAGTGTTTATTATTTTGTTCTGTTGTCATATAATTTTAATTATCTTAAATATAAGCTACCCAAACCCATTATACACTATTTTACCGTCACTGATTTTGCGAGATTGCGTGGTTTATCGGGGTCATTTCCACGAAGCACTGCAAGGTGATATGCGAGAATTTGTATAGGAATGAGGCTTGCGATAGGTGAGGCAATTCCAAGATCAGGTGTACGAATCCACTCATCAAAATATTTGCTATTTTCGGGACTAATACCAATAACGTATGCACCGCGCGCACGGAGCTCCATGACACTCGACTCCATGTCACGTTTTGTTTCATCGCTCTGGACAAGCGCGATGATGGGCGTCCCTTTGGTGATGAGCGCAATTGGTCCATGCTTGAGCTCCCCTCCCGGGAATCCTTCGGCGTGAATATAGGCAACTTCCTGAATTTTGATTGCTGCTTCGTGGGCAAGAGGAGCACTTATTCCGCGACCAATGATGTAGAGATCACTTGCATGTGCAAGTTTTTGTGCAAGGGGTTTTATTTCATGAACAAGCTCGGGCGTGAGCCATTCGGCAATAGTGCGCACCGCACGACGGAGGAGGTGTTTTCCTTCAGCAAGTTTTCCACATACTGCGTATGCGAGAAGGAGGAGCACGGCGATCTGTGCAGTCGCGGCTTTTGTCGAGGCAACCGCAATCTCGGGACCTGCATTAAGAAAGAGCGATGCATCCGATATTCTATCCACCGAAGAACCGACAACATTAAGCAGTGCGTGGATTGATGTACCTCTTGCTTTACCGACGCGAAGTGTTTCGAGTACATCCGCGGTCTCACCACTTTGTGAGACCGCAACAAGCACGCTCTTTTTATTTAAAAATTGTTCGTACGAAGCAAACTCGGAAGCAACAATCGTCGTCGTGAATTTCCCTGCAACACGTGCCAAAAATAATTCTCCGAGTTTTGCCATTTTTGCCGCAGTCCCACAACCAATAAAAAATATTTGACCTCCGGTGTTGAGTGCATGGGCAATTGCGTTTAACTTTTGTTCATCTTGGCGAATTGCCTTATCGAGCGCAAGTGGCTGTTCCAAGATTTCTTTCAACATAAAATGCGGATAACCTTCTTTTGTTGCGCTTGCCTTGTCCCAGGTGATTTTTTCCCATACAGGTTGAATACGCTTTCCATTGTCATACTGCATAACGGTAATATTTGTTGCACTCACTCGGACAATAGTACGATCGGGAACATAAAAAACCGTTGAGGTGTAATCAATAAACGCAGGAACATCAGAGGCAAGAAAATGTCCCTCGGGTGCCGTACCTACCACCAGCGGCGCACCATCACGCGCAGCATACAGTTCCGATTCGCCGACCTTCATTGCAACAAGTGCGAATCTTCCTTCGAGCATTGCTACCGTTTGAGCAAACGCCTCGCCAAACATTTTTCCTCTATCAACAAAGTATGCAATGAGATGCGGGACAACTTCGGTGTCGGTTTCAGAAATAAAAATATCACTCTCGGGAATACCTATTTTTTCAACAAGAAATGCACGCAATACTCCGTGATTTTCAATAATTCCGTTATGAACGACGGCAATATTTTTTTCACGATTAAAATGCGGGTGCGCGTTCACCTCTGAAACGCCACCATGCGTTGCCCAACGCGAGTGCCCGATTGCCACCTTCCCCAAGGTTCTCTGAAATTCCTCTGCATTCACGTCAGAAATTTTTCCGACCGACTTACGCGTATATAACCCCTCTTTAGTGAGTGCGGCAATCCCCCACGAGTCATACCCGCGATACTCCAAATCACGAAGGCCAGCATAGGTCATCAGTGCAACCTCGCCCTCCTTGCTCCGCACATGTCCAAATATTCCACACATATATCAATGAGAACATGTGGAGCAACAAAAAAGTTTCAGGATTATTTTAACTCCTTCCCCTCCTTGCGTACCCGAAGCCAAGTACGGAGGATAATGATACTGCTGATGAATATATAAAGAATTCCAGTTCCTACTACGGCAAGTCCTTTGGGTGATGGTGCCATCATAAAGCCGTCAGCATACTGTGGAGAAAGAGTAATGATCACCATCGAGAGTGGTGTCCACCAGCGGGTGAATTTCCACCAACGCACAAAAACTTCTTCTTTCATTTTGTAGGTGATGAGGGAAAATGGAAAAATCACAAGAAGAGGCCAAAAAAATGTAAGAATCGGGTTTATATAATTTCTACACCAAAGTTGATCATAGCAACCATTCCAAAATGCAAAAATTACCAAGATTGCTACGTATGAAAATGAAATTAAAAATATGTTTTTTTTGTCAGCATGATTTTAAGTTTAAATTAGTAAGAAACATTAACTCTCCCCCGCTTCGTCACAACACTCGGAATAACAAACCCTTGCAATTTCGTCTTAATCGGTCGCGTATCTACAGTATCATCCGTATCACCATCATCAAGATCAATAGGAGTGTTCATAATGAGGGTTTGGTTTTTCTTCGGTCTATAGTGGGACTCAATGACCACAGTGGAAGTACTGAACGTCGAAGCAAACATGGTATATGCTCCGGTAGTTTTATTGTTCGCCCATTTGTATTTCAGTGTCGTTGTGCCCAGATTCTGCACTGCTCCATTATAGCTGATTGTGGTGAGATTGATGGTGTCTCTTTTGACAGGACTGGGGAGAAGTTCGGTGTATTGGAGCTGTGTGGTATTCCCTGCTGCATCTTTGACCGTGACGGTAGTGGTCGCAATACCGTTGTATTGCTTTTGATTTTTCTTGAGCGTGGGATAGGTTGTGGTGCTTGAGAGTGTGGTGGTTCCGCTTTCATCGATTCCTTGAATAGTGATGGCGTTGGTTGAAGTACTGAACGTGATTATGGCTTCGGGTGGGGTTTGGTCAAGTGTCACAATATCATTTGGTTTTGACGGAAGTGTCTTATCAATGATTCCATCATTGTTGGTATCAATCTGCATGGGAGAGATGGTGGTAATGTCACTCATTGTGGTGAGTGTGACTTTGGTATTTGGCGTCGTCGGAATATCCTTCCATGTGGTACTGGCGAGAAGGGTGTCCCCTTCGAGTTGTTCGGCAATAAAGGTGAAGGTGCCGGTGGCATAGCCATTCATGATGATGTGGCTGGTGGTGGATGCTTCGGTGAAGAGATACTTCACTTC
>Ga0209515_10007212_pt1 | contig 13461 bp, 13 predicted proteins | sample Subgroupgradi54m_FD_187454 | JGI IMG/M metagenome (GOLD analysis project Ga0209515, IMG submission 187454) | Subsurface groundwater microbial communities from S. Glens Falls, New York, USA - GMW60B uncontaminated upgradient, 5.4 m (SPAdes)... ...
CCCCTACCGTGGAACGCAAACCCCGATCACCCCGAGCCTGTCGAAGGGACAACTAGCCTACCTCGCCTCGATGAGGCCGTAGGTCCCATCCCGGCGTGTGTAGAGAAGGTTCACCTCCCCCGTATCGTCGTTGAGGAAGAGGAAAAAGGTGTGGCCCAGAAGGTCCATCTGGGCCCTGGCGTCCTCCAGCGTCATGGGGGAAAGGGCGAACCGCTTCCGCCGGGCCAACGTCACCCCCGCCAAAGCCTCTTCGCCCTCCAACTCCTCTTCCTCTTCGGTAGCGCCCTCCACCCCCCGAATGCTCTCGCGGTTGCCCTTCCGCTTCGCCACCTCGCTTCGGTAGAGGCGGCTCTTGTAGCGCTGGGCCTGCCGGTCCAGAACGTCCAGGACCAGGTCAAAGGCCTCCTGCGCGTTGGCCCCACGCTCCTCGCCTCGGAGGAGGGTCCCGTTGCAGTTCAGGGTTGCCTGCACCACCATCCGGTCGGTCTGCGAGCGGGTGGCCTCCTGAGCGACCTGGACATGGACCTCCACGGCGGCGGGCAGGTGATGTGCGATGCGCTGAAGCTTCTGCTCCATGTACTGTCGAAGGTGCGAGGGGACCTCTACGTTCTTGCCGCTAACAACGACGTCCACGCTTCCTCCTCGGTGGGCCTCAGCTCTCTGGGCGCCAGGGGTGTGTTGCAATGTGTCCAGCACCATAAGTGTAGCACACGGGGGCAGGGCGTGCCCCCGACCCACGACAGGGCATTTGATTGAGAGCTTTGGTTTATGATCGTTTTTTGCAAAAAGTGAAGGTTGCGGATTGGGGTCGGCTAGGGCCTCTAGCAGGGGCCTTTGATTGTTTTCCCTGATGCCCGAGGGTAGGCGCACGGCAGGACTCCTGGGGGGTTGGTGGATTCATGGTAGCAGGAGGGAACCGGTCCGAGGGAGGGGGCGGTGGCAGGGGGGGCGCGCCCAGGGGTGTGCTAAGATGGCGGCGGAGGTGGACGTGGGACGTCCAACGGCCGCTCCGCCTAGCTTTTGTCCCCGGCCGCTTCCCCACCCTTGGCGCTGGTTAGTCTACCCAAAGGTCTTGTATAGCGACATCTGGGGTAGTTTGAACATCCCAGGAACCTGCGCCCGGATCCACGTGCTGCGCGCACGACGAGGAATCCTCCGCATCCGTCGGGACACGCTTCATCGGTTTGAGCGCCGACTGGCATATCCTCATCCAACTGCAAGTTCTTGATGATGTCCTCGATAGCAGATGCGCCTTCAAACCGTCTCATCTGCTCGCCTGTATCCCTATGGCTAAGGATATTGAGGCTGCCCTCCCAAGCGATTGCGTTATCGATAATTGCCACCTTCTGGTGCATATTGCGCCGTTCAATGACTTTGACGCCTATACTGCGTAGCTGCCTTATCACCACCTCCGCCTGGTTGGCCATCTCTCCAGTCTGTTGATTACTGGGCCTTGTGTAGATCCGGACCTCCGCGCCACGTACAATGATTGCTCGCAAAAGTTCCATGAGCCGCCCGCTACGATGCACAGTGACAAACGGACTGAGAATGATGAGACGTTCCTTTACAGTCCGCAGGTCTTGGAAAAGCTGGGCCCAGAAGTTCCTCTCGGTGTAGAGATCACCGGAAACTGGCACTCTTGTTGACGCCACTGACGGCAATAGTGCTTCTGACCATTTTTCAAAGTCAGTCGTCAAATAGCTGTCTACCAGCGTTTCCGACCCAAGCACCTCTGCTTTCTGGTGAAAGTGGTGGATGATCCTGGCCAGAGCAGAATCACGATGCACACCTTGGCTTGAGAAAAGGTGTTTTGTATGTGCGACAAGATAAAGGCGATTCTTCGCCCGTGTCATGGCGACGTTCAGGACTAAGCGAGCATCAGAATCTTTTTGGGTATCGTCAAGCATAGGTGCTACCCTTATACCTGGAGCTTCACAGGAATCAAAGATAATAATTGGCTCTTCGCCTCCTTGAAATCTATGGACAGTACTAATGCGGACGTGGTCTAGGAGCCCCCAATCCCTCGCAATCTTGTTAATCAGCCTTGCCTGTGCTGCATACGGGGTCACTATTCCGATCTTGCCATCGGTGAAGGTTGCAGTGATTCGCTTGGCAAGAGTAGCGCATACCAACGCATGGTATAGGTTGAACCGACCTCCCCCGGAAAGCTGGCTGCACCAAGGGTTCATTGCGGAGGTTTCAACCAACACAAGAGGCGAATCTGAAACCCCGTCGTCCAACTTCCGGGCGAATGTGCTTGGATCATCCGTGAGTATGCCTGCGTAGAAAAGACTATTCGGAATTGCGGAAATCTCAGGAGCCATCCGGTATTGCGTGTCAAGCAGCTTCACCCGGCCATCGCTTGTGGCCCCTGGCACGCTGTTTATTCCCAATACATCAAAAATGCTCCGGCCAAGCCACTTTTGGGCCATCGGCTTTTCGGCGATGCAGATTGGCGGAAGCTGGAGGAAATCGCCCATTATGGTGACAAATTCGCGGCATCGGCTGGCTGCCCAGTAAAGATGCGTTAGTGGTGCCATGCTTGCCTCGTCAAGAATGAGCACGTCGAAGGGCACCTCTGGAAACTGCTTCGCCACAAAGGTCTTGGTCAATGTGGTAGCAACGAGCCTTGCTTCTGACAGGACTTTCTTTTCTATTTCGTCCAGCTGGCGGTTGATCTCTGAAATTCTCGCCAGGATAGTATTCTTGCGTTGGTCAAGCTGTGCTCTCTTTGTTTCCAATCCTGAAGGGGATGTGCCAAGAGGCTGTAGGAGAGCCTCAAGTTCCGCTTTGGCCGTATTGGTTTCCCTTTCTTTGGTGTCGCTTGCGTCGGTGAGCTCTTTCAGACGTGTGCCTATCGCCTGTACAAGGCGCGCTTTGGAGTCAATCGCGATACTGGTCTGATCGACTGCGCGCTGGGCCTTTTGAGGGTCCATCCCTCGGAAAAACCGCTTGAGAGTCCCCGCTGCCTGAGCCTCCGCCAGTTGTGCGCTGTTTCTTCTTTGCACCTCCTCTACCTGAGCCAAGTCTTGGCGCGCAATTGCTAATCGTCTCGTGGACTCAGAGATGGCTGCTTGCAAATTATCGAGTTCAGACGATAGGGTTTTGGCTTTTTGTAGGCCTGAGAACGCAGCTGTGAATTGAGTAAGGGCTTCATCGAGACGTGCGTTCTCAGCCTCCAAGGCCTTTTTCTCGCTGACCAATGACTCGCCGAGCTTGAGCGCAATCCTATCCAAGAGCACCAGCGGATAATCACTTTGCAACCTTTTCAGGTGTTCTTCTTGGGGCTTGCCGAGTCGGACCAGCTTGCCTTCCTGATAAAAAGGGGTATCCCTTAGATGTTTGGCAACGTGTTCCAGCGCCTCATCAACAGCATTATTAGCATGCGAGACTAGAAGGACGCGACGCCCGGCGTTAAGGTGGGCTTCTATGGCTTTCGCTATGGTTTCGGTCTTCCCTGTGCCAGGGGGTCCCCAGACAACAGCCAATTGAGAAGAGTAGGACGCCTTGATGGCCTGTTGCTGGGAGAGGTTGGGTGGATGTTCTGAGGATGAGTAGTGCGGTTCACTCAGATACAACGGTTTTGAGTCCGGCCGTTGAGCAGAAAAAAGAACCTCACTGAGGTGGAAATCCGGCTTTGCCCCGCCGCTTCGAGATTCGACATACTTGCTCTTGAGCAGTTCAAGAAGATACCACAGATTCGTTTGCAACCTGGCCTCTGCTATGTACGGGCCACAAAATTGCTGTATCCCAATTTCTACTTCCAGGCCTTGCGTCAGGAGAACCTGGGCTGGGTAGCTATGTCCCTTGATCTCAATTTCGGCAGGAGATTCATCGAGAACAGCTAGAAAATTTTCAAGATTGAAGACATACACAAAGAGACCGGACACCTCTCGAAGAAAGCGCCCATTGAAGACCTTTACTATGCTCCCACCCCTTCCCCTCTTAACGGCTTCAATTTCTTCATCAAGGGCTTGGATGAATTCTTCGATAATAGGTGCCATCTTCTACCTCGCTGCGATACCCGGCAAGGATAAGTATGTACGTACCCTACCGCAACACCCTGTCATCCCCCACGCGGCGGGTGACGCGCTGCTGGTCCAGGTGCTCCATGAGGGCCAGGGCGTACTTGCGGCTGTTGCCAAAGAGGTCCCGCACCTCGGCCACGGTGATCTTGCCCTGGGCTTGGATGTGCGCCTTGATGCGCTCCACCATCTGGTTGTAGGCGCCGGCGGCGAAGACCACGTCGTCGCTGACCTTGACCACGGTGCCCTCCTCCACCAGCAGGTTCAGGAGGTCGGGGTTCAGGGTGCGATCGGTGGGGGGGCTGAAGGGTGCGGCCTCCAGGGCGCGCAGGTAGTCCTGAATCACGCGCTGCTGCTCGGTTGACAGGCGAGGCTGGTGCTCGGGCAGTCGAGCGACGGCGCCGTCCTCCGCCAGCGCGCCGTCGGCGACCAGGTGTTGGAAGGCGAGGGGGAAGAGCTGGGCTGAGAGGCCGAGGCGGCTGCGTAGCTCCTCCTTGGAGATGCCCCGGCGCAGGGGGTGCTGCTGATGGTGCTGGGACAGGAGGGCCTGGGCCTTGCGCTGGAGGGCGGCCCACCATGCGGCGGTGACGAGGAGGGCGCCCCGGGCCAGGGGTTGCTGCCCAATGGCGAGGGCGAGGCCTTCCTGGATGAGCTGCTCGATGGCCTGGCGGGCCTCCTCTTCGGGCAGGTGGACCCGTTGGATGAGGGCCTGGTACTCGACGGGAGACATCTCCTCCAGGGCCCGGAGCGACACCTCGGCCTCGGTGCCCCGGTCGAGGACCCGCAGGCGCTCCAGGGTAGGGGCGTGGGCGCGCTTGTGGCGCTTGGCGATTGGGTCTACGACGCGCCCCCCGCCCAGGGTGTACTCGGCGGAGCGCAGGACCAGGTAGTCGCCCTTGACCAGGGGCTGCGGATCGTCCAGGTGAAGCTGGGCCCACGCCGACTCGCCAGGATCCAACGTCTCCGCCTCCAGAAGACGCACCTTGGCCAGGGTCTCGGCTGTGCCCACGTGGAGGGAGACGATACTGTTGTGGCGCAAAGGGTGGGGGCTGTCTTTGATCATCTGGAGGTGGACGTCGGCGGCGCGGGTGGGGCGGAGCCAGCCGGGGGTGGTGAGCACCTGGCCGCGCACAATCTCCTCGTGGGAGATGCCGGAGAGGTTGACGGCGACGCGGGAGCCCGGCTGGGCCTCCTCAATGTGCTGGCGATGGGTCTGGAGGCCGCGAATTCTGGCGCGCTTGCCTGTGGGCACAAGCTCGATCTCCTGGCCCACCCGCAGCACGCCGTCGGTGAGGGTGCCGGTGACGACGGTCCCAAAGCCGGCGATGGTGAAGGAGCGGTCCACGGGGAGGCGAGGGCGCCCCAGGTCTTTGCGAGGCTCCGCCTTGTCCAGGAGCCGGTCGAGGGCGCCGAGGAGCGCAGGGATGCCCTCGCCGGTGATGGCGGAGACGGGCACGATGGGGGCGCCTGCGAGGCGGGTGCCCTCAAGAACCTCCTCGACCTCGGCGGTGACCAGGTCCAGCCACTCGGCGTCCACCAGGTCGCGCTTGGTGAGGACGACGACGCTCTGCTTGACCTGCATCAGGTCGAGGATGGCGAGGTGCTCGCGGGTCTGGGTCTGGACACCTTCGTCGGCGGCGACGATGAGGAGGGCCAGGTCAAAGCCGCTGACGCCCGCCAGCATGTTTTTGATGAACCGCTCGTGGCCGGGTACGTCCACGACGGAGACCTCGCGGCCGCTGGGGAGGGTGAGCCAGGCAAAGCCCAGGTCGGTGGTCATCTCCCGCTCCTTCTCCTCTTTGAGGCGGTCGGGGTCGATGCCGGTGAGGGCCTTGACGAGGGTGGACTTGCCGTGGTCCACGTGGCCTGCGGTGCCAAGGACGAACATGGGGCGACCTCTGATGGGTGTAGGCGCTATGGGGGTAGGATAGCACAGGGGGAGAGGAGGGAGGCTCTTTCTGCTAGAGGGGTGTCTCTGCAACACACTGCCTATTTAGCCGAGGACTAACTACAAGCGGAACATGTTCCGTTCTCGTCATTCCGGCCGTTCTCGTCATTCCGGCGAAAGCCGGAATCCAGGGCCCCCGTTACATGAGCTCATCACCCAGGTCCCGCCAATCCGGATTGGCTTTCTCAATCAGGTCCAGTTTCCAGGCGCGCCTCCACCCTTTCAACGCTTTTTCCCGTGCAATGGCGGCTTCCATCGTCGTATGCAGTTCATACCAGACCAGCGTGTGGACGTGGTAACGCTTGGTAAACCCCTCCGCCAGTTCCTGCTTGTGCTGCCACACACGCTGGACTAGATTGGAGGTCACGCCAATATAAAGGGTGCCGTTGCGCTTGCTAGCCATCATGTAGACACAGGGTTGCTTCATTGTTCGCCTCATCGAATGGCCAACACCACGACTGGATTCCGGCTTCCGCCGGAATGACGGGGGGCTGCTGGCCCACAGCGTGACATCCCCTCAGCGCATCAAGATGTAAACGAATCTCAGGGATAGGCCATTAGCCCGCCAGGCCGAGGCTGTGGTGGAGGGCCACGTCAACCTCCCGCATCTTCTCGCTGGTCAAGGCGCCGGCAAGGGGGCCCAGGCGGCCCTGGTCAACGGTCTGGACCTGCTCGCACAGGACGGCGCCGTCCAGGGGCAGGCCGCTCTCGTGGGCTGCAATGGGTACGTGGAAGGGGTAGCGCCGCCTGCGAGGCTGAGAGGTGATGGCGGCGACGATGGTGGTGGGGCTGGCCCGGTTGCCGATGTCGTTCTGGATGACCAGGACCGGTCGGCGACCCGCTTGCTCGGAGCCAATGGCTGGGGGCAGTGCGAGCCAGTAGATCTCGCCGCGCCTAGCCATGGACGCCTTCGTCCCACCGGGTGCTCTTGCGGAGGGCCTCAGCGACTATCGGGAAGGCCTCCTCCGCCAGGCTGCGGTTCTCCTCGGCCATCTCGCGGTACCCCTGCTCCATAAGCGCCTGAATGCGAGCCTGCTCCTCTTGTTCCAGCAGCGCGGCGATGAGGCCGCTGCGGGTGGTGGACCGCTCCCTGGCGAGACGATCAGCGTAGTCGAGGAGTTCCTGGGGAAGGCTGATGGTGACCTTTGCGACGTGCTGCTGACGCATGGCGCACCTCCACCACCGAGGGTACCATACTTGTGGTATGACTGGAAGGGGTTACTGGACGGTAAGGGGGTTTGAGAAGGGGGACTTGCCGTGGTCCACGTGGCCTGCGGTGCCAAGGACGAACATGGGGCGACCTCTGGTGGGTGTAGGGCTATGGGGGTAGGATAGCACAGGGAGAAGACAACAGATGGGGCGACGGGAGTATGATGGGGGTGTCGTAAAGTTCGGGCTGCTGTTGGACACGCATATCCCCGCCCACTAGCCAAGAGTCATCATGTCTGATTCAAGTGAAGAGAAGGCTTGGATTTGCCGAAATGGCCATTTGAATCACAGGGATACGTTTTCTCGAAGGTGCTGGTGTGGTGCTGATGAATTTACAGCGTGCAGCCGATGTGGAGAGTCGCCACGGGGTTTTTACGAAATGAATAGGGCTTCTGCTGCTTTACGTCTGCCCTTCTACTGCGCTGTTTGTGGATTCCCTTATCCGTGGAGTACCCGCAGTACCGAGATGTTGTTCTTGTTGCGAGTCAGCAGCTTTGTGGTGGTGATGTGGCACGCTACAAAGGTGTTGATCACAACAGGTGGCTATGTGTTGGGAACCCTTTTTCTCTTATCTCTACTAGGGATCCTGCTTGCTTTTGGGTTCATGTTCGTTAGAGGGTTGTTGGGCAGAGGAACTGCTGATGAGTTCGTAATGGGCGGATTAATGTTGTTGATTGTAGCCATATCAGCCTTTCTCTATTTGATTTCGCGCGGACATGCATGAGAGAGTTGGGGGGTTGACTCGATGCACTCAGTGAGAGGGAGTGTGGCTTGGCTCAGAGTCTCAGAGCATCCTTTATCAAGGCCCTGTAGCTCCGATACTCTTTGGTTACTCCGATACAAAGTTCATCAAGTTGTTTAGCGTATTGCGCGTAGCTATCTTCCTTCCTTGGACTTGGGTCGTCAGAGGTATCTATGTTGAGTTCTGGATGCAATCTAATCCATGTGTCCTCAAAATCTCTGGCGCCTTGGTTAGGTGGGTGAACCCAGAAGTTCAAAGAGACGAAGTGTGACAAGGCATTGCAGGCAGAGACGAGCTTGCTTGACGCCTTGCGTAGCCGCTTTTTTAGATACTGATTCCCTTCCTCCTGAAAAAACCGGGGAAGTCTATCCAATGGATGCATCGAGCCTGCAATGCAAGCGTGCAGGGACATTAGTGATGCTACCAAATCGAGCAGGTGGCGTTCGGTCAGTATTCCATCAGCCTTCACAAAAATCTGCCTGTCGTGTTCCACCCGTTCACCCTTGAGAATCCAAGCGACCACTCGATTGCGAAAGAGGAGTCCGATTAGAAAGATGGTCATCAATGCAAGCGCCAGCGTACGCCAGAAAAAGACCGACTCCCACGGATCACTAAGAAATGGGGATAGGTGTTTCTTCCACAGGTCTATTAGATCGTTCATCATGACTTCTTACCCCGCCACAAAGCGCCGGAAGACCTCGTTGCCCAGGAGGTGGCCTTCCGGTGTGAGGGCCAGGCGGTTGCCCTGCCAGTGGAGGAGGCCCAGCTCTATCAGGTCCGCAATGATAGGGCCATAGCGCTCCGCCAGGGAGACGCCAAAGCGGCGGGTGAAGGTCTCGTTGCTGACGCCCTCGGCCAGGCGGAGGCCCATCATCATGGTCTCGCCCATCTCCAGGTCGTGGCCGATGGTCTCCACCATGTCCAGGATGCCGAGGGAGTGGAGCCAGGTTTCGGTGGGGGGCGATTCACCCTCACCCTGGCCCTCTCCCATCAAGGGAGAGGGGGGTTGAAGCGGAAGCTCGGTGGCGCGGCGAATGTACTCAGGAGGGGAGCGCAGGACGGAGAAGCGGTGGCCCCAGAGGGAGGAGTGGGCGCCAGGGCCGACGCCGAGGTAGGGGAGGTTGCGCCAGTAGGTGAGGTTGTGGCGGCTTTCGAGGCCAGGCTTGGCCCAGTTGGAGATCTCGTAGTGCTCGTAGCCAGCCTGGGCCAGGCGCTCCTCGGCGTAGAGGTACATGTCGGCGGCCAGGTCGGGGTCGGGCTCGGGCAACGTGCCCTGGCGCACCCAGACCTCCATCGGGGTGTTGGACTCCAGGGTGAGGGCGTAGAGGGACAGGTGCTCGGGGGCCAGGGCCACGGCCCGGTCTACGGTCTCCTTCCAGGTGTCCAACGACTGGTGGGGGATGCCGTAGATGAAGTCCAGGTTGACGTTGTGGAGGCCGGCCTGTCTCGCCCGCTGATACGCCTCCACGGCCTCCTGGGCGTTGTGGCGGCGGCCCAGGACCTTCAGGAGCGGGTCGTCGAGGCTCTGGACGCCGATGCTGAGGCGGTTGACCCCCACCGATGGATAGCCTTGCAGCTTCTCCAGGGTGAGGTCGCCGGGGTTGGCCTCGAGGGTGGTCTCGTTCTCCGGCGTCACCGCAAAGGCGGCGTGGATGGTTTGCATGAGCGCCGCTAGCTGGGGGAGCGCGAGGAGGGAGGGGGTGCCTCCGCCCAGGAAGATGGTGTGTACCTGGGGATGGCCGAGGGTGTCGCCCCAGAAGGCGATCTCGTGCTGGAGGGCCTGCAGATAGTCGGGGATGAGGCGGTCTATGCCCGCGTAGGTGTTGAAGTCGCAGTAGGGGCACTTGGTCTCGCAGAAGGGGATGTGGACGTAGAGGGACAGGGGCAGGGCGTGCCCTGCACCCATCGAGGCGTGTCCTGGACCCACACTAGAGGATGCGCTCATTGTTGCGTGCCCTCACCCTCATCCCTACGCCTTCGACCCCCGATAGATGCGGGGCTCCGATTGGCATACGGAGCCTGTCGGCCTTCGGCATCCCCCTGACCCCTTTCCTGACCAGGAAGGGGGAAGAAATTAGCTATGGGGGACACCCCTTCTACGGGTGCTCCGCCTTCGCTTCGCCGATCACCCTTCTACCCCCGGCAGGGAACCTGGGTTCAGCAAGCTTGACCATATAGCCACCATCTACGAAAATGGCAAGGATCGCCATGTGGGCCTTCCTATTCAAAAGCAGAAGTGAGCCGGAGAGAATACTAGTCCTCTCCGGCTCACTACATTTTCTCCTGACATCACCGTCTCAGAGAACGGCAACATCAGGGGATACTTACGTGCTACTCGTCCCAGGAATGGCCAGTAGTACAATGCAACCGATCGGGGGTTGTCAAGCCCTGCGTTGTCAAGCCCTGCAATGAGCTTATTCTACGCCACTTGTCTAACAGAAGCAAGACAACCCGTCGCAAACGCCTGGGCCTGGCACACTATGCCAGGCGGAACTTGTACAGGGTAACCTCGGGGGTCACGTCCTCAAAGAACACCTGCACGGGCATTCCTATCTGTACCCGGTCCGGAGGGCAGTCCACCAGGTGGCTCATAATGTGGGGGCCTTCCGCCAGCTCCACCATGACGACGATGTAGGGGGCCTGGAAAGCAGGAGTAGCGCCACGATAAACCGTGGAGTAGCTATACACCGTGCCGGCCCCGCTTACCGGAGTCCAGGTGGCCTTGACCGAGAAGCAGCGGGGGCACACCTCCTTGGGGGTGAAGCGGAAGGCGCCACAGTCGTCACACCGTTGCAGTCGCAGCTGGTGTTCCTTGGCGCCCTGCCAGAAGGGCTGGGTCAGAAGCGTGATCTCAGGAAGCGGCTTGTTGTACTGGGTCATGGCTATGCCCTCGCAAAAATAGCAGAGTACTGGGCCTGGAATGCTCCACCCGTCCCGTGGGCGGAGGCCAACTGAGCGCCGCGCACCTGATGGGCCCCCGCTTCGCCGCGCAGTTGCCGCACCAACTCTATCACGGTGTACAGACCACAAGAGGCGCCGTGGCTATTGGAGAGGAAGCCGCCGTCGGTGTTGGTCGGAAGCCGTCCTCCTATCTGCAAGGCGCCTCCCTCCACAAAAGCACCGCCCTCTCCCTTCCCGCAGAAGCCTGCGTCCTCCAGCTCAATGAGCACGTTGATGGTGAAGTGGTCGGAGACGCCCACCACCTGGATGTCCTGGCGGCGCACCCCCGCCTGTCCAAAAGCCGTCGCTGCCGCCTTGACCCCTCCAAAGGAAGTCAGGGTAGGAGCTGTCATAGGGTCGTAGAAGGTGAAGCCTTCACCCCACCCCAGCACCACCACGGGATGCTTTCTCAGCGTCCGCGCCCGCTCCAGAGAGGTCATGATCAAGGCCCCACCTCCCTGGTTGACCAGGCAGCAGTCGAATAGATGCATGGGATCAGCGATCATGCGAGAGTTGACCACGTCCTCCACGGTAATGAGCCCCCGGCTTCCCATGACGGAGCCTGGGTTCATGGTGGCGTGCCTTCGGGCCGCCACCGCTATCTCCGCCAACTGCTCGCTGGTGGTCCCGTAGTCGTGCATGTGGCGACGTGCCGCCAGGGCATAGTCGGATGCACGAGTGGTGCCCCAGATGACCTCAAAGGGGCTCCCCAGAGGTCCTCCTCGACGGGGGGCAGGCCCGCCCTGGTAGACAGCGCCCCCGGCTGCCGTTGGGATAAGCACCACATCCGCATAGCCGTGGGTGATGGCCATGGCCGCCAGCCCCACGCCAGCCGATGAGGAGGAGGCGCCCACGCCCGTTTGAGCTTGGAACCTCAAGGGGACCCCAAGGTTATCGGAAAGCTCTCCGGCCATTCCTGCGCCCTCGGGCCCTGCCCCAATGATGCCGTCTATCTCTTGGGGGGTCAGCCCTGCATCGTCCAGGGCTCCCTTCACCGCCTCTATGTAGAGGCTAGCGGTGGTACGGTCGAGAAGAGGGCCCTGCTGGGTCATATAAACGCCCACAATAGCCGCCTGTCTCAGGTCACTCATGGCTTCCCTCCTGGCGTCTGGATAACGTGGTGAGCATCGTCTACCGGGACTTCCTTGTCAAGGGTCTCCTTAGCGCGCGCTTGAATCGCAGCCGATGACAGCCCATCCCGCCTGCCAGGGAACAGGCGACGAATTGCTGCGTTCCATAGGTCTCACTGGCCCGATCACTGCACGGCTGCCAGGGCGTCCAGGGCCCCGAGCAGGCGGTCCTGGAGTGCGGCCAGGAACGTCTCTTGCACCGGGTCCAGGTTGGCGAAGAAGTCCTGGCCGGTGGCAAACCGGCCATCCAAGGCCGCGTACAACACGGTGGCGACGGCGCTCCACTTGGCCACCAGGTCTATGTCCTTGGTCTTTCCGACAGCGGCGCTGATGGCCTGGAGCGTGGCCCGCTGCTGGGTCTCGAAGTTTTGGCTCCCAAACTCCTCGTACAGGTCCGCGATGACCGAGAGGCGCCCAAAGGCCACGGCCCGCTCTCGCGCCAGGGAGGAGGTGGTGCTGAGGGTATCCACTCGGCGGGAGGTGGAATCCAGGTCCTTTTTGGCGGAAGCCAGGTCCCCTTGAGCCGTGGCGACGGTCTGTTTCAGGGTGTTCTGCCCGCTGGTCAGGGTGTCCAGAGATCCCTTGGCCGCCGTGGCCTCGCCCTCCAGGGCTGTCAGCCTGCCGGTGGCTGCGGCCAGGTCCAGACGGGCCTGGGCCAGCTCCTGGCGCGTGGACTCCAGGTCCTTTTGGGCGCTCGCCACCTGTTGCTGAGTCGCCTCCAGGTCGCTTGCGGAGGCGCAGGCGTCAGCCACCAAGACAACAGACACCAGCACCAGCAGGGAAAGCAACCGCGTCCCCACTCCCATGACACCCTCCTCATGCCACCAGTCCCCGCCGTGAAGGCAAGGGCGCCGGTGGAGGTTGGGTCAATGGTAGGGGCAACCACGGGAAGCGTCAAGGCAAGGGGGGTCGGCTAAGGCAAAAGAAAAGGGCGCAACCCGCTGCGCCCCGTTAAACGCGAACCCAGAGGAGGGTGGTAGCGGGGGTTGGACTCGAACCAACGACCTTCGGGTTATGAGCCCGACGAGCTGCCACTGCTCCACCCCGCGATGGTGCAAGAGAAGAGGGAAGGAGACTGGAGTGGGGAAGGCGCTCGGCCGATTAGTACCGCTAAGCTGCACCCCTTACAGGGCTTCCACTTGCGGCCTATCAAACAGGTAGTCTTCCTGTAGCCTTACCCCACGACGGATCGTGGGAGGGAGGTCTTCTCTTGGGGTGGGCTTCGCGCTTAGATGCTTTCAGCGCTTATCCCGTCCAGCCGTGGCTACCCGGCAGTGCCGCTGGTGCGACAACCGGTACACCAGAGGGCTGTCCCTCCCGGCCCTCTCGTACTAGGGAGAGCTCCCCGCAAACCTCCAACGCCCGCAACAGATAGAGACCGAACTGTCTCACGACGTTCTGAACCCAGCTCGCGTACCGCCTTAACCGGCGAACAGCCGGACCCTTGGGGCCTCCTGCAGCCCCAGG
>Ga0209515_10007213_pt1 | contig 13461 bp, 9 predicted proteins | sample Subgroupgradi54m_FD_187454 | JGI IMG/M metagenome (GOLD analysis project Ga0209515, IMG submission 187454) | Subsurface groundwater microbial communities from S. Glens Falls, New York, USA - GMW60B uncontaminated upgradient, 5.4 m (SPAdes)... ...
TGGGGTTTCAAAATTTCATTTTCCGATGTATCTTAAGGAAGTAGAATACCGGTACAACCATAGAAACGAGAACCTTTTCAAATTATTTTTATCCATCCATTTTGGTTACGTTTCACACTAATTACCTAAGCTATTTATGCCCTTGAAAGATCATCTTCAATTTTGGGAGTACCATCAATGTCCCGTCATCACATTTGATGACGGAAAAAAGGAATGGGTTTTTTGCTATCGGAAAATGAAGGACGGCTCCCCCAGCGCGGATTTTATTAAAAAAAACGCCACCCCTTTAAGCGCTTTAGATTACGAAAAGAAATATGGCGATCTAATTTATGTCCATGAAATGATTAATCTAAAATTCTCTAATGATTCTTCGAAACCCGATCAAAACAAAAGAATCCAATTGCTCGAAAAAATTATTCAACTTTACGAAAAAGATTTAAAATATAAACCGGTTCCTGTGTATATTGATCTCGGGGATAACGTCATTATTCTTTTTAAAACCCTCAATGCAAATAGCGTCGGATTTCAATTCTCTCCATACGGAATTCAAAAATACAATGTTGCCGATGCTATGTGGAAAGGTGATGTTATTTCAAGAGAGCTGGCTTGTGATAAAGTGGATCAAATGAGTGGCTCTGGGAAAAAAGGGGATACCAAAAAGCCAGGGTATTATGACCAATTTACGCCCCCGTCTGCTTTATACACCATGACTCGGATTTTAGATCAATTTTTGTCCTTAAAAAGCCAGCAATCCTATGTTAAGGAAGCGATACGGCAAATTTTAAAAATTTTTAAAAAAATTAATTTAGTTCAATGCCCTTTTACCAACAAACAATTGATGGACAAAGAAAGGGAACTGCAGCAACTCATTTGTCATCAAAATAACAAAAAATCTCTTTAACTCATCAGCCTAGCAACTATGAACTATTTTAAAATAATTATTGGTCTTATTTTTCTGCTGGTTAATGTAAGCAATTTTAAAAAAGTGGATTTTGCTGCTTTGTCATCCCCGGAACAGATTGGCACTCTGATCGGTATTTTGTTAACCGTATCCATTGCGCTATGGCTCATAGAAAGCGCTCTAAATAAGATGCTTGGTTCTAAAAAAGCAATTCAATTTAAGGATTTTTCGAGTTTGCTTGTTAGACCCAAGCAATACATTGCAACTTATGCTGAACCCGTTAATTCCGCTTACAGGCCGTTTATGATTTTTTTCATGGGTTTATTTTTTGCTCTGAATATTGTCTCCAGCCACATCACCGCTGAAACAAAAATAGTGGAATTGGGGGTATTTATTATTTTATTAGCCTTTTTTCTTGGGTATCTGACCTATTTTGTATTGGGCGGGATTTATCATCTCCTTATTCGTTTATCCAAGGGGTCAAAAAACCTTTCTTTATCACGAAATATCTGGCTTTTTACAGGTTTGCCAAAGCCCTTAATCGTTACCCTAACGACTCTTACCGGTTTGATATTCTATGGTCATTCGGGTTACGCAAGTCTTTTTATCGGTTCTGCAATTCATAAGGTTTTTATTGTCTTATTTATGCTATCCATTGTGTACTCAATTTATTTAAGCTTTGTAGCTGCACGGCAATTACAAAAAACAAATTTAGTCCGCTCCCTTGTTTTTCTGGTGGCGCTACCCCTTGCATTTTACGTAATAATATTTATCCGCCTTCTATGGCTAAAATTGTGATTTCCCTGTTTTATTTTGTTTTTGGTTTCATGCTCTTGTTTTTTGCAGCGGGGACAAAATTCATTTTCGGGTCTGCATTGGCATTACCGGCTTCCTTTTTTCTCCTCGTGGGGATCGTGATGGTCGTTCGGCTTTATCAATTATGGAGGCGACCGGATGCTTTTTCTAAAAGTATTATCCGGTTAAAGAACATCATTCCTTTTCTACTGTTATTGATTTTAGGAGTGTTATTTCTGGATGGGCTCTTTTCAATTTTGCAACCTTCTTTCATTGAGCATTCGAAGGCAGCAGCAGGGGAATTGGTCGGAGGTTTGGCCGCTCTATTTTTGTCATCCATTCTAATGGGTTTATTGTTCAGGAGGATTTTTAGAGTTTAATTTCTATGGCCGACCCAAATCCTTCAGTCCAAAAAGTCAGATCCTGGTGGTTCATAATCATCATCGCGACCGCGGTCGCAGTGGCTTTCAACCTTCCCAAAATTATTGCCCGGCTCGGGGGTGGGCCAGCGCTGGGGAGTGGGTCGGCCGTACAAGAACCCTTAGCGACCGAAGCGACCGATCTCCTTTCCTACCAAAACCAGGCCGATGGCTATGCTTTTTCTTATCCCGCCTCCTGGGTCAAACAGGAGGGGGCGCTCCAAACCTCGGTGCTTTTCATCACCGGCGCGGATCCCGGTGACAATCCGGCTTCTTTAAGCGCTGTGAAGATCAAGCTGGATGCCCACATGCCCCTGTACGACTTCAGTGACGGCACGTTGCGGCAGCTCAAGCAGGATTTTCCGGATCTCACTATTTTTAAATCCGAAAGAACCCAATGGGCCGGCCAAAATGGGTTCCGCGTGGTGTATGCCGCCACCACCAACCAACGCCTTATTAAAACCGCGCAGACGTGGATGGTCCGTAACAACATCATTTATATTATTGGCTTTGGAGGAAGTCCGGAATCCTATGAAAAATACCAAGCCGCTGCGGAAAAGGTGATGGCTTCGTTTCGGTTTTTATGAAGGCGTTAATTTTGAGAGTGGCCAATGCGGCACCGGTCATTGTCGTTAACAAAGGGCATGATTTGAGTTACACTTTCGGTTGAACCAAAGCCAAATGTTCAAAAATTTTCCAAAAATCGGCGAGCCGCTTACCCAGGAACACGTTGAGTTTTTGCGCGTGCTCAGCAAGTCCTGCCGGAATGCGATTGTGGCGATGACCACCAATGCCCAGTCCGGCCACCCGGGAGGCTCGTGCTCGGTGATCGATTATCTCTCGCTCCTCTACGCCTTCATCATCAGTCAAACCGGCGAAGACGTGGTGGTGAGTAACGGCCATGTTTCACCCGCGGTTTACAGCATCCTCGCGGAAATGGGATACATTCCCCGCCAGGAAGTAATTGATGGTTTCCGCAAGATCGGAAAAGTGTACGAAGGCCACGTCACGCGCCACGTGCCGGGGGTGGTTTACGGCACGGGCCCGCTCGGGATCGGCGTTTCGGCGGCCAGCGGGATCGCCTTGGCGGGAAAACTATCCGCCAGAGGCGGATCCGCCTTGGGCGGAAATCGCCGCGTGTTCGCCCTCACCGGCGACGGCGAATCAGAGGAAGGCCAGGTGTATGAAATGATGCATTTTGCGGCCAAATACAAACTCAATAACTTCACGGTTTTTGTGGATGCCAACGAGGTTCAGCTCTCAGATTCCATCGCCAAAATCATGCCGATCGATTTGCCGGCCATTTACAAATCCGCCCACTGGAACGTGATCGAGTGCGACGGACATGATTTCCAGGCGCTCTGGAAAGCGATCGGCCAGAGCTACACATCCGACAAACCCACCGTCATTATCGCCCACACCATCATGGGCAAGGGCGTGAAATTCATGGAAGCCGATGGCTTGGCGCACAAAGCCACATGGCACGGAATAGCCCCAAAACCCGAACAGGCTGCCGACGCGCTGGCCCATGAACTCAAAATGAACGATGACGACACGGTCCTTTTGAATCAATTCCGAAAAATCGGCGTGAAGTGGCGGCCGGAAAAACCGAACTACCCCTCGCCGCTTTCGCCCATGAAAGCCGTCATAACCGGCAAGCCCACGATCCTCCCCGCGGGCACCAAAACCGATTGCCGCTCGGCATACGGTGCGACCCTCAAAAATCTGGCGGCACTGAATCCCACGGTCGTGGCGCTCACGGCCGACCTTGGTGGCTCTGTGAAAACCGACGTGATGGCCAAAGAATTCCCGGATCGGGTCATCGAAGTCGGCATTGCGGAACAGCACATGGTGAGTTGCAGTGGCGGCATGAGTCTCTCCGGCCTGATTCCTTTTTGTTCCACCTTTGGCGTCTTCATGACCAGCCGCGCCAAAGACCAGGCGCGCGTGAATGACGTGAATGAAACGAATGTCAAAATGGTGGCCACGCATTGCGGCCTTTCCGTCGGCGAAGACGGCCCCACCCATCAGGCCATCGACGACATGGGTTCCATGCTCGGCCTCTTGCATACTCATGTTCTCGAGCCCGCGGATGCCAACCACACCGATCACATCATCCGTTTTATTGCGTCCCATTACGGCAATTTTTACGTGCGCATGGGTCGGCACAAATTCCCCGTGATCCTAAAAGAAGACGGCACGCCATTTTACGACGAAAAATATCAGTTCGAATACGGGAAAGCCGACCACTTACGTTCGGGCAATAAAGTTACGGTGGTGGCTTCGGGCTCCATGGTCGAAATCGCCGTGCGCGTGGCCGATAAACTCAAGAGCCAACTGGATTTGCTCGCCATCAGTTCCCTCAAAAAAATCGACACCGACCCCCTTCTTACCTCGCTCAAAAAGACCGGAAAACTCATTACCATCGAAGATCACAACCCCTATAGCGGCCTCGCTTCGCAGGTGAACAGCGTGGTCGCGCAGGAAGGACTTTCCGTCCTCATCCACAACATGGGTGTGCGGGAGTATCAGCTTTCCGGCGACTCGCTGGAACTTTATGACGCGGCCGGAATCGGCGCGGACGATTTAGAAAAAGCCTGTTTATCCCTATGAAAAAATCCAGAAAACCCCATTTTCGGGTCGCCATTTTCGGGTCCGCCCGCATCAAACGGAATGATCCCACCTACAAACTCATTTACGAGTTGGCCGGCCACATCGCGGCCGAAGGCATGGACGTGGTCACTGGCGGCGGCCCGGGCGTGATGGACGCGGCGAACAAAGGACATCAGGAGGGCCGCGGCAAAAATCACAATCATCTCCATTCGTTTGGCCTCAATATCCGCCTGCCCAAATGGGAACAGGTGGCCAACCGGCACCTGGACATCAAAAAAGAATTTTACCGTTTTTCCAAACGGCTCGACAAGTTTATGGAGCTTTCAAACGTAGTGGTGGTGGCTCCCGGGGGCATCGGCACGCTCCTGGAGCTCTTTTACACGTGGCAGCTCATCCAGGTGGAGCGCATCCGCAACTTGCCGGTCATCCTCCTCGGTGACCTGTGGCAGGAACTCATCGAATGGATCGAAAAATGGCCGCTCAAACGCCGGTACCTGGATCGCTCCGACCTGCAGGCTCTGTTTTTAGCTAAAAATTGCGAAGAAGCGATGACGGTGATCCGCAAAGCCCATGCCGCTTATGCATGCGGGAAAAAAGACTTTTGTTTGAAAGCAAAAAAGGTTAGAATCAAGGCAAAGTGAAAATCTCTTTAAATAAAAAATAAACATGACTCAGCAAAAAATGATTAAAAAAATCGGCATCATTTTAGGATTTTTGATCCTGTCGTCCCTGGCCATCGTGTCCCGATTCACAGAGGTCAGCGCCAACCACACCACTGTAACTCCTTCCGGCGGATTTCATGCCTGCAATGTGGTGGGGCAGACGACGGCCGGCACGGATTCTCCCACGGCCGGCGTTCCCAATGGGTGCGATGGGGGAACCTCGACTGTAAATCTGAATCTGTTTGCCAAAAGCAGCACGGATAATGGTCCGGTTGATCGGGGAATGTCAGGAGCGGCCGATACAGAACTATGCAATGGCTATTTGTGGACTTCCGATTATTCAAATAACCGCGTGCTTGGATTCGCCGTCAATGGAAATAACGTATTAATCGATCGAATCGCGGATGTAGTATTTACGGGCAACGGCACGGACAATGACGCATTTATTGGAGCGAATGCGGCCGGTACCACGCAGTCCTCGTTTAATGGTCCCACGGGCTTGGCTTGCGATTCAGCCAATAAGCGCTTGTTCGTTCTGGATCAAAACAACAATCGGGTGCTGATCTTTAATGTAACGACTCCCACAAACGGGATGAATGCCTCCAAGGTATTGGGACAGGCCGATTTTACGACAGCCACTGCCGCGACCACTCAAACCGGACTAAAATATACGGGCGGCAGTCCTTTTGGCTCCTCTGAAATTGCTTATTACAATAATCTGCTTTTTATTGCCGACACGCTCAATCACCGTGTGATTGTACAAAATGTGAATACTTTCAATATCGCCAATGGACAAAACGCCTCCAAGGTATTGGGACAGGCCGATTTTACGACAGCCACTGCCGCGACCACTCAATCCGGGATGAATCAGCCGATTGGGGTGGAGGTTGATACAATCGGTGATCAGCTTTTCGTTGCGGATAATGGCAATCATCGGGTATTGCTGTACGATATTCTCGGTTTTATGAGTGTCGGACATGCCGTAGGGGGTAGTGGAACTATTTTAAAAACTATCGATACTAGTTTTGCAGTGTCTTCCCAAACCAGCGGTACCAGCAATGGATTAAACTCAGTGTACTTTGTAAGTGGCGGGCGTACAGGTTATGCCGTAGGCGATTCCGGTACCATTCTGAAAACTACGAATGGCGGAACGTCGTGGTCCACCCAGACCAGCGGAACAACGAATCATCTTTATGGTGTCACATGTATTGACGCGAATACCTGTTATGCGTCCGGCGGCACCGGGTCGGACTTCATTATTCTTAAAACGACCAACGGGGGAACAACTTGGACCAATAAAGCAAGCGGTACCAACGTCAGTATCAAAACAGTAGGATGCGCTGACGCGAATACATGTTGGTTTCCTAAGAACGGTGGAAGTCTTGCCAAGACATCTGATGGCGCAAGTAGCTTCACCCTTCTGACGAGCGGAACATCGAACAATCTCAACGGGATATCCGTTATTGATACCAACACCGTCTATATTGTTGGTGCCAGTGGCACGATTATCAAGACGACGGATGGTGGAACAAACTGGAGTACAAAGACGAGTGGTACTAGCAATGGTTTAAACGGCGTGTATTTTATTGATACCAATACCGGTTATGCCGTAGGCGATTCCGGTACGATTCTCAAAACGACCAACGGAGGCACTTCCTGGTCCGCCCAGACCAGCGGTACATTAAATAATCTTAAGTCTATTTCATGCAATAGTGTAAGCATATGCTTTGTCGTAGGTGCTTCCGGTACCTTTCTTCTAACCGCCAATAGCGGAACGACGTGGTCTGCCCAGACCAGCGGTACAAGCAGTACGCTTAATGGTGTCAATTTTGCGGTAGGTACTAATGGCGACAATGCATCTAACGTCCTAGGCCAAGCCAATTTTACCACCGGTACCGCGAATACCCAGAATGCTGGCAATGGCTGTACCACGGCTGTGAACGCCTGTGGCATGCAATCCCCGGAAGGGCTTGCTTATGATGCCGTAGGGACGCTTCTTTATGTGGTTGATACCGGCAACGCAAGAGTGCTTGTCCATAACGTCGCCTCACCTTCCAATGGTCAAAGCGCCTCCAATGTATTGGGACAGGCCAATTTTACAAGCGCTACAATGGCAACGACAAGCGCTGGACTTAGCGGGCCAACAGGGATTGGATATGATTCAACCAATAAATTGCTCTTTGTAGGGGATAGCGCCAATAGCCGCGTGATTCAGTATGATGTCAATGCCATATCTAACGGCGAGAATGCAACCGATTGCCTTGGACAGCTTGGCGCCTCGGATGCCTGTGTGTTTACCAAGGGCACCGCGAATAACCGGCCAAATGCTCGTGGAGTCAGTGCACCCCGAGGCGTTACTGTTGGTAACAACAAGCTCTTTGTCTCGGATACCGGCAACAATCGCATACTGGTGTATAACCTGGATAGCAATGGTCAGCTGGTGGATCGGGTGGCAGACAATGTATTGGGTCAGGCTTCACTGCACTCCGGCACAAGCGCCGGTACCACCTCGAGCACGCTCTCCAGTCCACGCGATTTGGCGTATGACTCTACCAACAATCGTCTATTCGTGCTTGATTATAGCAATAATCGCGTGTTGGTTTACAATGTGGCGACGATTTCCGACGGGCAAGCCGCGGCCAATGTCTTATGCCAAGGCAGCTTCACCTCCTCCTCAACCGGTACCACACAGACAACGTGTAATTTTCCGGTGAGCGAAGTCGGTGGCATGAACTCGATAGGAGGGTTGGCGTTTGATAGCACGAATAATCGGTTATTTGTTTCTGATAGCGCAAATGGCCGCGTATTGGTCTTTGATGTGCGGTCTGCCGGGAGCGCAAGCAGTACGCTGTGCAGTACTTCCACCACAGGAATCGCCAACGGCATGAATGCATCATGCGTGATTGGTCAGGCCAATATGACTTCAAATTCTTGCGCTTATTCCCAGGCAGGTCTGTGTAATCCTGGGGGACTGGCCTATGATTCCGGCAATACGCGTCTATTTGTGGCGGATATCTCGCGAAGTGGTGTGATGATGTACGATTTGGCGAGCAGCATCAGTAACGGTATGCCTGCCTCGGCCGTAATCGGTCAGTCAAGCTATACTGCTTTTTCTTTCCCAATGACAGTCACTAGCGGCGCATTTCCATGGCCGCAGGGATTGGCTTATGATGGGAGTAAGTATCTGTTTATATCCACGATGAATACGCAGCAGCGGATAATGATCTACGATGTCACGCCTGCTACTTTGGGTAACGGTCAAAGTGTCTCTGCTTCCGGCGTGATTGGGCAAGCCAGCTTTAGCGGCGCAAGCGCAAATACATCCCTTACCGGTATCGGCACTACTCCTGAGGGAATGTACTATGATACGAACACGAATCGTTTATACCTCGCGGATAGAGGGAATAATAGGATCAATGCTTACGATCTTTCGCGAGTGACTAACACAAGTCTTTCCAATTGCGAAGCAAACTCGAGTTGTTCCCGGACTATCACGTCAGAAGATTCTCAGTTCACTCTTTCGTATTCGGTTGCATCTGGATCATTGCCCGCTGGTCTTTCGTTAAATAGTTCAACCGGAGCACTCACCGGTACGCCGACGGCAACCGGAACGGCTTCGTTTACCATTGCCGCGACCGATACCGCCAGCGGCGGTTTTTTCACCGCGGGCAGCCGTAAAGCCCTTTCCCTGATCGTCGCCGATACCACTGCGCCCACTTCTTCTTCCATTGCTTCAGCTCCCACATCCAGCGGCGCCACCATCACCTGGACCACTGACGAAGCTTCAAGCTCGATCGTTCTCTACGGCCTGACTTCTTCTCTTGGCTCCACCACTTCCGAAACGGATACCAGCCCCCGTGTGGCCAGTCACAGCGTAACCCTCTCTGGTCTTACGGCCTCAACGCTCTATCATTTTAAAATCAAATCCATTGACGCCGCAAACAATGCCGGGATTTCTTCTGATCAAACCTTCACCACCACGTCCGGCGGCACCGGCCAACACCGCAAAGACACTCTTTCCGCCCAAGTCGACCTCACCATCAGTTTAGGAAGTCACAGGGACAGCGCCTGCCTTTCCATGGTGAACCAGCTCTTAAAAGGGACACGGGCCGTGCCCGGCCGGGTGACACTGGCCCAGGATCTAGGGCGGGTGGCAGGGAGGGGTTCACTCGGATCTCTGGCCGACCTACTCGAGAACACCGCACTACGGGGGTATTTAAACAGCTTAGTCCGGCAGGACTCTAATCTGGCCGACTTACTCGCATGCCAGAGCAGCCACTCCCTCACCCTTGAGGTCTGGGATTCCGGGAAAGCCGGTACCGGCCAACCCCTGGCCTCGGTGGACGTTTCCACAGACCTTTTCGGAAAAGCCAGTGTGACGCTCCCTTCCCTCGAGGTCAAATCCTATGATTTCACTCTCCGTAAACCCTTCGGCCTCCGGCAGACCCTGGCCGGCCAGACTTTGGCCGCTTCCATGTCCCTCACCTTCCAGACCGTGCACGTGGGAGATGTGGATGGCGACGGAAGAATCACCCTGGCCGACTTCAAACGCTTCATGCAGAACCTGGGCAGCCTTCAGGATGACTTCAATGAAGACGGGAAGATAGATCTTAGAGATGTAGCGGATTTTCTGGAGGGGATGAGGAAGTAGTAGTGGTATACTGGCTCCATGCAATACGACATCGGTTTAATCGGTTTAGGAGTGATGGGGCAAAATCTGGCGCGCAATCTGGCGAATCAAAAGTTTTCCGTACTCGTTTTTAATCGGCATACCGAAAAGGCCAAAGCGTTTATCGAAAAATACGGCAACGACCATTTGAGTTATCGCCCGGATTACGCCAGCTTTGTCCGCGACCTCAAACCGCCCCGGAAAATTTTTATCATGGTGCAGGCGGGCGCCGCCGTGGAAGAGGTCATCCAGAGCCTCAACGCATGCTCTCTTGGCTTGGGGGATGTCCTCATCGACGCGGGCAACTCCTATTATCCCGATACCCAGCGCCGGGCTGAAATCCTGCGCAAACAGGGCCTCCAGTTCGTTGGCCTCGGTGTTTCCGGAGGCGAGGAGGGCGCGCTCAAGGGCCCCAGCTTAATGCCGGGGTGTGAGGATAAAACCTGGAAGGTCGTTTCGCCCATCCTCAAAAAGATCGCCGCCAAAGATTTTGCGGGCAAGCCCTGCGTCACCCACGTGGGTCCCGATGGCGCCGGCCATTACGTCAAAATGGTTCACAATGGCATCGAATACGGCATCATGCAGATGATGTCCGAGGCTTACCAATTACTCAAAACCCTGTACAGGCTTTCCGCCGATGAAATCGCGGCGATTTTTAAACAATACAATCAGGGCAAACTCCAGTCATTCCTCTTCGAAATCGCCGTTCCGGTGCTCACGCGGCCAGATGAGTTTAAAAAAGGCCATCTCATCGACTTCATTCTGGATAAGGCGGGCCAAAAAGGCACGGGCCGTTGGGTGGCCATCGACGCGCTCGAGCAATCCTCCGTGCTCCCCACCATCACCATGGCGGTGTTTGCCCGAAGCCTTTCGGCTTTTAAAGCGGAACGGATGGTCTTGAGCCGGTTTTATAAACACGGAGCCAAAAAGCCAACACTCCCGCTCAAAACATTTGTCGCCCAGCTCGAACAGGCGCTGTACGCCGGAATTTTGAGTTGTTACGCGCAGGGCTTTGAGCAAATCGCCCAGGCGGCGGGGGCTAACGAATGGAAAATCGATTTTGCCGAAGTGGCCCGTATTTGGGAAGGCGGCTGTATCATCCGCGCCAAACTGCTCAACTTTTTACACAAAGCTTTTGGGTCGGCCAAAGGGAAGGCCGTGCATTTGTTTACCATCCAGCCCGTCCGCAAGGCTTTACAAGATTCGCTCGCGGGATGGCAGGAAGTCGTGAGCCTCGCTGTGCGTCACGGCGTGCCGGTACCCACGCTCTACACCTCGCTCGATTATTTTTTAAGCCTCACGTCCGCCCAACTCCCCGCCAACTTCATTCAGGGCCTCAGGGATTATTTTGGCGCGCACACCTACGAGCGCACCGACCGGCCGGGCTCTTTCCATACCCAATGGCTATGAATCTTCAAAAAGTCGACAAACCATTTCACTTCCTCATCTTCGGCGCCTCCGGAGATCTCGCCAAACTCAAATTATTTCCGGCGCTGTATGAATTGGCCTTCCAAAAACGCTTCCGCGGAGCATACACCATCACTGGTTTCGCGCGCTCAGCGATGAGCCAAAACGACTTTCACCGGCTGATCACCGAAAGCATCCGCAAAAAATACGGCAAAAAAACCAACGCCGCCGCCCTCCGCGAGCTTTTGGCTCATTGCCAGTACCAGCAGGGACAATACGACCATCCGCGCGATTTTAAGGCGCTGGGTGAGGCGCTCCGGCGAAAGCACCACGAAAAAATCGAAACCCTCGCGTATTTGGCCACTCCGCCTTCGGTTTTTAAATCCATCGTGGAGCATTTGGCCGGTCTCCGCGCTGTTTTGGGGCACAAGATGAAGATCATCCTGGAAAAGCCCTTTGGTGAAGATGAAAAATCAGCCACGGAACTCTTCCACTTCATTTCCCAATACTTCAGTGAGGAACAAGTGTATTTGCTGGATCATTATTTGGGCAAAACCCCGGTGCAGAGCATCTTACCGCTCCGCACCAGCAACACGGTACTGAACGTGCTACTCCAGGGCAAACAGATCGCCAACATCCAGATCAACGCCCTCGAAGAAGTCGGGGTGGGGGATCGTATCGGCTATTTTGAATCCGTGGGGATTTTAAAAGACATGATCCAATCCCATCTCCTCCAAATGCTCTCGCTCATCACCATGTCGATTCCCATCCAGCAAACGCCGAAAGCCATTAAGCGCGAAAAAATGCACATCCTTTCGGCCCTGCGCTACGGCGATAAAGACTGCGCGATTGTGCTGGGGCAATACAAGAGTTATGCGAAAGAAAAAGGAGTTCGGCCGGGTTCCCGCACCCCGACGTTTGCCGCCCTCCGCACGCACATCGACCTGGCGGAATGGTACGAAGTGCCCATTTACCTGCGTACAGGCAAGCGCCTGAACCACCGCCACGCCTACATCGTCGTGGAATTTAAAAAGCCCGCCTTCAACCGTGATCAGGCCCTGGCGGCCAACCAGCTCGTCATCGAACTGGCGCCCGAAGAAAACATCCAAATCCACCTCCTCGATGCCCGGGGGAATCGCATGCAAACCCACCGCGAGGTGGTTTCAGCCGAATCCCTGGCCTGCACCGGCGATGATTGCCTTCCCGAGCACGGCCGGCTGATTCTGGACGTGTTCCGGAGCGACCACACTTTTTTTGTCAGCTTCGAGGAGATCATCGCGTCCTGGCAATTCATCGACCGCGTGGTCCGGCGCATCACCAAAGATAAAATCAAAGTCCACCCGTACGCGGATTACAGTCAGGGGCCCGACGCCCAAAACGCCCTCACCGCCTGCGATGGCTTCCAATGGTATGATGCCGATCATTTATAACACCAGCCATCAGCGGGATTTTGTCGAAAAGAGCGTGGAGGCGATCGAAACTTTTTTGCTGAAGCGCTTTAAAGAAAGGCGGATTCTGCGGGTGGCCCTGAGCGGAGGCCAAAGCCCCATTCCCGTGTACCAGGCGCTCGCTCATTCCAAAAAGATCGAGTGGAGCCGAATCCAGCTTTTTTTGGTCGACGAGCGTTATGTGCCTCTGAATTCTGAAGATTCCAATTACCGGATGATCCAAGAATCGCTGATAGAACCGGCAGGGAACGTCCGCAAATTCTACTCGTACAACACCCGTGAAACGCTTAAAAAACTGGCGGCCCAGTACCAGGCGATGCTGGAACTTTTAAAGCCGCCGCTTTTTGACCTGGTGATCCTCGGTCTGGGCGCTGACGGCCACACCGCCTCGCTTTTTCCGCACGACCCCGCGCTCCATGAATCCCGTCGCCTGGTGGTGCACACCGTCCGTCCCGGCGCAGAGCCGCAGGACCGCCTGACCCTGACTTTCCCCGCCATTCTTTCGAGTGAAAAAATTGTTTTTTTAGTGCAGGGAAAAAACAAAGCC
>Ga0209515_10007214_pt1 | contig 13460 bp, 11 predicted proteins | sample Subgroupgradi54m_FD_187454 | JGI IMG/M metagenome (GOLD analysis project Ga0209515, IMG submission 187454) | Subsurface groundwater microbial communities from S. Glens Falls, New York, USA - GMW60B uncontaminated upgradient, 5.4 m (SPAdes)... ...
CCCCGCCGCTCCAGGTGCACGTCCCCGTGGTCATGGGACACGCCTTGGATGACGATCCGGTTGTGGCGGAGATCTTGTTGGAGCGGGCGCGGGTGCTCGGCCGGCATCCCTTGAAGGAAACGGTGGTCCTCCTCGCGCATGGACCGAACGACGAGGCTGACAACGCGCAGTGGCTCGCCTCGTTGCAGCGCGTGGCGCAGCATCTCAAACAAACAGGCGGTTTTGCGGAGGTCTTGAGCCTGACGATCCGGGATGACGCGTCCCACGCGGTCCGTGAGGACGCTAAGCAGGCCCTGCGGCAGGCGGTCCAGGACGCCGGCCGGCAACACCAGGTGCTGGTGGTGCCGGTCTTGATGGCGCAGGGCGGGATTGAGCACAAGATCCCCAAGCTCCTCAAGGGACTGTCCTATCGCTATTCAGGCCAGACGCTCCTCCCGCATCCCAAGTTGTCGGAGTGGATTGCCCAGCAGGCGAATAGTGTGCTAAAATAACTACCTTGAAACTGAGACGGTGTAGGTTTGCTGCGAGGCCGGCAAGTTTCTCCTCCTCGTAAGAGGAGGAGCGGATTGAAACCAACGCATCATGATGACGCCTGAGAACGGACAGCATCACGCCAAGACCCAGCTCGCCGCAGCCCGCCGCGGTGAAATCACTGAGGCCATGAAGCGTGTGGCCGAACGGGAAGAGCTTGATCCAGAGGTGATTCGCCGGGAGGTGGCGCGGGGGCGCCTGATCATCCCCGCCAACGTCCACCATCTGGCAGCGAGCCTCGATCCGATGGGGATCGGCCTGGCGGCAAGCGTCAAGATCAACGCCAACATGGGCAACTCCGCGGTCACGTCCGACAGCGAGGAAGAGCTCAAGAAGCTGCACATGGCCGTGCACTACGGGGCCGATACGGTGATGGATCTCTCGACGGGCGGCGACATCCCCCAGATCCGCAAGGCGATCATTGCGGCCAGCCCGGTGCCGGTGGGGACCGTGCCGATCTACGAAGCGCTGGCGCGCGTCCGAAGGGTGGAGGACCTGACCCCCAAGATCCTGCTCGAGGTGATCGAAGAGCAGGCCGAGCAGGGTGTGGACTACATGACCATCCACGCGGGGATCCTGCTGGAGTATCTGCCGATGGTCAAGCACCGCATCACCGGCATCGTCAGCCGGGGGGGGAGCATTCTGGCGCAGTGGATGGTGGCGCACCGCACACAAAATCCGCTGTATGAATATTTCGACGACATCAGCGACATCCTGCGGGAGCATGACGTCTCCTACAGTTTGGGTGACAGCCTTCGGCCGGGGTGCCTGGCCGATGCCTCAGATGAAGCCCAGCTTGCCGAGCTGAAGACGTTGGGAGAGTTGACGGAGCGGTCTTGGGCGAAAGACGTGCAGGTCATGATCGAGGGGCCAGGCCATGTGCCGATGGACCATCTGGAGCAGAACGTGAAGCTCCAGCAGCGCTACTGCCACGAAGCGCCGTTTTACACCCTGGGGCCGCTGGTGACGGACGTGGCGCCGGGCTATGACCACATCACCTCGGCGATCGGCGCGGCGATGGTGGGCTGGCATGGCTCAAGCCTGCTGTGCTACGTGACGCCGAAAGAGCACCTGGGGCTGCCCAATGACGACGACGTCCGCAACGGCGTGATCGCGTACAAGATTGCGGCGCACGCGGCCGACATCGCGCGCGGGCGGCGCGGGGCGCGGCAGCGGGATGATGCGCTCTCGCAGGCGCGCTTCACGTTTGACTGGGAGCGGCAGTTTGCCCTCTCGCTCGATCCTGAGACGGCCCGCAAGATGCACGATGAGACGCTGGCGGATGACTTCTACAAGGATGCGAAGTTCTGTTCGATGTGCGGGCCCAAGTTCTGTTCGATGCGGATTACCCAGACGGCCAAATTGACGGAGGCGTAGCCGAGGATGGAGTTTCAGAAGGAGTTGGCCAAGCACTTGAAGCGGCTGAACCGGTCCATTCGCAAATTGGTGGCTCACTCGCGCGAGTTCGAGGATCTGCGCAAGCTCCTGCAGGAGCAGCGCGTGGAGTTGGCCATCTATGTCGTGCCGCTGGTGGGTGGCAAGCCCCAGGGCGAAGAGCTGAGGTTCGAATTGACCGACGACGACCGGAAGTTCCTCAAGCAAGCCGGCATCATCTTCTCGGGGGAGGCGTCCTAGCGCCTCACTCTTCGCCGTGTTGCCGGTCCTCGCGCTAAGCCGTCGCGCAACGCACTCAGCCGTATCAGAGGCGTGTTGCCAATCAAGGAGGAACGATGACGATGAAACGACTCATCACTCTTGATGATCTGGAGCTGTCAACCGGCAAGAAGACCCGGTTGTACCGCCTGCTGTACAAATACGGCCCGGGCAACGGCCGGATGATGGTCCTGCCGATTGATCAGGGCCTGGAGCATGGGCCGCGGGATTTTTTCCCGAATCCCGACAGCATCAATCCGGAGTTTCAGCTCCGGCTGGCGCTGGAAGGCGGCTTCTCCGCGATTGCATTTCAGGTGGGGCTGGCCGAGAAGTACCTTCGAGCCTTCGCCGGCAAAGTCCCCTTAATCCTCAAGATCAACGGCAAAACGGAAATCCCGCCGGATGAGGAAGCCTTCTCCTCCTGCACCGCCTCCGTGGAGGATGCGGTGCGTCTGGGGGCGGAGGCGATCGGCTATACTTGTTATGTGGGCTCGCCCCGACAGGATGAGGACTTCGTCCAATTTCAAAGAGTCCGGCGCGAAGCCGAGCGGGCCGGGATGCCGGTCATCATGTGGGCCTACCCGCGCGGCAAGTATATCGAGCAAAAAGGGGGGCGCGACAGCTTCTACGCGGTGGACTACGCGGCGCGCGTGGCCCAGGAGCTCGGGGCGGACGTCGTGAAGATCAATCTGCCAAAGGTCGATGAGGACAAGCGGGCGCTGTATCCGAAGCCCTACAACGAGCTGAAACTCTCCCTGAAGGAGATGCTGGAGCACATGGTGAGCTCCGCGGGGCGGACGCTGGTGCTCATCTCCGGCGGCTCCAAGCGGACCGATGACGTGCTCCTGGAGGAGGTCAAGACCTGCTTGGAAGCCGGCGTGAGCGGCTTCATCTTCGGCCGTAACTTCTGGCAGCGCCGATTCGGCGAAGCGCTGGACATGGCCGGGCGCATCACCAAGCTGACGCAGCAAGTCAGCCACAACGCGGTCGAAAAGGCCGTGGCGGGAGCGAGGTAACACGAATGGCCCAGACGCGCGCTGAACTGTCGGTGTGGGTCGGGGGTGCCGCGGGTGATGGGATTGCGGCCACCGGAGAGTCGTTCGCCAAAGCCTGCACCCGCTCGGGGTATCACGTATTCGCCTACAACAGCTACCAGTCGGTGATCCGCGGCGGGCATCTCTGCATGCACATCCGCTTGGGTGAGCAGAAAGTCTGGACCCATGGGGACACCGTGCACTATCTCATCGCGCTCAACGAAGAGACCGTCCAGCGCTACGGCAAGCGCGTGCAGGCCGGCGGGGCGATCCTCTATAACAACGAGAAATTCCAGGTGAAGCCTGAGCAGGTCCCATCCGGCGTGCAGGCCATCGGCCTGCCGGTGATGCAATTGGTTGGTAACCAGCTCATGCAGAACATGGCCTTGATGGGGGCGCTGTTTGAGCGGCTTGGGATGGATCCGACCGAGTTCAAGGGATTGATCAAGGAGCGCTTCGCCAATAAGGGCGAGCAGGTCGTCACGGCCAACCTGTCGGCGTTTGACAAGGGCGTCGAGCATGCCCGGACCCATCATGCCAAGCCCGGCGGGATTCAGATCGGCAAGTCCGACGGCAAGCGGCGGCTCCTTGCCAGCGGCAACGCGCTCTTGGCGTTCGGGGCGGTGGCGGGCGGCTGCCGGTTCTACTCCGCCTATCCGATGACCCCGGCCTCCTCCATCCTGCACTGGATGGCCAAGAACGCGACGAAGACCGGCGTGCTCGTGAAGCAAGCCGAGGATGAGATCGCAGTGATCAACATGGCCATCGGCGCCGGGCATGCGGGCGTGCGGGCGATGTGTGGCACCTCAGGGGGCGGGTTTGCCCTGATGACCGAGGCGGTGGGTGAAGCGGCGATGACGGAAACCCCGGTGGTCATCGTGGAGGTCCAGCGCGCCGGACCATCCACGGGGGTTCCCACCAAGACCGAGCAGGCGGACCTCTTTCAGCTGCTCGGGGCCTCGCAAGGCGACTTTCCGAAGGTCATCCTCGCTCCCCGGACCCTGCCTGAGTGCTACTCGATCGCCATCGAGGCTTTCAATCTCGCCGAACGGTTCCAGTGTCCGGTGTTGATCTCCTCCGACCTGTACCTCTCCGAGCGCAACGAATCCCTCGAGGGGCTCAACATCACCGATATTCCCATCGAGCGGGGGGAGATCGTGACCCAGGCCAACGGCGAGCCCTACCGGCGGTTTGCGGACACTGCGAGCGGGGTCTCGCCGCGCGCCTTTCCAGGAACGCCGGGCACGGTCTATGTGGCGGCGACCGATGAGCATGACCCGGACGGCGTGCTGATCAGCGACGTGTTCACCAACCCGGCTCTGCGCGCCAAGATGATGGAGAAGCGCATGCGCAAGATGGACGAGATGCTGAAGGAACTTCCCGATCCTGAGCTGGAAGGACCCAACGATGCGGATCTGACGCTCATCGGGTGGGGCTCGACCTACTCGGTGCTGGTTGAGACCATGGAAACGCTCAACTCCGCCTCCGGCGGAAAGGTCAACCTCATCGTGCCGAAGTACCTGTGGCCGTTCAAGGGCGAGGCCATGCGCAAGCTCCTTGAACGAGCAACAATGACCCTGGCGGTGGAAGGCAACTACACCGGCCAACTGGCCAAATTCATCCGGATGGAAACGGGGATCACGATCCACCATCACCTGCGCAAGTACGACGGAGAGCCGTTTGAGCCGGGTCAGGTCATTGCCCACGCCCGGCAACTCTTGGCCAAGAAGCCGAAGGCTCCCACGGTGGCATCGGTGGTGAGCGACGAGGGCGTGCCGCCGGACTTCTCACCCATTGCCATGCCCGGCTCAGAAGCCGTGCGTGTCCACTAGGAAAATCATGGGGTGAGTCCATAGTCCGTAGACCATAGTCCATAGCAAACACGGTGTCTTGTCTATGGACTACGGACTATTGACTATGGACTAGGCGGAGTGTTTAAGGAGGCACGAGACATGGCGCAAGTGAAAGAGTATCAAGGGCTGGTCAAGCCCGATTGGTGTCCGGGTTGCGGCGACTACGGGGTGCTCAACGCCCTCCAACGGGCGCTGGCGGAGCTGGACATCGCTCCGCACAATGTCCTGCTGGTGTCGGGAATCGGGTGCTCCTCGAACCTGCCGGGGTTCATTCGTGCCTACGGGTTTCATGGCCTGCACGGCCGGTCGCTGCCGGTGGCCACCGGCGCGAGACTGGCCAACCACGAGCTGACCGTCATCGCGACGGGCGGGGACGGCGACGGGTATGGCATCGGCGCGGGACATTTCGTCCACACCTGCCGGCGGAACTTCAACATGACGTACCTCGTCATGGACAACCAGATCTACGGTCTGACAACCGGGCAGGCCTCTCCCACGACGGAGAAGGACATTCGCACCAAATCGACGCCGGAAGGCACGATCGAAATCGCCCTCAGCCCCATGGCGCTGGCGCTGACGTGCGGCGCCACCTACGTCGCGCGCGGCTTCTCCGGCGAGAACCTCCAGCTGGCCAACCTCATCAAAGGCGCCATCGAGCACAAGGGCTTCGCCCTGGTCGACGTCTTCTCGCCCTGCGTGACGTACAACAAGCACAACACCTACCCCTGGTTCCGGGAGCGCGTCTACAAGCTCGAAGATGAAAAGCACGACCCCTCCAATTTCCAGTCGGCGATGGAAAAGGCGTTTGAGTGGGGCAACCGCATCCCGATCGGGTTGTTCTACAAAGTCGAGCGCCCGACGTACGAGGATGAAGAAACGGCCTTGCGCAGCGGCGTTCCCCTGGTCAAGCAGCCGCTGCGGCGCGACAATCTCGCCGCGATCATGGAGGAATTTCTTTAAGTCTGATGGAACGCAAGTGCGTGGTATTGCTATCCGGCGGACTCGATAGCACCCTGGCGGCCAAGTTGATGCTGGAGCAGGGGATCCAGGTCCACGGGTTGTTTCTCGCCATGAGCTGGGGCTGCTGCGAGAAAACCAAGGCCGTCGCCTCGGCCGAGCAGCTGGGAGTTCCCCTGATGGTTCTCAATGTCGGCGATGCGTACCTGGACGTCATCCGCAATCCCAAGTACGGCTACGGCACGCAGATGAACCCCTGCGTGGATTGCCGGATCTACATGTTCGCCATCGCCAAGCGGTACATGGAAGAGCTCGGCGCGGGGTTTGTCGTGACCGGCGAGGTGCTGGGACAGCGTCCCATGTCGCAGCGGCAGCGGCCGCTTGAGCTCATTGAAGCCCAGAGCGGCTTGGAAGGCCTCCTCCTGCGTCCCTTGTCGGCGCAACACCTGGAGCCGACCCTGCCGGAGCTGTTGGGCATCGTCGATCGCGAGCGCCTGCTTGGGCTGTCCGGCCGGTCGAGACAGGAGCAAATCGCCCTGGCCCAGCGCCACGGCATGACCGAGTATTCCCAACCTGCCGGCGGGTGTCTGTTGACGGAGGAGGTCTTTGCCAAGAAGGTGAAAGACTTGTTCGCGCATGAGGCGCGCCCGACGACGAAGGAGATGGAGCTACTGACCATCGGACGGCACCTGCGCCTGAGCCCCAGGACCAAGGTCATCCTGGGGCGCAATGAGCTGGAGAACCTCCTCTTGGAAGGCTATGCGGGGGCGGGAGCCGTCTTCATGAGCCCGAAGTTCCCAGGTCCGTCGGCGTTGATCGTCGGCTCGCAGGATGAGCAGGTCAGGCGCGCAGCGGCGCAGTTGATTCTCCGGCACACCAAGCCGGACAAACTCCCGGCAGGCAGCTTGAGCTTTCGTTGTGACGCAACGGTATGGACCACTTCCCGCGAGGTCTTGCAGGAGGCCGCGCAGGTGGTGGACATCGTGGAGACGGTGAGTCGCTAATGGCCGATTGCGTATTTCGTGTCGGAGGAGAAGGGGGAGAAGGCGTCATCTCCACGGGCGAGCTGTTGACCATGGCGCTGGCGCGATCAGGCTATGAGATCTACACCTTTCGCACGTATCCAGCGGAGATCAAAGGAGGCCACGCCAACTATCAGGTCCGGGCTTCGGACCGGCTCCTGTTGTCGCAAGGCGATCAGCTGGATGTGCTGGTGGCGTTCAATGAGGAGGCCTACCAGAAGCACGTCCGCGACCTGCGCTCAGGCGGGGTGTTCATCTACGACACCGATAGCTTCATCCCACCACACACCGATTCCATCATCTCCTATGCTGTCCCCCTCACCTCGTTGGCGACGGAGAAGGTGGGCGTCAAGCTCACCAAGAACATCGTGGCGCTTGGGATACTCTCCGCGCTGTTTGACATCCCGTGTGAGAAGTTCGAGGAGCTCTTGAAGGAACGGTTTGGCCGCAAGGGCGAGGCCGTGGTGCAGAAAAACCTCCAAGCCCTGCGCGTGGGATTTGACTACGGCAAAGCGCAGCACAAGCGCGACTCCATCCGGCTCGGTCCAGGTCCCCGTCAGGCTAAAGAGCTCGTCCTGTCAGGGAACGAGTCGTTGGCGCTTGGAGCCATCGCGTCCGGGCTGAAGTTCTATTTCGGCTATCCCATCACGCCGGCCACGGACATCATGGAGTTTCTGGCAAAGGAGCTGCCCAAGATCGGCGGTTTCGTCGTGCAGACCGAAGACGAGATCTCGGCCATCGGCGCTGTGCTGGGCGCCTCATTTGCAGGGGCCAAAGCGATGACCGCGACCTCAGGGCCGGGGTTCTCCCTGATGACCGAGATGTTGGGATTGGCCGAGATGTCCGAGACCCCCGCCGTGATCATCGACGTGCAGCGCGTGGGGCCCTCGACCGGGATGCCGACCAAGACCGAGCAGGCCGATTTGTATTCGGCGGTCTATGGCGGCCATGGGAGCTGCCCGCGCATCGTCATGGCCCTGACCAGCGTGGAAGACTGCTTCTACGGCATCATGCGGGCGTTTAACATCGCCGAGCAGTTCCAAATGCCCGTAGTGGTCCTCTCGGATCAATCCCTGGGCCATCGCAAGGCCACCGTGCCCAAACCCGACCCCTCCCAGATCCCGATCATTACGCGACGGATGCCGACGCCGGAGGAGCTGCACGACTACAAGCGATACCGGTTGACGCCGGAGGGCATTTCCCCGATGGCGGTCCCAGGGATGGAGGGCGGCTACTACGTGGCCGAGGGGCTGGAGCACGATGAGATCGGGTATCCGGCTGCCTCCAACCATGAGAATCACCTTCTCATGACCCAGAAGCGCTACACGAAGTTTCATGCGGTGGAAGCGATCGCCAACGACTTGGTGCGGCAGTACGGCGTCGAGCATCCGGAAATCGGGATCATCAGTTGGGGATCCACGGAAGGGGTCGTGCGCGAGGCGGTGCAGATCGCGGTGGACAAAGGCTACTCGGTGGGGGCGCTGCATCCGAAGATCCTCTATCCGCAGCCGTTGGCCCGCCTGCGCCAATTCATGGAAGGGACCAAAGCCGTCATCATCCCGGAGCTGAACTTCACCGGCCAGTTCGCCACGCTGTTGCGCAAGCGCTTCACCATCGATTTCGTCCAACTCAACAAGACCGTCGGGCTGCCCTTCAGCCCGCAGGAGATTGTCGACAAGGTCGAGGAGGTTGCCAACGATGTCGCCCGACGTGGCACAAGAACTCACGCCGCAAAGCTATAAGACCGACGAACATCCCATTTGGTGCCCGGGGTGCGGGGACTTCGGGGTGTTGGCCTCGCTCTATCAGTCCTTGGCGAAGCTGGGGATTCATTCGAAAGATCTGGTGGTCGTCGCCGGGATCGGGTGTTCAGGCCGCACGCCGGGGTTTGTGAAGTCGTACGGGTTCCATGTGGTGCATGGCCGGGTGCTGCCGGTGGCGCTCGGCGTGAAGCTGGCCAATCCGAAGCTGACCGTGATCGGCGTCGGCGGCGACGGGGATGGGTTTGCGATCGGGGGCGGGCACATCCCGCACGCGGCCCGGCGCAACTTTGACATCGCCTACCTGGTCATGGATAACGCCACCTATGGCCTGACGAAGGGCCAGTACTCGCCGACCGCGCCCAAAGGCTTCCAGGCCGGCTCGACGCCCTACGGCAACATCGAAAAACCCCTCAACCCCTTGGCGATGCTCATCGCTTATGGCGCGACGTTTGTCGCGCGAGGCTATTCGGGCAAACCCAAAGAGCTGGCCGATCTCATCACTCGCGCGATTGAGCACAAGGGATTCGCGTTCATCGACATCATCAGCCCCTGCATCACGTTCTACAACACGTACAAGGTCATCCCGCCCAAGCTGGCTGAGGTGCCTCACGAGCACGATGTGACCAGCCGCGCCAAGGCGTTTGAGCTGACGCTGCTGGAAGATAAAGTCTATCTGGGGGTGTTCTACCAGGTGCAGGAACCCACCTTTGAAGATGGGGTGGCGCAGGTCATCAAGACCGCGCAGGCCTCCAGCCGGCCTCGCCTTGAGGAAATCTTCGCGGAATTCTCCTGATCCATCACGAGGTCATCCCGTTATGGCCACACGCACGGAACGCGATTCCCTCGGCGCCAAGCGCATTCCGGCGGACGCCTACTACGGCATCCAGACCTTCCGTGCCGTCGAGAACTTCCCGATCAGCGGCCTGCGCATGCCCGTGGAACTCCTCCGGGCGTATGCTTTCATCAAGAAAGCCGCCGCCCTCGCGAACGCGCAGTTGGGCCTGCTGCAGCGGCGCAAGGCGCGCGCGATCGTCCGCGCCTGCGAGGAAGTCTTGCGTGGCAAGTTTGCGAATCAGTTCGTCGTCGACGTCTACCAGGCTGGCGCCGGCACGTCGTTCAACATGAATCTCAACGAGGTGCTCGCGAATCGCGCCAACGAATTGCTGGGGGCCAGGCGGGGCACCTATCGCTTCCTCCATCCCAACGACCACGTCAACATGGCCCAGTCCACCAACGACACGTTCCCGACCGCCATGCGCCTGGCGAGTCTGGCGAAGCTCGGGCCCTTGACGCGCGCCATGCAGGAACTGGAGCAGGCGTTCCAGCGCAAGGCCCGTCAGTTTGGCACAGTGGTGAAGGCCGGGCGGACCCACTTGCAGGACGCCGTGCCGGTCAGTTTGGGGCGGGAACTTGGAGCCTATGCGCTGGCCATCAGGAAATCCCGGGAGCATCTGAGTCAGACGGCCACACGGCTGACCGAGCTCAATCTCGGAGGGACCGCCGTCGGCACGGGGTTGAACGCGCATCCTCGATACCGTTTCCTGGCTCTGGGTTCCTTGCGGCGCTGGACCGGATTCGCGCTTCGACCCGGGCAGAATTTGATGGAACGGACGCAAAGCGTGGCCGATTTTGCACATCTGTCAAGCGCCCTTCGTGATTATAGCCTGGAACTGATCCGCATCGCGAACGACCTGCGACTGATGAGCTCCGGACCCAACACCGGCTTCGGGGAGCTGACCCTGCCGGCCATGCAGCCGGGCTCCTCGATCATGCCCGGCAAGGTCAACCCGGTTATACCGGAGATGGTCAACATGGTGGCGTTTCAGGTCCTGGGGCACGATGCCACGATCGCCATGGCCTGCCAGGCAGGGCAACTGGAGCTGAACGTCATGATGCCCATCATCGCCTACAACCTCCTTCAAGCAATGCACATTCTCACGACAGCCAGCCATGCGTTCGCCACGCGTTGCGTGGGGGGCATCACGGTCAACGCCGCGCAGTGCCGCAGCTATGCCCAGCGCAGTCTCGCGCTGGTGACGGCGCTGGCTCCCCGGATCGGCTACTCGAACGCCGCGACCATCGCCAAACGTTCGCTCGCGAGCGGCAAGCCGATTATGGACTTAGTGGTTGAGCAGGGTATCTTGTCGGCTCGAGAGGCCCAACGGCTCCTTGACCCCAAGCGCTTAGCCCGATTGAGTCGCTGACCCGCGCTATGCTACAATCGTCCACACTCGACGAGCGCCCGTAGCTCAATTGGATAGAGCGCCTGGCTTCGAACCAGGAGGCAGGGCGTTCGAATCGCCCCGGGCGCGCGTTTTCGATCACTGCTTCTTGCGGGCCGCTAGCTCAATCGGCAGAGCAGGGGACTCTTAATCCCAAGGTTGATGGTTCGATTCCATCGCGGCCCACCATTCGCTTCGGGCATGTGGCGGAATGGCAGACGCAGTCCCGACAATTCATTTGGGGTGGGGTGAGACGGACTCGGGCGGATGGCGGAATGGCAGACGCGGCGGCCTTAGGAGCCGTTGGGGCAACCCGTGGAGGTTCGAGTCCTCTTCCGCCCACGCGATCAAGCGGTTTTAAAGAAACTGCGGGAGTAGCTCAGTGGTAGAGCGCGACGTTGCCAACGTCGATGTCGCGGGTTCAAATCCCGTCTCCCGCTCTTTGTAGCTAAAGGAGCGTGCATGAAAATCGCGGAGTTTCTCGATGAAGGGGCGGTCAGCTGTCAGCTGAAAGCGACGAGCAAAGACGATGTCATCCGGGAACTGGTGGGCTTGTTGGTCAAGGCGGGGTTGATCAAAGAGAAAGACATTCCCAAGATTATCCGGATCCTGCTGGATCGCGAGGCGTTAGGCTCGACGGGAATCGGGCAGGGGGTGGCCATCCCCCATGGCAAGGCCGACTGCGTGAGCCGCCTGGTCGGAGCGATTGGGATTTCTGCCCACGGCCTCAGCTTCGACTCTCTCGACGGTGAGACGACCCATATCTTCTTTTTGTTGATTGCCCCGCCGGATTCCGCCGGGCCGCATCTGAAAGCCCTCGCCCGCATTTCCCGTCTTCTCAAAGAGCGACAATTTCGCGAGAGCCTCATCGCGGCGAAAGACGAGAAGACGCTCATTCGAATCCTTCGTGATGAGGATCAACGCTATCGCTAACCTCTCGTAAGGGGATCCTGATTGCATGCGGCTGCTGAAGTGGTTTTATCCTGGCATGCGGATCAAGCGGTGGGTGGCGTTGGCTGCCGCCGGCGTCCTCATGTTCGGGATGGGTTCGGCCCTCTTGACGGCGGAAGCGGGGTTATTGGTGCGGGCTGTGAGCCTGGTCATCCTTGGCGCCGGACTCATCGCGCTGATCACCGGCCTGGTCGGGACGGTGCGCTCCCTGCTCGACGTGGTGCTCCCCAGCTCCCAGCGCGACCTCGTCGATTTGGTGTTTCAACGCCGGCATCTGGAAAAAGGCCCGCGCATCGTCGCCATCGGTGGCGGGACGGGGCTTTCGACTCTCCTGCAGGGGTTGAAAGCCTACACGACAAACATCACGGCCGTCGTGACCGTCGCGGACGACGGCGGAAGCTCGGGTCGCCTGCGCGAAGAGTTTGGCATCCTCCCCCCTGGCGACATTCGCAACTGCCTGGTGGCTTTGGCGGACGCGGGGCCGTTGATGCAGCAGCTCTTCCAGTATCGCTTTGCCGAAAACTCGGCGTTGCAAGGCCACAGCTTTGGCAACCTCTTCTTGACGGCCATGACGAAAATCACCGGGGATTTTGAACGAGCCATCCAGGCTTCAAGCCAAGTGCTCGCCATCCGTGGTCGGGTCGTGCCCGCCACGCGCGAGAAGGTCCGATTGGTGGCTGAGCATGAGGATGGCAGCGTGACGATCGGGGAGTCGCGCATTTCGAAGGCCTCGTTGCCGGTCCGACGCCTCTATCTTGAACCGGCGCATACGCTCCCCACCCGGGAAGCGCTGGACGCCATTCGGGAAGCCGACGCCATCGTGCTGGGACCCGGGTCGCTCTACACCAGCGTCATTCCCAATTTGTTGGTCGACGGGATGACGGAGGCCATTGTGCAGTCGCAGGCCTTGAAGATATATATCTGCAACGTCATGACCCAGTTTCGTGAAACGGACCGGTTTGCGGCCAGCGATCATGCGCGGGCCCTGGTCACGCATACGAGCCCGGGGATTTTCCAGGTGTGCATCGTCAACACCAAACCCGTACCGCCGGATCTCCTGGAGAAATACCGGACGGAACAGGCCTTTCCTGTTGAGCCCGATGTGGAGCGGATCCGCGCATTGGGCGCTCAGGTGGTGGCCGCCGAGGTGATCAGCACGCAGAACTATGTCCGTCACGATGCCGATCGGCTGGCGCGCCTGATCATTCACCTCAGTGTGGGAACGCGGCGCGCCTCATCCGCGTCCAACTCTGCGCAGTTGACGGCGGGCAGGAAGACCGCCATGCCTCCCCTGCGCCCCCCGGCGCCAGATTCCTCGCACCCGCCCCGGCGAGCGGTGGTGAGCGGATGAGCGCTCCTGCGGTGTCGCTCTTGATGGCGGTCCATTGCCATCAGCCGGTGGGCAATTTCGGCTTTGTCTTCGAGGAGGCGTTTCGCAACGCCTATGAGCCGTTCCTGGCGACCCTCGAGCGGC
>Ga0209515_10007215_pt1 | contig 13459 bp, 16 predicted proteins | sample Subgroupgradi54m_FD_187454 | JGI IMG/M metagenome (GOLD analysis project Ga0209515, IMG submission 187454) | Subsurface groundwater microbial communities from S. Glens Falls, New York, USA - GMW60B uncontaminated upgradient, 5.4 m (SPAdes)... ...
TAAAGAGGTGCGGGGGTTTCCTCCCACGTAGGGCTCCTCCACGGCCACGGCGGTGGGCCGCCACAGGTCCATGACGCTCAGGAGCTCCTGGAACAGGCGCGCCAGGCGGTCCTCCAGAGGCGTTTTCGTCGAGGCCTGGAGGACGCCATAGGCCAACGCCTGGTGGTTATCGCCCAGGGCCTCAATGACCCCGTAGCCCATTTTCAGGGTGCCTGGGTCCACGCCGAGAATACGCGAAGCGCCAGTCACGTCACCTCTGTATGGCTGGGCCGGAGAAGGGATGAACTCATGACGTCAGGCGTTAACACTACCCTATCCGAAACGAAAAGAGGCTCCCGTTGCCGGAGCCTCTTGGGCCCTTTTCCCAGAGGAAGCGCCCTTCTACCTCCTGGGTTCTAACACTTCTTTGCGAAAAAGCGCGGTACAGTAAGCCGCTCATGGTGGCCCTTCGACAGGCTCAGGGTGAGCGGCTTTTCTTCCGCTCATGGTGAGCTTGTCGAACCACGAGCGGTTCGCCCTTCGACACGCTCAGGGTGAGCGGGCCTGTGGCGCCCCTCGGGCACGTCAACTTACGGAACGGAGTGCTAGGTAGCACTCTCCAATTCGGCCAGGGCCTCAGCGGGGAAGTCGGCGTTGGTGTACACGCGTTGGACGTCGTCCAGCTCCTCCAGGCGTTCCAGCAGGCGGAGGGCCTGCCCCGCATGCTTCGTGTCCAGGGGGACGGTGGTAGTGGGGACTGGGCTAATCTCTGCGCTCGTGACGGGGGCAATGGCCTCCAGGGCATGGCGCAGGCTCTCCAGGGCCGGCAGCGGGCAGTAGATCTCCAGGTGGCCCTCCTCAATGGAGAAGTCATCGGCCCCAGCGTCGATGGCCTTCAGGGCCACATCCTCGGCCTTCTCTTCTGGCGCCTCCACGGTGAGAACGCCTTTGGTGTGGAACATCCACGAGACGGAGCCGGCCTCGGCCATGCTGCCGCCGTGCTTGGTCAGGTTGCTGCGTACCTCGGCGGCGGTCCTGTTTTTGTTCTCCGTCACCACCTGTATGAGGATGGCCATGCCGCCGGGCCCGTAGCCTTCGTACGTGATCTCCTCCATCGCCGCCGCCCCGTCGCCAAGGCCCACAGCGCGCTTGATGGCCCGGTCGATGTTGTCCGCAGGCATGTTGCCGTCCCGGGCCCGCTGGACCGCCAGGCGCAAGCGTGCGTTGAAGGTGATGTCGCCTCCGCCCTGGCGAGCGGCGATGACTATCTCGCGGGCCAGCTTGGTGAACACCTGGCCTCGCTTGGCGTCCGTGACGCCCTTCGCGCGTTTGATGGTGGACCACTTGGAGTGACCAGACATGGACGCTCTCCTAGATCAACTGTCCCCTGCATTCTAGCACCCCAGGGGAGCGAGGGTAAAGGCAAGGCGTGCCACCGACAAGTCGAGTGTCTTCGACCCCGATGCGGGGATGCGGGGCCTTCGGCCTGCACCCACGTAAACAAGCGTCTCCCCCTCCCTCTAACTCCCTCCCACAAGGGGAGGGAGTATCATCCTCCCCCTTGACGGGGGAGGATTGAGGTGGGGGTGAAGCGCTTGCCGTGAAGCACCTGCCGTAGCATGGGTGCAGGGCTCACCCTGCAAGCTCCCGTTTGGCCCGCTGCCACAGGGCCTCCTTCTCCTCCAGCGACAGGTCCTTGAGGAGCACGCCCCGCTCCTGGCAGGCGGCCTCCATGTGAGAGAAGCGGCTGGCGAACTTTTGGGCCGACCTCCGCAGGGCGCTCTCGGCGTCCACCTTCAGCCAGCGGCTCAGGTTGACCATGGTGAAGAGGACGTCCCCCGCCTCCGCCTCTCGCTCCTCCTGGGTGTCCGCGAGAGCCAGCTCCTGACGCTCCTCCTCCAGCTTGGCCAGCACCCCTGCAATGTCCTCCCAATCGAACCCCACGCGAGCAGCCCGCTCCTGGAGCACCTGGCTGTAAGCAAGGGCGGGCATGGCCTGGGAAACGCCCGCCAGGAGGGAGCCGCCGCTGTGCGCCTCCTGGCGCTCCTGGCGCTTCAGCTCCTCCCACTGGACCTCCACCTCTCGCGCCGTGGAGGCCTTGGCGTCCCCAAACACGTGGGGGTGCCGTCGCACCAGCTTGTCATTGATGTGGCGGAACACGTCCTCCAGAGTGAACTCGCCCTCCTCTCGGGCGATCTGGGCGTGGAACACCACCTGGAGCACCAGGTCCCCCAGCTCCTCGGCCAGCAGCCGCCAGTTGCCCTGGTCCGTGGCCTGGAGGGCCTCGTAGCACTCTTCGAGAAGGGAGGCGCGGAGCGACTGGTGGGTCTGCTCCAGGTCCCAGGGGCATCCGGTCTCGGGCTCTCGGAGCCGGGCGATGATCTGCACCAGCCCGTCAAAGGTAGGGGGATACGACGTGGGGGATGTCATGGTGGCTCCTTAGTGGTTGTGGCGCTATCTGTCTTGGCGTTCCAGGGCCGTGAGCAGGCGATCCAGGGATTGCTTGTACCTGCGGCGGTTGCGGAAATCTGCCCAGTTCTTGTCCAGGAGGAAGGGCTTGAGGTCTCGGTTCCTCCCTTTTACTGGGAAGCCTTCCTCCTTCCACAGGTTGTCCAAGGATATGGGCACCATCTTGCCAGGGTCTTCATCTATTTGCTCTTCAATCTCTTTCAGCACACCGGGGCGGATCAAGGCAGGAGCGGAGCAAAGCACGATCATCTTCTCTGACTCCTTCCGTTTCCGGCCAATCTCCTCCCACGTGCGTTCTCCAGGCGTGGCATCCAGAGCGTAGACCCAGCAGGAGGTCACACCTCTGTCTTTCAGGTCAGCCGCCAGCCGTTCGGCAAAGGCCCGGTCCGGCTCTCCGTAGCAGACGAAGGCGGTGCGATACTTGACCTCTGCCAGGATACCGGGCAGCACTGAGAGAAGCTCCTGTGGGACACCAGCGTTGAGGAAGAATACCTCCAAGGCCGGAGTCAGGCGGTTTCCGGCCCCACGGAGGGATCGCAGGATGGTATCCACACCGATAGTGCTGGGGCGATCATGTTTAACCGACTCCAGGCCCAGGGCCCCTGAGAGGTCACATTCTGCGATAAGGGTGCCCCACAAGCGGGTCTGGGCGAACTGGGCCTGAGTCAGGAGAGTGTTCTCCAGTCGAGCCAATGTCAGATTGGCCCCGGTCAGATTGGCGTCGTCCAAGTCGGCCGCAAACAGGTTAGTTCTGAACAGGTCGGCCCCGCTCAGGTCGGCGTCGGCCAAGCTGGCCCCGGTCAGGTTGGCCCAGGACAGGTCGGCCCTCGCCAGGTTGGCCATGGTCAGGTTGGCCGCGCTCAGGTCGGCTCCTGACAGGTCAAGTCGCGTCCTGGGGTGGGCCTTACGCCAGGCGTCAATGGCCTCCGCGCCCCGCCGCACCACTTTCACGTGCTCTGGGTTTGCCACGGTGCCTCCTTGCGGCCCTGCCAGCCTCGGCTTCCTCGCTGCCGCCGTCTATTGTACCCTTAAGGTTGCGGTGAGGGTGTCCTCCATATCGAACCTGTAGGGGCGAAGCATGCTACGCCCCTACACCTGCGCCAGGAAAAGGGTCAGGGTGAGGGGCTGTGAAAGGATTAAGGAATTGTCGTTGCGAGCGAGTCCCCGAGCGTGGCAACCTGGTGGGGTGGGGCATCGGACCCCTCCGCCCCAGATTGCTTCGCGGAGCCTCGCAATGACAAAAATGTCCCTTCAAAATCAATCACACGTCCTCATGCTAAAGCCCGTCACCTCCAGCTTCAGAAACCCCAAACATCGAGAAAAACGATCACATCCCAGGTTGCACAATCAGAGGCTTCCCGTCATGGCGCTCGCCGCGCTACAATAGGCCCAACTTACGGAGATCGTGACCTAGCTACGTCTAGGTCGCCACACGGTGATCGTGACCTAGCTACGTCTAGGTCGCCAATAGAAGTACAGCACAAGGAGTGACACGCCCATGACGACGACGCAGGGCCAGGGCAAGCGGCTGATGGTGAAGTACCAGTTCTACAAGGTGGACCCCCTGTGGCGCCGCCTGCCCGACCAGGAGCGCCAGCGGGGCAAGGAGCAGCTCATCGCCGTGGTGGACGAGTTCTCCCCCCAGATGACCATTCGCAGCTACAGCCTTGTGGGCCTGCGCGCCGACGCCGACCTCCTCCTGTGGCAGATCAGCCCCGACATTGATGCCTTCCAGGAGCTAGCGACTCGCGTGCTGGCCACGGACCTGGGAAAGTACCTGAGCACCCCGTACTCGTTCCTGGCCATGACCCGCCGCTCGCCCTACATCGAGGGCCACCGCCACGAGGGGCAGGAGGGCGCGGCCCGGGGCATCTACCCTGCCAACGCCAAGTACCTGTTCGTCTACCCCTTCGTGAAGACCCACGACTGGTACCAGCTCCCCCAGGAGGAGCGCCAGCAGATGATGAACCAGCACTTTGAGATCGGCCACAAGCACCCGTCCGTCCGCATCCACACCAGCTACTCCTTCGGCATTGACGACCAGGACCACATGCTGGCCTTTGAGACCGACGACCCTGTGGACTTCCTGGAGTCTGTGATGGAGCTGCGGGAGTCTGCGGCCCGGCCCTACACGGTGCGAGACACCCCTATCTTCGCCTGCATCAAACGAGACCTGCGGGAGGCCCTCGATAGCCTCGGGGGGTAGGCAGGGTTCTACCAAACCCCTTCGACCATCCCCCTGGCCCCCTTCCTGGCCAGGAAGGGGGAGGTTTTAGATATGGGGGACACCCCCATACCCCTGTCCCTTCGGCTTCGCTCAGGGCAGGCTCCGGGGCTGCGCCCCTCTGCACTCCCCCTTTCCGCAACCTGCCAGGGCCTGTTAAACGCGTAGGGGCAATGCATACATTGCCCCTATAGCACAGCGAGGGGTTGGCCTTTGGCGCCGGCTACTCGCGATGGCCTGGCGTAACGCTGGTGTAGTTGAACTTGTAGTTCAGAGGAATGAAGCTCTTCCACTGCTCTGGGGTGCCATCTTCGGTGAAGATGGCCGTCACGGGGCAGACGGGCTCACAGGCCGCGCAGTCAATGCACTCCTCGGGGTTGATGTACATCATGTCGTCGCCCTCGTAGATGCAGTCCACGGGACAGACGTCGATGCACGCGCCATCCTTCACGTTGACACAGGGCTCAGCGATGATGTACGTCATGGCTGATGAAGCCTCCTTCCGCTGATCAAATCTCTCGCCACGTCGATGTTACAGCACGGATGTTACAGCACGCCTACATCCCTTGGCAATGGGTGCGGGCGCCGCTCGGGTTCAGCAGGGCGCTGAAAAACCCTTTCGACCATCCCCCTAGCCCCCTTCCTTCCAGGAAGGGGGCGGTTTTAGCTATGGGGGACACCCCCATACCCCCGTCAGGGGGGACTCCGGCCCCTCTGAACTCCTCCTCTCTTGAACTCTTGGGGCAAAGCTCCTTCCCGCCGTGGCTGTCATCGTTGCCTTGACTGAGACGAACATATGTTCTACACTGGAGCCAGCAGCTTTCGAGGTGAGCCAGCGATGCATCGGGAGGTGAGGGTGCCCCACCCAGCCCTAGAGGCCATCACTACAATCTTGCGCCTGGGCGCCGCACTCTCCAGCGGGTTCAACGCTCTGTATTTCCTCGCCTACCGAGGGGTGACGCCCCGGCGACGGATAGGAACCCTGGTCCTGGCCCTGGTGAACCTGGCCTTTCTCGTCCAGGCCATGTTCGGCGGGCCTCCGTTCCGACTGGGCCAACCCCCAGCAGCGGACATACGCCTGGCGTGGCTCCTGGCCCTCCTTCCCCTTCTAGCAGCGTCGGCCATCAGCGGCCTGGTCCTGTGGCAGCTTAGACACCGCCGGAGGAAGTAGAGGGCAAGGCCGCCAGCGTGTCGCTCGACGGTGTGTAGGACGGAAACACGGGAACAAGCGAGGGCAAAGTGCAGCGTCTTAGAAAGGAGGCCCAGTGAGCGTCCTGGCACAAGCCGTAGCAAAGGAGCAGTGGGACCTGGCAGCCCTGTGTGTCATGCTGGCCGCCCTGCGTACCGTCCTTCGCCTGCCGCCCGACGCCGTCGTTGGCCTCCTAGAGGCCCTGGAAGGAGAAGGGGATGCCTCACGCCCCATCCCCTAGCACTGCCGAGCCTGTCGGCTTCTACGACGAGGTGCTCTCCCGCAGCGAGCGGCTGCGCCTCCCCCGTGCCCGCCAGGTGGAGGGGCTGGACGAGGAGATCGTCCTCCTGCGGATCCGCCTCAGCAGTCTGGCCCGGGACCAGCCCGACAAGTTCGAGCTGCTGTTGAAGGGGATCAGCCTCTTGGTGCGGGCCGTGGCCGTCAAGTACAAGCTTTCACCCCAGTCGGAGGAGGACCTGGCCAAGAGCATCGCCAACGTGGTCCGGGACATCGGCCTCATGGTGATGCCCGAGGAGGCCGACGGTGTCTGAAGAGCTGAAGGAGACCCTCCGGCTTTTCCGCCGCCCACCCGTCCGGGAGGTCAACCTGAAGCCCACCTCCCCCTTTGAGGCCCTCCTGGACCAGCGCCTGGAGCAGTTGGAGGCGCAGCTTAAGGAGGTAAGGAGCCGCGTCAGCGGGCTCCTCTGGGCCATCCTGGGCGCGGTGGTGATCCAGGTGGTCATGGGACTTATGAAGTAGCCAGACCGCCAATCGCACCAACAGGAGCCATCGTGGCCATCAGATACGCCCTCAGGCCCTATCAAGCGGAGATCGGGAAGGCCGTCATGGATAGCGTCCTTCATCGGCGGGGCCTGACCTTCACCGTGGAGATTGCTCGCCAGGGGGGTAAGAACGAGCTCTCGGCCCAATTAGAGGTCCTCCTGCTCACCCTCCACATGGCCAAGGGAGGCAACCTGGTGAAGTGCGCCCCCACCTTTGTCCCCCAGGTAGTGGTCAGCATGCAGCGCCTCAAGGAGCGTCTCAACGACGCCGGGTTGCAAGGGCTGTATAGGGCCGAGCACGGCTACGCCCTCCGCCTGGGCGAGGCACGCCTGCTTTTCTTCAGCGCCGAGCCCTCGGCCCGAGTGGTGGGCGCGACAGCCCATCACCTCCTGGAGGTGGACGAGGCCCAGGAGGTGGCCAAGGAGAAGTTCTACAAGGAGTTCCGCCCCATGGGGGCTTCCACCAACGTCACCACCGTCCTCTACGGAACGCCCTGGGACTCCTCCAGCCTCCTGGAGGAGTCGGCCGTCCTCAACCGTGAGCTGGAGCGCCGGGACGGCCTTCGGCGCCACTTCGCCTATGACTGGCAGGTGGTGGCCCAGCACAATCCCGCCTACCTGGCCTACGTGGAGGCGGAGCGCCAGCGCCTGGGGGAAGACCACCCTCTCTTCCTGACGCAGTACGCCCTGCAACCCCTCCGAGGGGGTGGTGGGTTTCTGAGCCCCCAGCAGCAAGCCCAGCTTCAGGGGCGCCATCCCAGGAGGCGCCAGCCAGAGCCGGGCAAGGTCTACGTGGCTGGCGTGGACCTGGCTGGCGGCCCCCAAGGCGATGGCGACAGCGGCCAACGTGCAGAGGCAACGCGGGACGCCACGGTGGTGACGGTCGGAGAGCTGGAGTTCCCCCGCAGCGACGACCTCTTCCAGGAGCCACAAGTCCGGGTGGTGGAGCAGTACGCGTGGGTTGGCGTGTCGCCTCACCAGCTCTACCCGCGGCTGGTGGACGTCCTCAAGGAGGTGTGGCGGTGCCGCCGGGTGGTGGTGGATGCCACCGGCCTGGGCGCACCCCTGGCCAGCTTTCTGGCCAAGGCCCTGGGGCTAGGGGTGGAGGCCTTCATCTTCACCGCCCAAAGCAAGTCTCGCCTGGGGTTCGATCTCCTGGCGGCCATCAATTCAGGGCGGCTGAAGATGTACGCCCCCGACGGGTCTGAGGAGTTTCAGGAGCTCTGGCGGCAGGTGGACCGCACCCGGGCCCACTACCGGCCAGACCGCACCATGAGCTTCTCGGTGGACCCCGCCCAGGGCCACGACGACTACGTGATGAGCCTGGCCCTGGTGGTCAGGGCGGGGTCTTATCTCCCACGCACCGCTCGGGGGCGGGCCCCAGCCCCTGTGTAGAGAGGGCTTCGGGTGAACGGCACGAGAGGTCAGCTTGATATGCCGGAGGATAAGTGATGGGCATAACGAATCGAAAGCGCCACGAACCCATTGTAGACGCCCTGCCTGAGTTCTTTCCCTATCGGGATGAGGGGTGCGAGGTGGCGCCATCGTGCCTCCGCTGCCCTCTGCCCCAGTGCAAGTACGACGACCCCCTGGAGTATCAGCGGGGGCTGCGGCGCCGGCGTGACCAGGACGTGCTGGGCGTGCGGCTTCAGGAGGGGGCCAACGTCATAGAACTGGCCCGCCGCTTTGACCTCAGCATCCGGACCGTCCACCGCATCCTGGCTCGCCAGCGCGACGATGGGGACCCTCCCCACGGGGGAAGGATGGCAGCAGATTCACCTGAGAAGGCCAGGACTCACCGGTAGGGGCGAGGCATGCCTCGCCCCTACAAGAAGACTTAAGGGAGGGATAAACCAGATGGTCACCACGACGTTGACGCTGCCCCAGCAGCTTGCCAGGATGGACCTGGAGCGCCTGCGGGCCTATCAGGAGCACCTGGAGTTCTATAGGGGCGCCCAGTGGCAGGGCCCCAGCCGTCGGCGGGAGCGCCGGCTGACTTTCAACTACGCCAAGGTGTTCCTGGACAAGCTCGCCTCGTATCTCACGTCGGGCCTCAGCTTTGACCTGGAGCCCCCGGAGGCCACCGAGGAGACGCGCCAGCGGGCCCGCCACGCCGAGGAGGCCGTGCGCCAGGTGTACCTCGCCAACCAGGTGGAGCAGATGGACTTCGACACCGAGCTGGACGCGGCTATCTTGGGCGACGGGTGCTACAAGGTGACCTGGGACCCGGCCGCCCAGCAGGTGCGAATCTCAGCCCCAGACGTCCAGGGCATCTACGCCTGGTGGGTGGGGGACGACCTCTCCCGCATATGGAGGGTGGCCAGCCGCTACAAGATCACCTGGGAGGCGGCAGAGCTCCTGTACGGCGCCTCTCGGCCCCTGGGCGCTCGCCCGGAGGGGGAGGCCACCGTGGTGGAGGTGTGGACAGACCGGGCCTTTCAGCTCTGGTTGGAGGACGCCTTGTTGGAGGACCGCGCCAACCCCTACGGCTTCATCCCCTTCATCATCTTCCCGAACCTGCGGGAGCCCAAGCGCTTCTGGGGCACGTCAGACGTTCCTCCCCTCATGGAGCCCTCCAGGGAGATGAACCGCGCCCTTTCGCAGATGTCTTCCATCCTGGAGCTCTCGGGGAACCCCATCGCCGTTCTGGAGGGGGTGGAGCAGGCCCAGGACATCGCCGTGCAGCCTGGGGCCGTGTGGGAGGTGCCCGAGCGGGCCCGGGCCTACCTGCTGGACCTGCTCCAAGGGGGCGGCGTCCGCCTCCACATCGACTATGTGGACCTCCTCTACCGTGCCCTCCACGACCTGGCCGAGACTCCCAGGACCGCCTTTGGAGACAACCCCCGCAGCCTCTCCGGCGTGGCCCTGGAGATGGAGATGCACCCCCTGCTGCAGAAGGTGCGACGCAAGCGGCTTGTCCGCACGGCCGCCTACCGCCGCCGCATCGAGATGGTGCTGCGTCTCCTGGAGCAGCACACAGGGGAGCGCTACCTGCCGCTACGCACGAACATCGTGTGGGGGCCTGTCCTTCCCCAGGACCGGGGGCGCCTGGTGCAGGAGGAGCGGACCCTGGTGGAGGCGGGTCTGCACTCCCGTCGCCGGGCCATGGCCCTCCTGGGGGTGGATGACCCCGAGGGAGAGGCGGAGGTGATCAGGGGAGAGGAGACGACAACCGGTGGGAAAGGCTGACGCCTCACAAGACGTGCCGCGCCGTTCCTCTCCAAGAACAACGCCAGGGGGCAGAGCTATGCTCTGCCCCCTGGCGCACCCGACTTAGCGGGCAATAATACTACCTGCGCCCGGGCTTGGCGGCGGGCTTGGCCGCTGGCTTGGCGGCGGGTTTGGCGGCGGGTTTAGGTGCTGGCCTTGTGGTCATGTCCTGTTCCTCCTTTCCTTATGGAATAACCTGACCCCTCAGGAGTGGGCTAGCTCCATTGTAGCCCGACAAAAGAGAGAAAGTCCTCTATGCTCTTATCCCCGGACTGCGGATTCGCGTTCCACTGGGCGATCTGTCGTATGTGCTCATCGTACTTCTGATGGAAGAGGCGATAGTTGCGCCGGAACGGGCTTTCGTCCACCACCTCGTCCTCGGCGTGCTTGCCAAAGCACACGTTCTCCACCAACTGGAACGGGCCATCCACGTCTCCGGTGTTCTGGGGCTCAAAGGGGTACTGGCGGCAGAGGAGGGGGCTGAACTCGTGAATCGAGCACAGGTTGTTCTTGAGAAACACGCATCCCTCCCGTTCCTCCCCCTCCAGTGCGACCCTGGAAAGGCCCATGGCGACCTTGCCATCCTTGGTCTGGAAAAGCCGCTCGTCTGAATCCTCCAGTGGCTCATCAAGGTCGGTAGGCCGATAGAAGGTGACGAAGGAGGAGAGAGGGCGCTGGAGGGTGTCTTGGATGCGCCGGACGTCTTCCGGGAGCACGAGGGGGACGTACCTCTTGCAGCACTCGCCACAAAGGGTGCAGCGCCACTTGATCATCGGTCGTTTTGGCCCCACTCCTCGTTCCCGACAAAGGATAGTCATACCATTCCCCAACTCCCTCTGTCAAGGCTTCCTGACCAACCTTGCGGTTGAGTTATGAGGGGGACTCGGCCGCAGCGCCCGAGGTGGCCGCGGCCGAGTCCAACCCGTTTGGGGAAGGCTGTGCAGGTGCAGGCTAAGGAGCGACCTCGGCTAGGACGACTTGTTGGCCTTAAGATCCCAGCCTGTCTTCACCGGGGCATCCAAGCTCCCGTCCGCCTTGGTTGTCCTGTATTCAAACTCGATCTTGGAGAAGTTCAGGCTGAACTTCTCCCCATCCGGCGCCACCTGGTAAGAGGTGATCAGGACGTCCGTAAAGGTGAACGTCAGGTAGTCCCCCTGGGTTCTCGCTCCAGCCTTACGCACTGCCAACGTCGCCTTGGCGATACGGTCGCCTTTCGCCATGGCGAGGAAGAGCTTCGGCGAGGCCTTGCTGATCTGCGTGACAACATTGAGGTCTCCAATAGAGACCTTACCGCGACCTCCCCCTGCCGCTGCCCCTGTGGTGGTGGAGGAGGCACTCCCGCCCCACTGGAAGGAGTCAATGGCGATCCACTTGTCGTGGGTCTGATCGGTCGACTCGCCGTCTACCCCCTCAATCTTGAGGAAGTAGTCCACCGCGGTTGCCTGTGAGGGCGCATCACTCACCACTGCCACGCCTACGGCCGGGGGCAGGGTTATGAACGTGACAGCAGAGCCGCCGCCCGCGATGCCCTGAGAGACCCCTGCGGGCTGCTGGTTGGTGGCGGCGAGGGAGACGGGGACCGCGAGCAGCAGTGCTGCAACGGCTATGATGATGGGCCATCGGGCCTGTCGTAGCGTGATCCAGATTCTCTGGGCCATAGCGTCCCTCCCTAAAGCAAATGTCCTCCGGTGGTAGTAACTACACCTGAGGCACTTGCAATTATAGGGTTGCTCTTGCAAGAAGCGCAATGAAACCTCATCTTGGGGGCCGTGTTGGCCTCTGAGCTTGTGAGGAAATGCGCTAATTGGGGCCAGGGCACCCCCACCCCAGATTGCCACGCGGCGAGGCGCCGCTCGCAATGACATAAACTGACAGGCTCTGAGCCACGCAGGCCGTGTCCAGAAATCGGCGAGAGGAGACATCCAACCCCACGGGCGTTTACGTATTAAGGTGTATCAGGGCGGGTCCGGGGGCCCATCTTTTCACCGCAGGCCACCTGGTGTAGCATACCAGGCGCCAGAGGAGCGTCGTTGCTCCTCTGCCCAACGCCGCTGCAGAGGGGCCCATGGACCTCCGAGGCCTGAGCGACGAACAGGTGGTGGCCCAATTCCTCCGGGGCGACAAAGAGGCCCTGGCCGAGCTGTACGACCGCTACGGCAAACTCGTCTACTCTATTGTCCGCCGCCTGATCACCCAGCACGCCGTCGCCGAAGAGATCACCCAAGAGGTGTTCATGAGGGCCTGGGAGAAGCGCAACGGCTTCAAGGCCGAGCGGGGCTCCGCCCGTGCGTGGCTCATCAGCATCGCCCACCACCGGGCCATCGACGAGCTGCGCCGCTCCTGGCGAATCGGCGCCTACCCCCCTTATGAAACCTCCTCCCCCCTAGACATCCCCTCCACAGATCCAAGCGACGAGGTGGGACGTACTCAAGAATATAGGAGGGTTCGCGGGGCCCTTGACAGGCTCCCGCCAGAGCAACGGCAGGTGTTGGTGCTGGCCTACTTTTACGGCATGACGCAGCGGCAGGTGGCTGACTACTTGCAGCAGCCCCTGGGCACTGTCAAGACCCGCACCCGCCTGGGCTTGAAGAAGTTGCAGGAATATCTGACCCGAGACGAGCATACCCATGATCAGTGAACATGTAGAAGAGTACCTGCCCGCCTACACCCTTGATGCCCTCGAGGAGGAGGAGCGGCGCCGGGTGGAGGCCCACCTGGAGCACTGCGTCGAGTGCGCCCTCTCCCTGACCGCCTACCAGGAGACCACAAGCCTGTTGGCGCTGCTGGTGGAACCGGTCTCACCTCCCGCCGCTCTTCGGCGGCGGCTCCTGGCAGCATCCAGGCCACCGGAGCGGGCCATCGTTGCCCACCCTCTGGAGGTGGCCCGCCGTCACCCCGCCCTGGCTTCCCTCACAGCCGTGGCAGCCGCTCTGCTGCTCGTGCTGGCAGGCGGCCTTGGCTGGGCCGCGATGCGCATCAACACCCTGGGGCAGCAAAACCAGCAGATGGAGGCAGCCGCCTTTCAACAGCGGTCGCTGGCCTATTTAGTGGCCTACCCCAATACTGCCACGTTTTCGCTGTGGAGCCCACGGCCAGGGGGCACCACCTGGGGCTTCCTCATGGGAAGCCCTGAACGGGAGTGGGGGCTCCTGGTAGCCGTGGGCATGCCACCCCTGCCCAAGGACCAGGTTTACCAGCTCTGGCTGGTGAACGGCAAGCAGTACTTCGACGGTGGCACCTTCACCGTGGACGACACGGGCTATGGTCAAATGAGCCTCCGCCTGACCGACCCCCTTCGCACCTTTGAAAGAGCGAGGGTCACCGCGGAGCCCCTGGGAGGCAGCTCTAGACCCACGGGCGAGCCGCTCCTTCTGGGCAGCGTCATCAGCCGGACCAACTAGCAGGGTCCTGACAAACCCATTCGACCCCCGATAGATGCGGGGCCTTCGGCATCCCCCTTGCCCCCTTTCCTTCGACAGGCTCAGGACAGGCTCTGGCCAGGAAGGGGGTAGAAGTTATTTCTGGGGGATACCCCCAGACCCCTACCATCCGCCTGCGGCGGACGCCCCTCTGGACTCCCCTCTTTCAGCAGCCTGCTAGCTTGCA
>Ga0209515_10007217_pt1 | contig 13457 bp, 12 predicted proteins | sample Subgroupgradi54m_FD_187454 | JGI IMG/M metagenome (GOLD analysis project Ga0209515, IMG submission 187454) | Subsurface groundwater microbial communities from S. Glens Falls, New York, USA - GMW60B uncontaminated upgradient, 5.4 m (SPAdes)... ...
GTCGTCCGTGTACTACGTCCACGCCGAGCCGATCACGGCCGGTTCGACGGGACAGCGGTCGTTCGCGAGCGACAACCGCGGCACGATCTACCAGCTGGCGTCCGGCGCGATCATCCCGGCCAACATGGCGGGCGCGCAGATCCTCCAGTAAGAAGCGGCAACGAGCACGGGCAGGCCGGCAATGGCCTGCCCGTGTTTTCGACGGGTCCATTTCGACGGGTCCAGAGGGACCCGTCTTACCTGGGACGGAGACCGTTGTGAAGACGCAGAAGAAGGACGACGGGTTCACGCTCATCGAGCTGCTGATCGTCGTGGCCATCATTGGCATCATCGCGGCGATTGCAGTGCCGGGGCTGCTGCGGGCCCGCCAATCGGGCAACGAGGCATCGGCCATCGGGTCGGTGCGCGCGGTCAACAGCGCTCAGGCGTCCTACGCAGCCAGCTGCGGCGGCGGCGGCTTCGCGCAGAGCCTCCTGGACCTGGGCCTGGCGCCCCCAGGCGGCGTGGCGTTCATCAGTCCCGACCTGTCCGCGTCCAACCCGGCCATCAAGAGTGGATACACCATCACGCTGGAAGATGGCGGCGCCGGAACCATCGACGTGCTGCCGGCGGCGAGCACCTGCAACGGGTCCGCGACCCCATCGCGCACGGGGTTCTACATCCACGCCGAGCCGATAACCGTCGGTTCGACCGGACAGCGGTCGTTCGCCAGCAGCAATACGGGCACGATCTACCAGCTGGCGACCGGCGCGATCATCCCGATCAACATGGCGGGCGCGCAGATACTCCAGTAACGGCTCTCTCGCCCGGGCCGTCGTCTCAACAGGAGGTGCCCCTCATCCGGGCGCCTCTTTGTATTTCCGGACGTTGTTTTGTAGGATGCCCCCGCATGACTAAGTACATCCGTCCGCTCATCGTGGCGCTCGCACTCCTCGCATTGGGCGCGTCGATCGCCGCGCTGTACGTGCATTACCGCATCATCAAGGATCCGACGTACACGAGTTTCTGCGACATCAGCGAGACCGTCAGCTGCGAAGCCGTGCTCGAGAGCCCGTACGCCGCCGTGCGTGGCGTGCCGGTGGCGGCCGGGGGCGTGATCTGGTCCGTGCTGGTGCTGCTGATTGCGGCGCGCGGCATGCGCCGCGACAATCCGGACGAGTACGCGGCCGCCGGGGGCTACATCTTCGTGCTCGCGACGGCCGGCCTCTCGGCGGTGCTGTATCTGGGGTACGCGTCGTTCTTCGTCATCGGCAAGCTGTGCCCGCTGTGCATGACGATGTACGCGGCGGTGATCGGCATCTTCCTCCTGTCGGGCGGCATCTCGATGTCGCTGAGCGCGCTGCCTGGTCGCCTCGCGCGCGATCTGAAGTCGGTGGCCACGACGCCCGTATCCGCGGTGCTGGCACTGGTGTTTCTTGCCGGATCCGTCTCGCTCGTCGCGTTCTTTCCGCGTGCGGCGGAGCAGACGGTGACCGATGCGGGCGGCGCCGTGTATACGCCGCCCACCGAGACGATCGAGCCCGATCAGCTCGCCGAGTTCTACAAGTGGGTCGATGCGCAGCCCCGCGTGAGCCTGCCGATTCCCAACAACGGCGCGGCGGTGCTCGTCGTGAAGTTCAACGACTACGAGTGCCCGTCCTGCCGGCAGACGTACATGGAATACAAGGGCATCGTCGAGAAGTACCAGCAGGGCGGGAAAGTGCGCTTCGTCACGATGGACTTCCCGCTCGATCCGGAGTGCAACACCGCCGGCGCGCACGGCGCGGCGTGCGAAGCGGCCGCCGCCGTCCGGATGGCGAAGGCCAGGGGCAAGGGCGCGGAGATGGAAGAGTATTTCTTCGCGAACCAGCAGAAGATGACGACGCGTGAGTGGGTCAAGGAAGCGGTGCGGCAGGTGGCGCAGGTCACCGACTTCGACGCGCAGTATCCGAAGGTGCTCGAGCAGGTGAAAGCCGACGCGGCGCTCGGACGGCAGCTCGACGTGCAGGCGACGCCGACCTTCTTCATCAACGGCATCAAGATCAACGGCGGGTTCCGTCCCGTGTTCTTCGATGCCGTCATCGAGCACGAGCTGAAGAAGGCCGCCGCGCCCTCATAAACGTACAGCCTTGGACGCGATCAGCACCGAGTCACTCACCAAGCACTACACGGTCGGCTTCTGGCGCCCGCGCCCGTACCTCGCGCTCGATGGCCTGACGCTGCAGGTCGGCCAGGGCGAGGTCTTCGGCTTTCTCGGCCCGAACGGCGCAGGGAAGACCACCACGCTCAAGCTGCTGATGCAGCTGATTTACCCGACGTCGGGACGCGCCGCCATCCTCGGCAAGCCGGTCGGCGACATCGGCGTCAAGCGACGGATCGGCTATCTTCCCGAGCAACCCTACTTCTACGACTATCTCACCGCGCAGGAGCTGCTCGAGTACTTCGCGGCGCTCTTCGGCTACGCGCCGGCGGAGCGCCGGAGGCGCGCGACCGCGCTCCTCGACGAGGTCGGCATCGCCGGCGAGCGGCGCCTCCCGCTGCGCAAGTTTTCGAAGGGGATGCTGCAGCGCGTCGGCATCGCGCAGGCGCTCATCAACGATCCGGAAGTGGTCTTTCTCGACGAGCCGATGTCCGGGCTCGATCCCCTGGGCCGGCGCGAGATCCGCCATTTGATCCTGCGGCTGCGCGATCGCGGGTGCACGGTGTTCTTCAGCTCCCACGTGCTGGCCGACGCGGAAGCCTTGTGCAGCCGCGTCGCCATCCTCGTCAACGGCCATCTCGCAACGGCGGGGAAGCTCTCCGACATTCTGGCGTTCAAGGTACGCGGGTGGGAGCTCGTGGTGAGCGGTCTCACGGACGCGGCGCTCCAGCAGGCCGAGCGCCAGGGGCACGTCACCGGGGCCACGCGTCTCGGCGAGTCGCGGTACGCGCTGGAGCTGCCGTTGACACCGGCGCCGGAGCAGATCCTGGCGGGCCTGATGGCGCAGGGCGCGCAGCTCGTCACGCTCAACCCGTTGCGCGACACGCTCGAGGATGTCTTCGTGCGCCAGGTGAGCGGCGCGTCGGACCCCGCGACTTCGCTCGGGGCAGGCGCGCCGCGGATGGGGCCGGCATGAGGGTCATCCGCCACGTCGCGGTCAACGTCTTCAAGGAGTCGGTGCGCGACAAGGTGCTCTACAGCCTCGTCGTGTTCGCGGTCCTCCTGATCTCGATCTCGTACCTGATTGGCCAGCTGACCGCGGGGCAGGACATGAAGATCATCAAGGATCTCGGCCTGGCCTCGATCTCTCTCTTCGGGCTGCTCATCGCGATCTTCATCGGCATCGGCCTCGTGTGGAAGGAAGTGGAGCAGCGGAGCATCTACGCGCTGCTCTCCAAGCCGATGAGCCGGAGCGAGTTCGTCGTGGGGAAATACTGCGGTCTCGTGCTGACGCTGCTCATCAACGTCGCGGTGATGACCATCGCGTTCTACGCGCTGCTCGCGTACATCAACCGCGTCGTCGATCCGGCGATCAAGTTGTCATGGCCGGCGCCGGCGGTCGATCCCGCGATGCTGAAGGCCATCGTGCTCATCATGATCGAGCTGATGCTCGTCACCGCCATCGCGCTCTTCTTCTCGACCTTTTCGAGCCCGTTTCTGTCGGCGATCCTCACGATCGGCCTCTGGGTGATCGGGCACTTCAACGACGACCTGCGGAACATCGGCGGCGTGCTGGGATCGCGTGCCGCGGCCTTGATCGCGCGCGGGCTGTACTACGTGCTTCCGAATTTCTCGGCCTTCGACGTGAAAGCGCAGGTCGTGCACGGCCAGGCGGTGCCCCTCGGGTACGTGGGGCTCACGTCGCTGTACGGCATCACGTACCTGGCGCTCGTCCTGGTCGGCGCGGTTGCGATCTTCTCGCGACGGGATTTCAAGTAGGCGCCTCTACGATTCGAATGCGGACAGTCATCACGATCATCGCGTTGCTCGGCGCAGTGGTGGGCCTCCAGGCGATGCAGGAACGCCGTCAGCCGCTCGGACTGCCGCCCGGCGTGACCGGCAACGTGCTGTACGTCCGTTCGCCCGAATTCATGAGGCGGGCGGCGCTCTCCTACCATGCGCTGCTCGCCGACGTGTACTGGATTCGCACGATTCAGCACTACGGCGGGACGAAGCTCGCACACGACGCGAACAAGCAGTACGACCTCCTGTACCCCCTCCTCGATCTGACGACGTCGCTCGATCCGTATTTCGACATCGCCTACGGGTTCGGGTCGCTGTTCCTCGCGGAGCCGTATCCGGCGGGCCCGGGACGGCCCGACCTGTCGATCGTGCTGCTGCAGAAGGCGATGCGCGCGCAGCCGGACAAGTGGAGGTTCCGCGAAGACCTCGGCTTCGTCTACTACTGGTGGCTGCACGACTTCGTCACCGCCGCGGACTGGTTCGGGCGCGCAAGCGAACTGCCCGGCGCGCCGAACTGGCTGAAGCCGCTTGCGGCCGTGACGCTCGCCCAGGGAGGCAACCTCGCCAGCTCGCGGACGCTGTGGACGGAGGTCTTCAACACCGCGGACGTCGACTGGTTGCGCACGCAGGCGAGGTTTCGCCTGAGCCAGCTTGACGCGACCGACGAAATCACCGCGCTCGAACGCGTCGTGCAGGCGTATCGAGCGCGCACCGGGTCCTTGCCCCAGTCGTGGACGGACGTGATTCGTGCAGGATACCTGACCGCTCCCCCCGCGGATCCGGCGGAGTACCCGTTGCAGCTGGACCCCGCGTCGGGCACGGTCACGCTCGCCCGTGACTCCACGCTCAATCCGCTGCCGATGACCCAGGCCCCCGCCACTCCCGCGAGATGACCGGCGTCATCGCGCCGCTCTTTGTCCTCGCGTTCGGCCTCGTCGTCGGCAGCTTCCTGAACGTCTGCATCTACCGGCTGCCGCGCGACGAGTCGGTGGCCTGGCCGGGATCGCACTGCACGTCGTGCAACCGCGCGCTCAGCTGGTACGAGAACATTCCGGTCGTCAGCTGGATGGTCCTGCGTGGACGCTGCCGGACCTGCGGCTCGCCGATCTCGATTCAGTACCCCCTCGTCGAGGCCGTGACCGGCGCCCTGTTCCTCGCCGGGTACTACACCTTCGGGCTGACGCCGCTGCTGCCCGTCCGGCTGCTCTTTGCCTGCGCGATGATCGTGCTGTTCGCGATCGATCTCGAGCACCAGATCCTGCCCAACGAGATCACGCTGCCCGGCATCGTCATCGGCTTCGTCCTCAGCTTCGTCCTTCCTCCCGGCTGGAAGAACTCGCTCGTCGGGCTGCTGATCGGCGGCCTCTTTCCCTTCCTCATCGCCGCGGCATACGCGCGGGTCCGCGGGCGCGAGGGGATGGGGATGGGCGATTTCAAGATGCTGGCGATGGTCGGCGCGTTTCTCGGCTGGCCGCTCGTCTGGCTGACGCTGATTCTCGCGTGCGTGCTCGGGATCGTGATTGGAGGCGGTGCGCTGCTCGTCTCCAGACGCGGACTGGCGACGCGGATCCCCTTCGGGACCTTCATCGCGGTCGCGGCGCTCATCTGCGCGTACGCCGAAGGTCCCGTGCTCCGCCTCTACGACGAGGCGATCCGTGCCTATCTGATCTGGGCCGGCCTCGCGTCATGACGCCGTTCGGCTACGCGCTCGTCGGGCTGACCGCGATGATCGCGATGCTCGTCGGCCTGCTGACCTTTGCGCTGCTGCGGATCGTCGCCGGCGCGCGCGACACCCGGCGGCACCTGCGCGAGCACAGCGCGGACACGGTGCTGCTGTCGGCCGCGCTGCAGGACGCGGTGGGGAAGCTGAGGGCGCAGGAGAAGGCGATGAGCGCCCGCGCGGACGCGTCCGATCAGTTGCGCGGCCAGATTGCCGACAGCCTGATGGCCGGCCTCCTCGTCGTGGATGGCGACGGGCTGGTGGAGATTCTCAATCCGGCCGGGCGCCGGCTGATCGGCTTGACCTCGGAGTACCTCGGCGTGCACTACCTGGAGGCGCTCGCGGCGGCGCCGCCACTGGCGGCCGTGATGACCGAATGCCTGCAGACCGGCGAGCCGATCGTGCGGCGCTCGGTCGAGATGCCGAGCACCGTGAAGCCCACGCATTTCGGCGTGACGGTATCGCCGCTTGCGGGCGCCGGCCAGAGGCGCGGCGCCATCTGCCTCTTCTCCGATCTCACCAACGTCGTCGAGCTGGAGGAACAGCTTCGGCTCAAGGAGACGCTGGCGAGGCTGGGCGAGCTCACCGCCGGCATCGCGCACGAATTCCGCAACGGCCTCGCGACCATTCACGGGTACAGCCGGCTGCTGGATCCGGAGGCGCTGCCTGACCAGTACCGGCCCTACGTCGAAGGCATCCGCCAGGAGTCCGAGGTGCTCGGCAAGGTCGTCACCAACTTCCTCAACTTCGCGCGGCCGGAGCTGGTGTCATTCGTGCCGGTCGACCTCGGGGTCATTGCCCGGCGTGCCGCCGACGATCTCCGGCACGATCTGCCCGACGGAACCACCATCGCGGTCAACGGCGAGTTCGCCCAGATCCAGGGCGACGACGTGCTGCTGCGCCAGGTATTCGGCAACCTGCTGCGGAACGCCGCGGAAGCCTGTGAAACCGCGGGCGTCACGCCTGTGATTGCGATCGAGGGGCACATCGACCGGGCCCATCGATTGTGCCGCGTCTCGGTGGACGACAACGGGCCGGGGATCGCCGCGGACGTTCGGGAACGGGTGTTTCGCCCCTTTTTCACCACCCGATCGCGCGGCACCGGCCTCGGGCTGTCCATCGTCCAGAAGGTCGTGCTCACGCACAACGGACGTGTGGCCATTGGCGCGTCGCCAGCCGGGGGCGCCAGGATCCACCTCACGTTCCCTCTGCCATAATTTCAGAACTGTTAGATCGCGTAACAAATCGGTCCACAGGCGATCTCTCGGCGCAGCCATGCACGATTGCACAAGTCTGCCTATATCAGCCACTTGCGGAATATGGCAGAGTGGTTGCCTCGTCCAGGTCAGTTCGGAGCCATCAATGATCAGCAAGCACCCACCGTGTCCCGGGAAGCGTGGCGATACGTTGATCGATATGATGCGTGGCTACACGTTGATCGAGATGATGTTGGTTGTTTGCCTGATCGGCATCATCTCGTCGATGGTCGTGCTCCAGATCGGGGCGTCGCGGCCCGGAATGATCGGCGACGGGGGTATGCGTTTGATGATGGCCCAGCTCAATTTCGCGCGGGAGACGGCGATCGCGCAACGGCGCCAAATCGAGATCACATTCGTCGGCAACAACACGATTCAACTCACTCGGCACAACGTGCCGAATGGAACGACGGTGCTGCAGACGGTTCCGTTCGAGTCGGGTCTGGTGTTCGGCCTGGTGGCCGGGAAGCCCGACACGCCTGACGGGTTCGGAAACGGCGCCGCCACGTTTTTCCAGGGCGCCGCGACCGTGCAGTTCGGCACCGATGGTGGGCTGATCGACGGCGCCGGCGCGCCGGTGAACGGCACGATCTTCTTCATGCTCCCGGGTATCGAGCAGTCCTGGCGGGCAGTGACGGTGCTTGGCGCGACGGGCCGCGTGCGGGCGTATCGATGGACGGGCGTCAAGTGGACGCGGGTGTAACCATGCGCACATCTTTCCAATCCGAATCCGGTTTCTCCCTCATCGAAACGATGATCGCCATCGTGGTGCTGACGGTCGGGGCGATGGGCATGGCCTCGGTGTTCCTGTACGGCATGCAGAGCGCGAGCAGCTCGCCCAACGATCTGATCGCCACCCAGAAGGCATCAGAAGCGATTGAAAGCGTCTTCAGCGCGCGCGACTCCCACACGCTGACGTGGGCGCAGCTGCGCAACACCGCCAACGGCGGCGTCTTCCTCGGCGGCCCGAGAAACATGACGACGCCAGGTGCCGACGGCGTCGTCGACACGGCCGACGACGGCGGCATCGAGAGCGTCCTGCTGCCAGGGCCCGATCAGCTGATGGGCACCGGCGACGACACCACGTCGACGCTCAACAACTTCAAGCGGGAGATTGCGATCACAGACTCCGGCGACAACCTGCGGATCGTGACGGTGACGATCACGTACCCGTCGGGCCCGGTCACGAGCAAGTACAGCGTGACCGTGTACATGTCGTCGTTCGCGTGAGGAAGGCCGACATGCCCACATACTCGTCGGAACGCGGCTTTTCGCTGACCGAGCTGATGATTGCCTCGCTCGTCACCATGCTCGTGATGGGCGTGACGTTCAGAGCGTTCCAGGACGCGCTCACGCTGAATGACGTGGCGACCCAGATGACGGACGCGAGCCAGAACCTTCGCGCCGGCTCGAACCTCCTCACCCGCGATCTGCTCGAGGCGGGGCGGAACATCCCGATTGGCGGGATCGCCATCCCGTCCGGCGTCGGCGCCACGGCGATCCATCGCCCGGGACCGGACCCGTCGCAGGTGTTCGACAACACGACCGCGACAACGCTTCCGACGATCGCCACCGGCGGCGGCAAGGGTCCCGTGATCGACGGCAAGGCGACGGACTCCATCACCATGGTGATGGACGACCCGTTTCTCAATCCGTTGACGGTCTATCCCTCGACCAATGTCACCAACGTCGCGAAGCTGGCGCCGGACGGCTCGTCCGTCAACGTCGGGCCGAGCGCCTCCTGGATCCAGGGAATTGCCGACCCGGCAGACTTCGTCGCGCCCGTCAAGGTGGGCGATCTGATGTATTTCAACGGAGCCAGCGGCACGGCGATCCAGACCGTGACAAAAATCGAGGGGACGACGATGTCCTTCGAGCCGGGCGACCCGTTCAATTTCAACCAGCGCGGCGCGGCGGCCGGATCGATCACGCAGATACTCACGGACCCGCTCTGGACCGTCCAGCGGGTGCTCATGTTCACGTACTACGTCCGTGAGGACGAACCGGGCGTGCCCCGGCTGATGCGCGAGCTCAATTTCTATCCTCCGCAGGCGCTCGCCGGCGTCATCGAGGATCTCGAGCTGTCGTACGACCTGGTTGACGGCACGTACAACCCGACCGCGGTGGAGGACCTGCCATACACGGCGAACAGCGTCACGTACAGCTCCAGCCAGATTCGCAAGGTCAACGTGCACATCGGCGTGCGGTCCGAGACCATCTCGACGAGAACGAAGGACTATCTCCGGAACCACCTGTCGACGGTCGTCAGTGTCCGCAACCTCGCGTACGTCGACAGATACAAATAGGTGTCGAGATGAAGAACCTCGCGCGACGTGTCCTCGTCATTCCGGCCGGCAACGAGCGCGGTGTGGCGCTCATCACCACGCTCATGGTCATCGCGCTCATGTCGGCGCTTCTGATTGGCTTCACGACGCTGGTGATGAGCGATCAGAGGCAACGCTTGATCGATCGCGACCGGTCCAAAGCCTTCTACGGCGCCATGTCGGGCATCGAGAAGCTGACCAGCGACCTCGCGAACCTGTTCTTCGTCAACGCGTCGCCGAGCGACGCGCAGATCGCAGCCCTGTCGAATACTCCGCCGGCGATTCCAGACGTCACGTTTGCCACGAGCGGCAGCGGCACCCCGTACGGCGTGACCTACCTCGGGTCCGCCCCGCCGAGCCCGATCACGACCGGTCCGTATGCGGGGCTGGTCGCGCTGAAGAAGACCTACCAGATCGACTCGTCCGTCCGGACGGCGAGTCTCGGCGAATCTCACCTGAAGCGCAAGATGGAGACGGTCGCGATTCCCGTGTTTCAGTTCGGCATGTTCTCGGACGTGGATCTGAGCTTCCACGCCGGCTCTGACTTCAGCTTCGGCGGGCGCGTCCACACCAACGGCAACCTGTTCCTGGCGGAGGGGGGCGGCACGCTGACACTGGCCGACAAGGTGACGGCGGTCAAGGAAGTCGTACGCCAGGAGCTCGTCAACGGCGTGCCGATCACGACCAGCGGCCACACGGGCATCGTGCGCGTCGCGACCGCGCCCAACACTTATCGGACCCTGGCGGCCACCGAAGGCAGCGTTGCCGCCGGGCCGACGAGCGGTGCGAACCCGCAGTGGCCGACGATCTCGCTCAGCACGTACAACGGGTACATCCGCAGCGGCAAGACCGGCGCGAGGACGCTGAGCCTGCCGCTCCTGTCGAGCGGCGGCAGCAACACCGATCTGGTGCGCAGACCTGTCGTGAACGAAAACAATACCAACGCCGAGCTGCTGAAGGAGCGCCTCTTCAGCAAGGCAAGCGTCCGGATCCTTCTGTCGGACCTGGCGGCCGATATCACGAGCCTTCCGACCGTGAGCGCGAACCCGCCGGTGCAGCTCGATGGCAACTGGGTTGGCGCGCCGCCGGCGGGATACGTGGTCGACGCCACGCATCCGCCGATTGCCAGGACGCCAGGACCGGTGGCCGCGATGACGGTGAACGGCGCAGTCAACACCGGCGCCAACAGGAGCATCGTGACATGCGCCCCTGTGTGCCCGACGCCCCTGCTGATCCCGTACTACAAGATTCCTGTGACCTTGACCGTGACGAAAGCAGGGCAGGCGGGGTCGCCCTGGACCGTCACCTGCACCGGGACGACGGCGACGACCTTCACCGGCTGCATTCCGGTTGTGCCACCTCTTGCCACCGTCACCACTGCCGGCGCTCCGACCGTGTCAGGCGGCGTGGCGACTGTGGACGGCAACGTCAACGTCTCGCAGACGCTCACCGCGGATTGGGCCGCCGGGTGGGGCACGATCACCGTCGCCAGCACGGCGGCATTCGCGCCACGAACGTTCTGGGTACACAACCCGAACAACACGAGCGTACTCGTGACGTGCACGGGCTACGACACCACGCCGCAGTTCACCGGGTGCAACGTGCCGGGCGCCAACAACATCCAGAACGGCGCGACGATCACCACCGCCGCGCTCTCGAGCGCCCAAACCGGCACGATCGGCGGTTTCATCAAGGTCGAGATACAGGACAACGCGGGGAACTGGACCGACATCACGACGGAAATCCTGAACTACGGGATTGGCGGACCGAACCTGGGTGGCAGCCTGTGCGCTGATCCGACGCCGAACGCGATTCTCCGCATCCAGCGGCTGCGCGATAACGGCGGCGGCCCGGCGTGCGGCTACGCGGGAAGCACGATTTCCTCCGATTACTGGCCGAACGCTTTGTTCGACCCGCGCGAGGGGCTCTACCGGGACGTAGCGCCGGCAGACAGGGTCAGGCTGGGCGGCGTGATGTACTACATCGCGCTCGACGTGGCGAACCTGTCGCGGTGGCTTCAAGGCGGGGCCCCGTATGGAGCCGGCACCGGCACCTCCGCGCTCAACAACGGCGGCAGCGGCTACGGCGTCTACTTTTCGGATCGGCGCAACAACAGGAACGCCGTCAACCAGGAGACCGGCGAGTACGGCTTCGAGGACATCGTCAACGCGGGGAGCGCAACCGGCACGCCGGACGGCGCGCTCGGTACGGGCGAGGACGTGAACGGCAGCGGGACCCTCGAGACCTACGGCCAGTTTCCGAACTACAACGGTGTTACCAACGTGGTTCCGCCGGGAGCGGCTGCGCCGCTCGACGGCACCTCGCGTCCGACCACCGATCTCCGCGCGTCCGAGGCGCAGGGCAACCGCTCGATCCTGTTCAGGCACGCGCTGAAGTTGATCAACGGCGGCCTCGGCAACATTGTCGCCCCGGGCCTGACGATCATCGCGGAGAATCCGGTGTACGTCCAGGGCGACTGGAACGCCAGTGGAGGCTTCACCGATATCGACGGGCACCGCGCCACGGCGGTCATCGCGGACGCCGTCACGTTGCTGACGAACAACTGGAACGACGATACCTCGTTCGGCGACAATGGGGCCCTCACGGCCGCCTACAACGTGGGCAACCGCGTGCGCTCGGCGCAGTCGTACTATCGCCTGGCGATCATCGGCGGCAAGAACGTGCCGTTCCCAAAGCCGGGCGTGGGCGGCGTACCTCAGGACTTTGGCACCGACGGCGGCGCCCACAACTTCCTGCGCATGCTCGAACAGGGCGGCACGGTGAACTATCGGGGATCGATCGCGACGTTCTTCTACGCCCGCCAGGCGGTGGGCGTCTACAAGTGCTGCGCGACCGTCTACAGCGCGCCGACCCGCGCCTTCAACTTCGACATCGACTTCCTGGATCCGGCAAAGCTGCCGCCGCTGACGCCGATGTTCCGCGACCTGAACGACCTGGGCTTCACCGAGGAGATCAGGCCGGGCAAGTAGGCCTCGCAAGTAGCTTCGAAGTACGCAGAATCGCAACTGTCTCTCGAGCCGCGTCGCAGCAGAAATTGCAGCTGCCCGCGGCTCTTTTTTCAGGATCGACGCCAAAAGGTCCGCCAGCGTGCCCATCATCGGACGGGCAGGCGTGTTGCGTAACCGCGTGGCGTGCCCGACAGCGTCCTTCGCGCCGAACGCGGTTTCTCGCTGCTCGAAGTTCTCGTGGCGAGCACGATTCTCACCGTGGCGCTGTTGTCGCTCGCGCAGCTGCTCGCGCTCGCCACGGCAGCCAATGCGTCCGCGGGTCGCGCCACGTACGCGGCGGTCCTCGCCGCGGAGCAGCTCGAGGACTTTCGCGCGTTGACGTGGGAGTCGCTGCAACGTCAGGCGGGCGAGTCCGTCGATTACCTCGATCGCTCCGGCAAGCCCCTCGAGGGTGCGGCACCGGCCGCGTACCGCCGGCGCCGGCTCATTGACCCGCTTCCCGCCGACCCGGACAACGTGGTCGTCATCCAGGTGATTGTCAACGGCCGTGGAGAGGTCGCGCGCATCACCACTGTCCGGACGAGGACGGCACCGTGATCCGCCGCGCGACGGCATCCGCATACGCGGGCTTCACGCTCATCGAGATGATGGTCGCGATGGCGATGACGATGGCGATCGTGGGAGCGATCCTCACGCTGGTCAATTCCGCGCAGGGCGCATTCCAGGCGCAAGGCGAGGTGGCGGACATGCAGCAGCGGCTCCGCGCATCGATTGACATGCTCACGATCGACGTCAGGAGCGCCGGCGCCGACGAGGCACCCATCCGGCCGTACCGCGTTGGCGACGTCCGCGACGATGGCGAGGCGGGCGTGTATTACCGTCCAGACACGATCACGGTGTTCTCCGTTCCCGCGAACGGAACGCCTTCAACCACGCCCGCGTCCGCGACGCACACGTATTACTTGAAAGCCGATCCTGCCTCGGGCGGGTTCGATCTGATGCAGTACGACGGCCGGCAGACCGACCTCCCGGTCGTCGATCACGTTGCCACCCTCGCATTCACGTACTTCGGCGATCCGCGGTCCGGGGCCGGAGATCCTGTGAAGCTCGATCCGGCGACCATGACGGACGGCCCGTGGCGGCAGGACGCGTCAGGCCGGCGGACGTTCGATGCCGACCTGCTGCGCATCCGCGACGTCGGCGTGACGCTGCGTGTCCGAAGCGCGCTGGGCGCGCGGTTCATGCCCGACATGGAAATCCAGTTTC
>Ga0209515_10007218_pt1 | contig 13457 bp, 10 predicted proteins | sample Subgroupgradi54m_FD_187454 | JGI IMG/M metagenome (GOLD analysis project Ga0209515, IMG submission 187454) | Subsurface groundwater microbial communities from S. Glens Falls, New York, USA - GMW60B uncontaminated upgradient, 5.4 m (SPAdes)... ...
GTCAAGCAGGTCAAGGTCGAGCCGCGTCTGACCGCGCGCTACGCGCTGCCCGGCACCGACGTGTCGCTCAAGGGCGGCGTGGGTCTGTTCTACGAGGAGCCGCAGTTCGACGAGACCGACGACGTTTTCGGCAACCCCGGCCTGGGCGCCGAGCGCGCCATCCACTACTCGCTGGGCGGGGAGTGGAAGCCGAAGAAGTTCCTCCTCTTCGACGGCACGGTCTTCTACAAGGACATGGCGGATCTGGTCAGCCCGACCGAGCGCGTGCGCATGGACGGCGACAAGGTCGTGCCGCTCATCTACGACAACGGCGGCGTGGGCCGGGTCATGGGCTTCGAGCTGCTGGTGCGGCACGACTTCTCGTCCAACTTCATGGGCTGGGTGGCGTACACGCTGTCGAAATCGGAGCGCCAGGACTCGGGCACGAGCGGGTACCGCCTGTTCGACTTCGACCAGACGCACATCCTGACCATCGTCGGCAGCTACAAGCTGCCGCGCAACTGGGAGGCGTCCGGGCGCTTCCGCTTCGTCAGCGGCAACCCGCGCACGCCGGTGGTGGGCAGCACCTACGACGCCAGCCGCGACGTCTACCAGCCCATGTACGGCGCGACCAACTCCGACCGCAATGGCTCGTTCCACCAGCTCGACCTGCGTCTGGACAAGAAGTGGATCTACGACGCGTGGATGCTCAACTTCTATGTCGACCTGCAGAACGTGTACGACCGCGCCAACCCGGAAGGGCTCTCGTACAACTACGACTTCAGCCTCAACAAGGTGCAGGGCGGGCTGCCCATCCTCACCATCGTCGGCCTCAAGGCGGAGTTCTGACATGCGCTACCTGTGGATGAGCGTGGTGGTCCTGCTGGCCCTCGCGGGCAGCGCCGGCGCGCAGGAGCTGGAGGCGCCGCGCGCACGCCAGGGCTACTGGGTGGCCTACGGCATGGGCGCCGAGATCGAGGCCGCGAACCTCAAGGGCGACTCACTGACCCTGACCGGTTCGGGCGGGGCCATTCGCCTGGGCCAGATGCTGACGCCGCGCTTCGGTCTGGGCGTGCGCATCGACTTCTCCAGCGGCCAGGGCGACCGCTACGACGGCGGCGGCGGTGGCCTCATGCTCGAGGGCCAGATGAACGTCTGGCGCCAGCTCGCGGTCCACGGCGGATTCGGGTTTGGTTTCGCGAGTCTGAGCGATCCGACCGCGGTCGACAGCAAGACCGAGGGCGGCTACGGCGGCGCCGCGCTGCTGGCCGTGAGCTACGACTGGTTCTTCACCCATCGCACCACGGGCGGCTGGGCGCTCACGCCCGCGTTGACCGTGCGCGCGCTCTCGGGTGGCGACGTCGACGCCTTCTGGTTCACCGCCGGCCTGCAGATCTCGTGGTGGTCGGGCCGGCCGCGCAACGAGCTCGATCTTCCCGAAGGCGCCGCCTACAAGTGATGTAAGCTCGCGCCGTTTGTCGGCGAGGGCTACATCGAAGGACCTGCTCGGATCGCTGGTGGCGCACGCAGCGCTCGCCGCCGTGGCCCTCGTGGTCATCGCGCTCGCGCCTCCGCATCGCCACGAGGAGCCGGTGGTCTTCGAGGTCGTTCACAAGCCGCCTGCGCCGGCGCCGCCTCTGCTGTCCCCGCCGAACGTGAACGCGCGCGCCAGCGTGAACGACAGCGTCGCGTCAGCGCGTCGTTCACCCGCGCCACGGGTGCGCGCGCCGCTCGCGCCTGGGGCGCCCGCCATGGCCATCCCCGCGCCCGATCGCACTGACGCCGAGCCCACCGGCCTGCCTGCCGCCGCCTCGCTGGGCAGCGCTGCCGGCGTGTCGTTCGCGCCGCCGGCGCCGCCTCCGCCCCCGCGCGAGGTCCGCACTGCCGAGGCCGACGCCACGTTCGTCGACAACGGCTTCGTGCACCTGGAGACGCTCGTCATCTCCTGGCAGCACAACGACGGCGTGCGCGACTGCATCGAGCGCCAGATGGGCTCGAGCGAGCACCTGGCCCAGCTCAGCCAGAACGCGCACGGCCGTCTGCTCGAAGCGGTCAAGCGCGGCGATCACGACGCCGCGCTGGCCGAGGCGCGCCGCCTGCACGACGCCGCGTCCAGCTTCGACGCGCTCTACCGCCGCGCCCGCCACTGCCTCGAGTAGCGTCGCCCCCGGCCGCGCTCAGCCCTGGGCGTACTCGCGGCCCTTGTAGAACACCACGCGCAACGTGAACAGCATGGCGATGCCCAGCATGATGCCGCCGAACAGCCAGAACTGCTGCACGGGCGGCTTGTCCTTGGTCAGGTCCATGATGAGCACGACGAACAGGTTCCCGAACGTCACGGTCAGGTACCAGAAGGCCATGAGCGTCGACTTCATGCGCTTGGGCGCCTGCCCGTAGGCGAACTCGAGCCCGGTGGCCGAGACCAGCACCTCGGCCGAGGTCATGATCAGGTAGGCGATGATCTGCCAGACCACGTGCACGTGCGCGCCCGCGTCGAGGCGCGCCTGCAGGATGGCCACCACCGCGAAGGAGAACGCGGTCAGCAGCATGCCCACGGCCATGCGCCGGAGCGGGGTGATCTTGATGCCCATGCGCTCGAACAGCGGAAAGACCACGAAGATGAAGATGGGGATGAGCATCAGCACGAGCATGGGATTGGCCGACGCGATCTGCGCGGGCAGGAACGTGAACGTGCCGATGAGGGGCAGGTGGAACGTGCGGTCCATCTGCTTGGCCTGCAGGACCCAGGTGGTGTCCTTCTGGTCGAAGAGAGCCCAGAACAGCACCACGAAGCCGATCACGCTGAGCGCGCGGAACACCGCCAGCATGCCGTCGTAGGCCTCGTCGCCCAGGCGGACACGCGCCGCTCTGGGCCCGCGCATCACGGTGGTGAGCAGCACGGTCAGGAAGCCGTCGTCGGGCTGTAGCTTCTGCCGGTAGGTGAACAGCCACACGCCGCCGACCAGGCTGACCAGCGAGATGACCGCGCGCACGGCCATGGGCACCTCGAACTGCGGACCGAACAGCCAGATGCCCAGCAGGCCCACGAACAGCAGCGTGCCCGAGAGCGCATCGATCACGCCCAGCTTGCCGCCCGGGTTGCCGGGCACGTGGATGAACTTGTTCCGACCCATCCAGAACACCACCGTGGCGATGAACATGAGCACGCCGGGCAGGCCGAAGGCGATGCCGTAGCCGTACTTCTGCAGCATCCAGGGCATGAGCAGGTACGAGCCGAAAGAACCGAAGTTGACCGCGAAGTAGAAGGCCTGGAAGACCTTCTTGGTCAGGTGCCAGTTGGACTTGCCGAACTGATCGCCGACGTGCGCACCGACGCACGGCTTGATGCCGCCCGCGCCCAGCGCGACGAAGGCCAGGCCCAGCTGCACGCCGTGCAGCGAATCGCCCAGCAGCGACAGCAGCAGGTGGCCGAGGCAGTACACCAGCGACAGCGCGATGATGGTGCGGTACTTGCCGAGCAGCTTGTCGGCGACCATGGCGCCGACCATGGGCAGCGCGTACACCGCCGCGTTGAACATGTGCACGTCGTGGGCGGCCATCTTGCCGGCCAGCTGTTCGTTGAGCTGGTTGGCGATGTACAGCGTGCTCAGGTACGGGATGAGCATCGACTTCATCCCGTAGAAGCTGAAGCGCTCGGCCGCCTCGTTGCCGACGATGTACGGGATGCCGCGCGGCCAGCCCTTGAGCTCGGGATCCGGCGCGCTGCGATGCTTGACTACGGCCATGGCTGGCGGTTTTACCTGATACGACACTGTCGCGCTACACGAGACACCTTGCCGCGGCGCGGCACGAACTGCGGGTTTGCGTGGGTTTACGCGGCGCGCGCGCTGGCCCGCCAGCTGCAATTCGTTCTCTCGCAAGCAGCGACGGATGTTCCGTCGCCATACGAGGAGGAGGATTGCGATGAAGACGGTGTCGTTCAAGAAGTCGTTCGTCTCTCAGCTGGTCGGTGCGCTCGTGCTCTCTGCCGCCGTGATGGGCTGCGCCCAGGACGAGCAGGCCAGCGTCGGTGGTGAGGCGGACGAGCAGGTCGCCGCGCAGGAGTCGGGGCTCTCCGTTGGCGACTTCACCAATGCACTCACGGTGGGCGAAGCCGAGGCGCGTGAGTGGGAGCTGCGCAGCGCCACGACCACGCCCGCGACTGGCTCGGCGCAGTCGTACGGGCAATATGACCTCTACAACGGCACGCTCAAGCAGTTCGTCAAGTACGGCGAGCGTGATACTGGCATCAACCTGGTGTGGAGCGAGAACGCCCCGGGCGCCAACGCCATCAGCATCGAGCGTGTCGACGGCGCGACCGGCCCCCTGCACTACGGCGAAGCCGTGGCGATCAAGTTCCTCGCCAACGGTTACGTCAAGTACGGCGAGCGTGACAATGGCATCAATCTGCGCTGGTCGAACACGCCCGTGTACGAGTGGCAGATCCGGCGCGGGCCCGCCGACAGCCTGTTCAACCCGGAGCCCGTGGAAGTGCCCACTGGCTCCACGATCCAGCTGTTCAACATCACGCGCGGTGAATCGGTCGTCTACTGCCACCGCCACTGCGGCATCAACCTGACCTGGCGAAACAACTGCAAGAACATCCCGACCCCGAAGCTGACCCGCTACTACACCAACTACCTGACCGACTCGCCCTGCTGGTAGTGGCCTCGGCAGTCTGCGCGTAGACGAGTGAAGCCTCGTCGTCGGACGGTCGGTAGTGGCGGCGCGAAGTGCGCCGTCGCTACCGACGCGTTCGTTCATCCCCGGTTCTGTTCGATGCATTCACGAAGGAGAATTTCGATGAAGACGGTCTCGCTGGTCGGTGCGCTCGTGGTCTCTGCTTTGCTCGTGGGCTGCATCCAGGACGACCTCGGCGTCGACGGTGAAACGGGTGAGGAGATTGCCGCGCAGGAGTCGGGCGTCGGCCCGCCCTTGGTATCTGAATATGAATCGCGAGAGTGGCAGATCCGGGCCGAGGCCGTGGCCAGCGTGGAGCCGCTTATACCGGTGTTCTCAGGCGTTACTTACACCCTGTTCAACAGCACGCTCGGCCAGTACATCAAGTACGGCTCGCGCAACAACGGCATCAACCTGGTGTGGAGCCAAAGCGAGTCGCTCGGGATGTCGCTCGAGAGCACCCACGGTCTGGCCAGCTCGGTCAGCTATGGAGAGGTCGTGGCCATCAAGATCGAGGGCCACGGCTACCTCAAGTACGGTGCGCGCGACGAGGGCGTCAACTTGCGCTGGTCGGATACGCCGGTCTACGAGTGGCAGATTCGGCGCGGCGTGAACGACGAGTGGTACGACCCGGAACATCCACAGGCATTGGGCACCGTCCAATCGATCCAGCTCTACAACGTGGAGCTCGGGGACCAGCTCGTCTACTGCCAGCGGGAGTGCGGCATCAACCTGGCCTGGCGCAAGACCTGTCTGGTCACGAATCGCCACCGCCGCGTCCCCGCCCTGCCATTCGTTCCCTGCTGGTAGTGAGGCTATACTCCGGGCGGGAGTTCCCGCTTGCGGCTCGGCATCGACTTCGGCACGACCCACACCGTGGTCGCCTATGGCGACCGGGGCAACTACCCGCTCGTCTCGTTCCTCGACAGCGCGGGCGATGCGCACGAGTGGTTCCCCTCGGTGGCCGCGGAGCGAGGCGCGGGTGCCGAGTGGCGCTTCGGCTTCGAGGCGCAGCGCGCCGCCGCCAGCGACGCGGGCTGGACGCTGCACCGCTCGTTCAAGCGCCTGCTGGCCGAGGCCTCACTCGAGGACCGCGAACGCGCCCTCGACCTGTGCACGCGCTACCTGGCCGCGCTGCGCGCCGCCATCCGCGAACGTTCCAACGTGACCCGCAGCGCCGGTGACGAGCCGCTCGAGGCGGTCATCGCCGCCCCCGCCAACGCCCACGGCGCGCAGCGCTTCCTGACCATGGAGGCCTTCCGGCGCGCCGGCTTCGCCGTCCTGGCCATGCTCAACGAGCCGTCCGCCGCCGGCTTCGAGTACACCCACCGCTACCGCAACACGCTCAACTCCCGGCGCGACGCCATCGTGGTCTACGACCTGGGCGGCGGAACCTTCGACGTGTCGCTCATCCGCGCGCTCGGCCGTCACCACGAGGTCGTCGCCACCGCGGGCATCAACCGTCTGGGCGGTGACGACTTCGACGACACGCTGGCGCGCCTGGCGCTGGGCTCGCTCGGACGCGACGTGCCCGGCCTGCCGCGCGGCGCCTGGGCGCGCGTGTGCGAGCGCTGCCGCGACGCCAAGGAAGCGCTCACGCCGCACACGCGGCGCATCTCGCTCGACCTCGACTTCATCGGCGCGGGCGAGATTGCCATTTCAGTGGCCGACTTCTACGCCGCGTGTGCACCCCTGGTCGAGCAGACCATCATGGGCATGTCGCCGGTCCTGCGCAGCGCCGACGAGGAAGACGAGGACGACGACGCGGATCGGGCCGCCCGCGCCGAGGGCGCCGCCGAGCTGGCGGAGGTCGCGGGCATCTACGTCGTGGGCGGGGCCAGCGCGCTGCCCCTGATCGGGCGCGCCCTGCGCGAGCGGTTTGGCCGGCGCGTGCACCGTTCGCCCTACCCGTTCGCGGCCACCGCGCTGGGCCTGGCCATCGCCGCCGACGCCGAGTCGGGCTTCACCCTGCAGGACATGCTGTCACGTCACTTCGGCGTCTTCCGCGAGGCTGACGGGGGCCGTGCGGTCGAATTCGATCCCATCTTCACCCGCGACGTCGCCCTGCCCGCGCCCGGAGCGCCGGCGCGCACGCTGCGGCGTGTCTACCGTGCGGCGCATAACCTGGGTCACTACCGTTTCGCCGAGTGCTCGGCGGTCGACGAGCGTGGTATTCCATCGGGAGACCTGACACCGCTCGGTGACATTCGCTTCCCATTCGATCCGGCCCTGCGCTTGCACGGAAATGCGCTCCACGACGTGCCGGTAGAGAGACGAACCGGCGGACCGCTCGTACAAGAAGAGTACGCTGTCGATGGCAGCGGCATCGTTTTGGTAACGATCTCCGATCTGGAGACCGGGTACGCACGCCAGTTCCGACTCGGAGGTTGATGGTATGAGGCAGTATATTGCATTCTCGGCACTCACCCTGATCGCCGCCGCCTGTGGATCCAAGTCCACATCCACGCCCTCCGCATCGGTGAAGACGACCTCACCGATGGCGCCGGCCGCGGCCGAGGCCGCTCCCGAGCCGGCCCACACCACTCCCCAAGGAGAACTCGTGATCGACCATCAAGTGCAGACCCTGCAGGGCGAGACCATCAAGCTGGACAAGTTCCGCGGCAACGTCCTGCTCATCGTCAATACCGCCTCGGAGTGCGGCTACACGCCGCAGTACCAGGGCCTGGAGAAGATCTACGAGAAGTACAAGGCGCGCGGCTTCGTCATCGTGGGCTTCCCCTCCAACGACTTCGGTCAGCAGGAGCCCGGCACGGCCGAGGACATCAAGACCTTCTGCGAGAAGAATTACGGCGTGACCTTCCCCATGATGGCCAAGGTCCACGCCAAGGGCCCCGAGATCGCGCCCATCTACAAGACGCTCACCCAGGACACCCCCGAGGGCATCAAGGGCGACGTGAAGTGGAACTTCACCAAGTTCCTCGTCGACAAGGACGGCAAGGTCGTGGCCCGCTTCGAATCAAAGGTCACGCCCGAGTCCGCCGAAGTCACCGGGGCGATCGAGAAGCTACTGCCGCGTTAGGCGTACGACCGCTCCCCTGACGACGCAGAGGCGCAGAGGCGCAGAGGCGCTGAGGTCAGAGCAGACCTTGTTGGTGCGAACGACGTTGGAACGACCCAATGGCGGCGTTCTCACCCGTTCGGACCAACAAGATCTGGTTCGCTCTCTGTGCCTCTGCGCCTCTGCGCCTCTGCGTCGGTCAGCCACTTCCTCTTTCACCTACCAGCCCGTCGGCCGGTAGTCCTTGAAGAACTTGCCCCAAGGGTGCACGCCGTTGAGCAGCCCCGAAAAGAAGGGGTCGCAGACGCGCGCCGCGCCGTCCACGACGTCGAGGGGCGGGAAGAAGTCGTGCTCCTTCTGCTTGCGCTCCACGTGGTGCAGAGGGTCCTCGTCGGTGACCCAGCCGGTGTCGACCGAGTTCATCCAGATGCCGTCGTCGGCATAGTCGGCGGCCGAGGTGCGCGTGAGCATGTTGAGCGCGGCCTTGGCCATGTTGGTGTGCGGGTGCTTGTCGGTCTTCTTCTTGCGCGAGAAGGAGGCTTCCATGGCCGACACGTTGACCACGTGCTTCTCGTCGGTGCGGTCGCGCATCATGAGCGGCTTGAGTGACCTGGTCAGGATGAAGGGCGCGATGGCGTTGACCAGGTGCACCTCGAGCAGCTCGGGCGTGGCCACGTCGGCCAGGGTCATGCGCCAGGAGTTCATGCGGCGCAGGTCGACCTGCTGCAGGTCCTGATCGACGCGGCCGACCGGGAAGACGTCGGTGCCGGCCTCGACGTCCTCGGGCGTGACGGGAGCCTGCGACAGGCGTGCGGGCGCGAGCAGGCCGGCGCCGACCTGGCGGCCCTGCCAGGTCATGAGCGCGTTGGCCGCGCCCGCGGTCGGCAGGGCCACGGAGCCCGAGCGCAGCATGCGCTGCAGCTCGTCGTGAGCGGACAGGATCGGCCGCACCAGCTGGGGCAGGTCGGAGAGCGGTGCTTCCTCGGATTCGATGAGGTGCGAGTAGAAGCCGGTCGGCCGGCGCACCGTCTGGGCCGCGTTGTGGACCAGCAGATCCAGGCGCGGCAGGGTGTCGGAGAGGTAGTGCGCGAACAGCTCCACCGAGGGCGAATGGCGCAGATCCAGGCCGTGCAGGCGCAGGCGCGGGGCGAACTCGGCGTAGTCGGGCTCGCGCGCGAAGCGCAGCGCCGCGTCATGGGCGAAGCGTGTGGTCACGACCACGGTGGCGCCCGCGCGCAGCATCATCAGGGCCGCCTGGTAGCCGATCTTGAGCCGTCCGCCGGTGATGAGCGCGACCCGCCCGTCGAGGCGCGCCGTCTGCGTGCGCTTGGCGTAGTTGAGCTCGGCGCACTCCGGGCACATGGAGTCGTAGAAGAAGTGCACGCGCTTGAAGTCGACCTTGCAGACGTAGCAGGAGCGAGGCTCCTTCAGCTCGGGTACGGCCTGGCCGGGCAGCGGCGCGTGCGCATGCTCGCCGTGCTCGTGCGACTCGACCGGCATGTCGATCGACGCGGCGGGCAGCGCGGCCAGCTGCGGCACCTCGGCGCCGGGCACGCCGGGCAGGGCCACGTACACGGGCAGCTGGCGCACCTGGCGCATGGCCGTGGCGTTGACCAGCTGGGCGTCGTGCTCGCGCCGCTCGTGCTTGTCGCGGCGCCGGCGCGCGCGCGCCATCTGGCGCAGCTCGAGCCGATCCGGGTGGTTGACCAGGCCCGCCAGCTGGAGCAGCTTCTCGCGAAGATCCTCAGGAATATCGAGCAGGTGCGCGCGATGGTCGGAGATCGCCTGCAGCACGCGGACGCAGGCTTCGACGTCTTCAGGAGAGAACTGCTTGCTCACGACACGCGACGTCTAGCACAGGCTCAGCGGCGGCGGGCGATCATCTCGCGGCCCATCTCCTCGGCCGCGCCCACGGGCAGCGCCGCGCGCGCCGCCGGGAACAGCTCGGCGTCCTCGCGCTGGATGTGACTGCGGTAGAGCGAGACCAGGCGCGCCACCAGCCCGGGCAGGCGGGCCTCGTCGGCGCGGCTGGGACCTTCGTCGGGGTTGAAGCTGTCGACCATCTGGCGCAGTGCGTCGAACGCGGCCTGGTGCTCGACGTGCTCGGCGTGCAGCGCGGCCACGAGCGGCGCGAGCTCGGCCACCCCGGCCAGGCGCGGGAACAGCGTCTGCTCCTCGTCGTCGTGGTGACGCTTGGCGCCCCGGCCGAAGAAGCCGATCGCGTCCAGGAGGTCGTTGAGCGCGTCGTAGCGACGTTCCGGATTCGCCACGTCGACCGCGGCCTGCTCCAGTACGCCCAGCCATTCCTCGATGCGGCGGTGCGTGCGATCGAACCGCGCAAAAGCATCGGTCTCGTCAGATCGGTCGTCGCGCACGGCCCGAGTGTAGCAGTAGGATGCGCGCCCATGAGACGTACCCTCACGTGCTCCTTGCTGCTCGCGTTCGCCGCCTGCGGCGGTGCCAGCCATCCGGGCGCTTCGGCGCCTCCCACGCCTCCGCCCGGGCAGTCGCACGCCGAGCCGCCCGCGGCCGGCGCAGCGGCCGCAGCCCCCGCACCTGGGCCCGCCAATGCGCCCGCGCCCGCGAGCGCCCAGGCGGAGGCCGACGCGGCCTTCCTGCGCGACTATGTGGCCACGCGCGGCTACAGCCTGGGTCGGCCTGTGGGCGCGAGCTTCACGCCCGACGGCAGCCAGGTGGTCTTCCTGCGCGCCAAGCCACGCGATCCGACCATGTCGCTCTACGCCTTCGACGTGAAGCTGGGCCAGACGCGCGAGCTGATCTCGGCCGAGAAGCTGCTCGCCGGCGCCGAGGAGAAGCTGGGCAAGGAAGAGAAGGCGCGGCGCGAGCGCATGCGCACCGCGCGCCTGGCCGGCTTCACCTCGGTGCAGATCGCGCGCGACGGCAAGCACGTGCTGGCCATGCTGTCGGGCCGCGTGTACTGGGTCGCGCTCGACGGTGGCGCGGCCACCGAGCTGGCCGGCCCGGATGGCAAGAATGCCTTTCCCTTCGACGCGCGCCTGTCCGCGGATGGCTCCAAGCTGGCCTTCGTGCGCGGCGGTGAGCTGTGGATCGTGCCCACCAGCGGCAAGGCGACGGCGACGCAGATCACCAGGGGCGCGGGCGGCGAGATCGAGCACGCGCAGGCCGAGTTCATCGCCCAGGAGGAGATGGACCGCTTCACCGGCTGGTGGTGGTCGCCCGACGCCAGCCAGGTGGTCTACCAGGAGACCGACACGACCGGCGTGGAGAAGCTCTACTTGTCGGATCCGATCGATCCGTTCGATCCGGTGACGCCGTCGGCGTACCCGCGCCCGGGCAAGCCCAACGTGGCGGTGCGCCTGGGCATCACCGCGGCGGCCGCGGGCGGCAAGACCATGTGGATCGAGTGGGACCGCAAGAGCTACCCCTACCTGGCGCGGGTCAACTGGCAGGACAAGGCGCCCCTCACCATCCAGGTGCTGTCGCGCGATCAGCACGACCTGTCGCTGCTCGCGGTCGACGTCAAGAGCGGCAAGACGCGCGAGCTGGTGCACGAGCACGACGACGTGTTCCTGAACCTGCACGATAACTACGCCTGGCTGCGCGACGGCTCGGGCTTCCTGTGGGCGAGCGAGCGCTCGGGTGACTGGCAGCTCGAGCTGCACTCGCCCGACGGCAAGCTGGTGCGCGCGCTGACCAAGCCCGACTTCGGCTTCGACGGCATCACGTGGGTCGATCCCAAGAAGGAGTACGTGATCGTATCGGCGGCGACCGAGCCGGTCGACGGGGCGCTGTGGAAGCTGCCGCTGGGCGGGGGCGAGCCCGAGCGGCTGTCCGAGGAGGGCGTGGTCACCAGGGCCGCCTACGCGCGCGACGTGCCCGCGCGCATCGTCTACCGCGCCTGGGAGGACAAGGAGTTCCCCGTCGAGGTCGTGCGCGCCGACGGCACCAAGGCGGGCACGCTGCCCGACGAGTCGGAGAAGCTGCCGCTCACCGCCAAGGTGCAGATCAAGAAGGTCGGCCCCGGCAAGGGTTTCTGGACCTCGCTGGTGCGACCGACGCAGTTCGATCCGGGCAAGAAGTACCCGGTGCTGGTCAACGTCTACGGTGGGCCGGGCTCGACCATGGTGCACCGCTCGCGCGACGCCTACCTGATGGCGCAGTGGACGGCCGACCACGGTTACATCGTCGTCTCGGTCGACAACCGGGGCACGCCCGGGCGCGGGCGCGAGTGGGAGCGGGCCATCTTCGGCAAGTTCGCCGAGGTGCCGCTCGCCGACCAGGTCGACGGCCTGAAGGCGCTCGGCTCGACCGAGCCGGCCATGGACATGACGCGCGTGGGCATCTCGGGCGGATCGTTCGGCGGCTTCATGGCCGCGCTCGCGGTCATGCGCCGGCCTGACGTGTACAAGGCCGGCATCGCCATCTCGCTGGTCTCCGACTGGCTCGACTACGACACCTGCTACACCGAGCGCTACCTGGGCGTGCCCGACGGCAAGGACAACTCGGTGTACGACGCGAACGGCCTGCTCGAGTACGCGAGCAGCCTGCAGCGGCCGCTCATGATCATGCACGGCACCGCCGACGACAACGTGCACTTCAGCCACGCCATCGCGCTGGCCGATGCGCTGCTGCGAGCGGGCAAGAAGTTCGACTTCGTGCCGCTGGCGCGGCAGACGCACGGGCCACGCGAGCCCAAGCTGCTGGCAAAGTACTACGAGCGCATCTTCGGCTTCTTCAGGGAGAACCTGTAGGAGTCGACGGCTCCCCCTCGGCGGGGACGGTGTTGCCAAATTAACTTTCGCCCGCAACCCCGCGAATCCCCGGCCGCAACGTCCCAAGGGGACGGTGTTCCCACCTTCACTTTCGGCCCGGGAGTGTTCCGTCCTGGGGCACTCCGGAGTCCTCCGACGATTCCGAATCAACATCTGGGGACGGGGGACCGAGCGCGCGGACGCGCCGAACGCGTCTGCCGGGTGACAGATGGGCCCGGGAGTGTCTTCGAAGACTGCACTCCCGCGTCCGAAAGTGAACTTGGGAACACCGTCCCCCTCGGGGTTCCGAGGAGTTGCGTCCGAAAGTTAAATTGGCAACACCGTCCCCGAGTCAGAGGTGGCGGTAGCGGTCGAGGAGGAGGGATTGGCGGGTGCGGAGGGGGAGGTCGACGCCGCGGATGAGGACGTGGAGGGGGCGGGAGGAGAGCTCGAAGGGGTCGGCGGACCAGATGACGAGGTCGGCGGGGGCGCCGGGGGAGAGGGTGCCGCGCAAGGGGCTGCTGGCGAAGGCGGCAACCGGGGCGGTGGTGACGGCGGCGAGGGCCTGGTCCCAGGTCATGCCGTTGGCGACGGCGACGCCGCAGAGCTGGCGCAGGTTGCGGACGACGCTGCCATCGGCCATGGTCGAGATCACCAGGGTCACGCCAGCGTCGGCGAGGAGCTTGCCCGCGTCGTCGCGCACGTGCAGGGCGTCGAAGCTGTTGGGCAGGTTGCGCGTGGGGTCGTAGATGACCGGGACGTGGGCGCGAGCGAGCTCGGCGGCGACCTGCCAGGCCTCGGCGCCTCCGCCGATGAGGACGCGCACGCCGAACTCCTGGCCCAGCGCGATGGCTGACAGGATGTCGGAGGCCTTGTCCGCGAACACCAGCAGCGGAAGCTTGCCTTGCACGACGGGGGCGAGCGCCTCGAGATCGAGGCGGCTCGCGGCGAAGCGGCGCGTCGCGTTGCGCTCGTAGTCACCCTTGCGCCGGGCGAACGCGCGCGCGTCGTCGAGCAGCTCGCGCACGCGCTCGACCGCCATGCCG
>Ga0209515_10007219_pt1 | contig 13455 bp, 14 predicted proteins | sample Subgroupgradi54m_FD_187454 | JGI IMG/M metagenome (GOLD analysis project Ga0209515, IMG submission 187454) | Subsurface groundwater microbial communities from S. Glens Falls, New York, USA - GMW60B uncontaminated upgradient, 5.4 m (SPAdes)... ...
GGTGGGGTCCGCCAGGATCTCAACGCCGGCTTCTTTCATGGCGCGTCCGCCCAATCCCAATAGGATCAGATCCGGGCGGCTTTTTTTGAGGGCAGAGGCCACGTGACCGCCGTGCATGTCCCCGGAAGATTCCCCGGCGATAAACATGATTTTTGCAGCAGCCATGATTAAGGATGATTCTTGTGGATGAGCCGCGTGACTTTCAGGGCGACAGCCAGTGCTTCTCGGGCTTCTCGGCCAGAGACAGGGGGCGGGCACTGGCGTCGGATTGCCTCGAGGAACGCGGCCAGCTCCGCCTTCAGCGGTTCCTCTCCGGAAATCGCCAGCTTCTCATGGTTGATGAAGCCGTTTTGGTGCCGGAAAATGTCGACCGCCTGGCCCAGAAAATCAATGGAGACGTAGGTATCGGTCTGAAAGATCCGGAACTTGCGCATCGCCTCTTTGGAGATCCGGCTGGCGGTGAGGTTCGCCACGGCGCCGTTGGCGAAGGTGATCCGGGCGTTGGCGATGTCCTCAAAGGGAGTCAAACCTTCACGCCGACGGCGTCCACCCGGTGGATCGGGCTCTTGACCAGGCCGAGCAGGATGTCAATGTCGTGGATCATTAAGTCCAGCACAACGCCGACCTCGGTGCCGCGTGGTTGAAAAGGGGCCAGGCGGTGCACCTCGATGAAGCGGGGATCTTTGAGGGAATCCTGCGCTTTCCGCAGCGCGGCATTGAACCGCTCGACGTGGCCGACCTGCAGGATGGCGCCGGTTTTTGCCGCCAGCTTCAGAAGCCGGTCGGCTTCCTGGACGGTGCGGGTGATCGGTTTCTCGACCAGGGAGTGGATCCCCTTGGCGAGAAAGGTGTTGGCGATAGAGAAATGGTGCTGGGTCGGGACGGCGATTGAAACCGCATCCACCTGGTCCAGAAGCTCTCGATAGTCGGTCAGCGCTCGGCACCCGTATTGTTGGGCGGTGGCGCCGGCCCGGTCCTGCTGGGTGTCGCATACTGCAACGAGCTGTGCAGATGCAAGTTGCGAATAGATTCGGGCATGGATGGAGCCCAAATGTCCGACGCCGACGACGGCGACTTTGATTGGTTTCATTGGGTTAGAATGTTAGAATAACAGTTTACGATGCTGAAAATCTACCGAAAAATCTTTCCATATCTGAAGCCGCATATCCCCGAAGGGATTGCGGCGGCCTTCTGCATGGTCGCTTCGACCATCCTGGATGGGGTTTCCCTCGGGATGCTGGTGCCGCTGATTGACCTGGTTTTGTTGGGCCGAACAATCCATCTGCCGGCGTGGATCCCTATTTCCGTGGCCGAACGGGTGCATGCCTTCGAGGCGGTGCCCCCACTGGCGAAGCTTCACTTTGTCGTCGGATTTGCCCTGCTCTTTTTCTTCCTGAAAAACCTGGCCCTTTTCGGGCAGACCTACCTGATGAGCGATGTGGCGATGCGGTTCCTTCGGGATTTGCGGGATGGGCTCTATCGGCATTACCAGAAGCTCTCGGTGGATTTCTTCAGCGGTGAGCGGACCGGCGACCTGGTTTCCCGGATCACCTACGATGTGGCGGTGCTTCACAACTCCATCACCGAGGGGGTGTCGGACCTTATTTTCCAGTCGGCTAAAGTGATCATGTTCACCACGATGGTGGTGGTAATCCAGTGGCGGTTGGCATTGGTGATCCTGTTTTTAATGCCGGTGATCGGTCTGTTGACCGTTCGAATCGGCAGGATTCTGCGCAAGTTGGGGTTGCAGGTCCAGCAGCGGATGGCCGACTTGAACAGTCGCCTCATCGAAACCCTGCAGGGGGTCCGGATCATCAAGGCCTTCACCGCGGAGGATGCAGAGGCCCGGCGGTTTGCCGCCATCAACCAGGGGTATTACAAGGCCACCATGAGGACGATCAAACGCCAAGAGGCGTTGGCCGGACTGACGGAATACATCGGAATGGCGGCCGGGCTCTTTGTGCTGGAAGTGGGCGGCCGTGCTGTTCTAGGAGGGAATCTCTCGCCGGGCACCTTCGTGCTCTTTTTGGGAGCGCTGATTTCGCTGCTGCAGCCGGTGAAGAAGCTCAGCCGCCTGCATGCCATCAACCAGCAGGCCTTGATTGCCGCTCAGCGGGTGGTGGAACTTCTCGAAACGGAACCCTCCGTCGTGGAGGCGCCGGGCGCCGTCGAGCTGCCCCGTTTTCAGCGGGAGATTCGTTTCCAAGACGTCTGGTTTAAATACCAGGATCGCTTCGTGCTTCAAGGGGTCAACCTGACGATTCGGGCCGGTGAGGTGATCGGGATCGTGGGGTCCAGCGGGACAGGGAAGACCACCCTGGTGAACCTGATCCCCCGTTTCTACGACCCGAGCCGAGGGCAGGTGACGATTGACGGCTTGGATCTCAAAAAGATGTCACTGATCTCCTTACGGGCGCAGGTGGGATTGGTGAACCAGGACCCGTTCCTCTTCCATGACACGGTGCGGGTGAACATTGCCTTCGGTCGGCCTCAGGCCACATTAGAGGGAGTGATTCACGCGGCCAAGGCGGCCAATGCCGATGATCTCATCCGCCGATTGCCGGCCGGGTACGACACGCCAGTCGGGGAATTAGGAACACGGCTGTCCGGTGGAGAGCGCCAGCGAATTGCCATCGCCCGGGCTTTGCTGAAAGATCCGCCCATCCTGATTTTGGATGAAGCAACCTCCCAGTTGGATTCTGAATCCGAGGCGCTGGTGCAGGAGGCGCTGGAACGGCTCATGAAGGGCCGGACCACCTTCGTCATCGCCCACCGCCTCTCGACCCTTCGCAATGTGGACCGGATCATCGTGTTAGACCAGGGGAAAGTGGCCGAGGTGGGCCGGCACGAGGAGCTCCTGCAGGCCTCCCCCCTCTACCGCCGCCTCTATGAATTACAGATTGCGCAGTAAAAGTTTTCTGGTATACTAACCGTTTACAATGGTGGAGCCGCTCATGAAGGAACTGATCGAAGCAGGTGTCCATTTCGGGCACCAAAAGAGCCGCTGGAATCCGAAGATGAAGCGTTACATCTTCGGGGAGAAGGCGGGCGTCTACATTGTGGACGTTGAGAAGACAGTACAAGGTCTGGAAGCAGCCAAGCAGTTCCTCCACGCTGTGGCGGCCGAGGGCGGGGCGGTTCTTTTTGTCGGCACCAAGCGGCAGGCGCAGCCGATCATCCGGGAACAGGCCGTCCGCTGCGGCCAGTTCTACATCAACGCCCGATGGTTGGGCGGTCTTCTGACCAACTTCCAGACCATTCAAAAATCCCTTCAGCGCATGAAGAACATCCGCCTGTGGCGGGAGGACGGTACCTTTAGCCGCTTCACCAAGAAAGAGACAGCCCGATGGGAGGGCGAATTGGCCAAGCTGGAAAAGAACCTCGGGGGCATCGCGGAGATGGAGCGGCTTCCCAAGGCGATCTTTGTGGTGGATGCCAAGCACGAGGAAACGGCGATTCGGGAAGCCAACCGGCTTGGAATCCCCGTGGTCGGGTTGGTGGATACCAACAGCGATCCGGACTCGGTCACCTACGTGATTCCCGGCAACGACGATTCGATCCGCTCCATTAAGCTCATTAGCACGCTGTTGGCCGATGCGATTTTAGAAGGGCACCAGACTTACTTGGCCGGCAAGGCCGCAGCGGAGGCTGCCGAGGAGGCCAAGCGCGCGCCGAAGGAGAAACCTGCGGTGCTGGATGTCCCTGCCGCTGAGGAGCCGATTGCGGCTGCTGCGGCCCTTATCGTCGAAGAGGTGGAGACGATTGTGCCGGGGGCGGCCCTGAAAGTGGTGGATGAAAAGGCTGCGGTCGTAAAGAAGAAAGTGACCAAGGCCAAAGAGAAGGAGAAGGAAAGTCCGAAAGGAAGCGAGAAAGGACCCTCCGTTTAATTTCTTGACGATGGCCACAGTCAATACAGAACTGATCAAAACCCTCAGGGAACAGACTGGCGCCGGAATCCTCGAGTGCAAGAACGCCCTTATCCAAACCGATGGTGATTTGGAGAAAGCCCTTTTGATCCTTCGGGCCAAAGGGGCTTCCTTAGCCAGTGAAAAGGCCGGCCGGAAGGCCAACCAAGGGGTGATCGGCTCTTACGTACATGGCGGGCGGATCGGCGTTTTAATCGAGGTAAATTGCGAGACTGATTTCGTTGCCCGGACCGAGCAGTTCAAGAATTTCGTTCAGGAACTGTGCTTGCAGATTGCCTCCATGCGGGCCCAATATGTTAACCGGGAAGAGGTCCCGACTGAGCAGGTGGGCCAGGCCCTGGCGGAGCTTCACGAGGAGATCGCCGGCGTGGATGATGAGGGGGCCCAGCCGATGCAGCAGGCCTTCATGGAGCGGTTCTACAAGGAGCTGGTTCTCCTGGATCAGCCTTACATCCGGGACACCAGCAAGACGGTTCAAGATCTTCTTCACGATTTAGTGGCTTCTCTTCGAGAGAACATCGTTATCCGCCGATTTGTGCGCTTTGAATTGGGAGATGGCTAAGAAAACCGCACGCCCCGTTTACCGTCGCATCGTTTTGAAGTTAAGCGGCGAATCCCTTCAATCCCCTAAAACCTTTCATTCCATTGATCCGGACCTGACCCACAAGATCGCCGCCCAGATTAAGGAGATTCACGATTTGGGCGTTCAAGTCGGTGTGGTGATCGGTGGAGGAAACATCTTTCGAGGGACCGGTGCCACCGCCCACATCCAAGGGATTGACCGGACCACCGCCGACTACATGGGAATGCTGGCCACCGTCATCAATTCCTTGGCCCTGCAGGATGCGCTGGAAAAACAGGGCTGTTTCACCCGCGTGCAGTCGGCAATCCACATGGAGGAGTTGTGTGAGCCGTACATTCGCCGCCGTGCCATGCGCCATCTGGAAAAGGATCGGGTGGTCATCTTTGCCGGCGGCACCGGGAATCCATACTTTTCCACCGACACCGCCGCAGTCCTTCGGGCCATTGAGATCGGGGCGGAAGCGGTCTTGAAAGGAACCAAAGTGGATGGGGTTTATTCGGCAGATCCGCATCGCGACCGCAAGGCGTTCAAGTATCCCACCCTGAAGTACATCGACGTTCTCAATAAGGGACTGCAGGTGATGGATACTACGGCTGTGAGTTTGTGCATGGATCATCGGCTGCCGATCGTTGTCTTTAATCTGACCCAGCCGGGGAACATCAAGCGGGTGGTCCTTGGCGAGCCTATAGGGACGACCGTTCGATAAAAATGAGTACAGAATCCAAGTCTGTAGCGACGAATCTCCAGGGGGTCCTTCGGGACTCCGAAGCCAAGATGCAGAAGGCGTTGGAAGCGACCACGCGGGAATTTTCCATGATCCGCACCGGGCGGGCCACCCCCACGTTGGTGGAAGGAATCCGCGTGGATTATTACGGAGCGCCGACCCCTTTAAAACAGTTGGCGAACATCAGCGCGCCGGACCCTAAACTGCTCATCATTCAGCCGTGGGATGCTAAATCGCTGCCGGAGATTGAGAAGGCGATCCAGAAAAGCGACCTGGGATTTTCCCCCTACAACGACGGCAAGGTGATCCGGCTTTCCGTTCCCCCCTTGTCCACGGAACGGCGCGAAGAGTTGACCAAGCTGGCCCACAAGCAGGCGGAGGAAGGTCGGATCTCCATCCGGACGATCCGCCACAGTGCCAAGGAAGCGATCGAAAAACTTTTCAAGGACAAGCTGATTGCTGAGGATGAGAAGTTCAAAGGGGTTGATAGCCTGCAGAAACTGACCGACCGGTATCAGGCCAAGGTGGATGAGCTGCTGTCCGCCAAAGAAGCTGATTTGAAAGTCGTTTAGACAGTCTGTCGGAATACGTGATCTCATAAGGCCCTTTTCCCAAGGGCCTTCTTTTTCGGGTAAAATAGCTGGAACTCATTGGGCCGATAGCTCAATGGTAGAGCAGTAGCCTTTTAAGCTATTGATCAGGGTTCGATTCCCTGTCGGCCCACTTCATTTTCCATGATTCCCTACGAGGTCATTGAGCATACCGCCGATATCGGGATCAGGTCCTATGGCCGGACCCGCGAAGAGTTGTTCGCCCACATGGCCCAGGGAATGTTCAGTCTGATTGTCCCGCCTGAGCAGGTCCAGCCCCGTTCCACCGTCTCCATCACCGCCACCGCCGATGGATGGGATCGCCTGTTGGTTGCCTGGCTTCGGGAATTGGTGGTGCTTTTTGACACCCGGCATTTTCTGGGGCGGTCGTTTCAGATTCAACGCCTTGACTCGACCCGCGTGGAGGCGGCGGTCCAGGGAGAGCCGCTGGATTTGAGCCGTCACGAGGTGGATAAAGAGGTCAAGGCGGTGACCTACTGCGACCTCTCCCTCCAGCAGAATCCGGACGGCCTCTGGACCGCCCAGGTCATCTTCGATATTTAAAGCCGGTTTCGAAACCCTTGTTATAATTAATAGCCGATGGAAACCGCCGCCGTTCCGCTGAAGAAATTGGACGATTACCGGTGGGAAATCCCCATGGATGCCAAACCGGGGATGCGGGTGCCGGGACTTGTTTTTGCCAGCGAGCGGCTCCTTCAAGATATTCTGAAAGATAAAGCGTTGGAGCAGGTAGCAAATGTAGCAATGCTACCCGGTATCGTCAAGGCCTCGATGGCGATGCCGGACATTCACTGGGGATACGGGTTTCCCGTCGGAGGCGTGGCCGCCACCGACCCGGAGCAGGGCGGAGTAATTTCGCCTGGCGGGGTCGGGTACGACATTAACTGCGGTGTCCGGCTCCTTCGAACAAAGCTGACGGAGCCGCAGGTCCGGCCGTTCTTGAAGACGCTGGTGGCGCAGTTGTTCCGGGACATCCCCTGCGGGGTGGGGGCCGGTGGCGACATCAAGTTTACAAAAGAGCAGGAACGGCGGATCCTGGCGGACGGCGCCCAGTGGATCGTCAAGCAGGGCTACGGGGTGCCGCAGGATGTCGAGCATACGGAAGCGCGCGGCCGGCTGGATGGGGCCGATCCGGACAAACTATCGGACCGGGCGTACGAGCGGGGCAAGGGGCAGGTGGGGACATTGGGCTCCGGCAACCATTTCCTCGAGGTACAGGTTGTTGACCGAATTTTCGATCCGGCGGCAGCCCAGGTCTTCGGCTTGTCCGAAGGAGCCGTCACGGTGATGATCCACTCCGGATCGCGCGGGCTGGGCTACCAGGTGTGCGATGATTACCTCGAAGTGACGGCCAAGGCCTGCGCCAAATACGGAATTTCTTTGCCGGACCGGCAGTTGGTTTGCGCGCCGGTGAAATCACCGGAGGGGCAGGATTACTTGGCGGCGATGCGCTCGGCGTCCAACTACGCCTGGGCCAATCGCCAGCTTCTGATGCATCGGGCTCGGGAGGTTTTTGAGCGGGTCTTCAAGCAATCCTGGCAGGCGCTCGGGATGTCGCTGATCTACGACGTGGCCCACAACATCGCCAAGATGGAGAAATACGATGTGAATGGGAAGGAAAAGCTTCTGTGCGTCCATCGCAAGGGGGCCACGAGAGCTTTCCCGGCCGGCCATCCGGAACTGCCGGAGGATTACCGGCATCTGGGCCAGCCGGTCATTATTCCCGGCGATATGGGGCGCAACTCCTATCTGTTGTTGGGCTCCGCCCAGTCGCTGACCGATTCCTTTGGGAGTACCTGCCACGGGGCAGGCCGGGTGATGTCTCGCACCGCAGCAATTCGTTCCGCCAGGGGCCGGTCGATCCGGCAGGAGCTGGAAGACAAAGGGATCATCGCTATGGCCAGAGGCCGGACCGGCTTGGATGAGGAGCAGCCGGCGGCCTACAAGGACGTCAACGAGGTGGTGGCAGTGGTGGATCATGCGGGAATTTCAAAACGGGTCTGCCGGATGAAACCTATCGGGGTGATTAAGGGATAACATGCTTGATCTTAAATTGATTCGAGAGCGGCCGGACCGCGTGCGCCAGTCCCTTGCCGCGCGAAAGGCCACGTTTGATTTGGATTCTCTTCTCGAGAGGGATTCCAAGTGCCGGCGGCTCATCCAAGATTTAGAAAAGGTCCGCCATGACAAGCGGACGGCTTCGGATGAGGTGGGGCGGTTGAAGCGCCAGAGTGGGGATGTCGAAGCTCACTTGGCGCAGTTAAGGAAAGTTTCCGATTTGGAGGACGGCCTGACCGCGCAGGTGACCGAACTTGAGACGGAGATTCAAAAGGCGCTCTATCTTATCCCGAACCTCCCGCATTCCTCGGTACCGGTCGGCGGCGCTCAGTCCAACAAGGTGATCCGCAGTTGGGGGGAGCCGCGGCAATTTTCCTTCGCTCCTCGAACCCATCTGGAGTTGGCCGAGTCCCTGAAGTTGGTGGACCTGGCCCGGGCGGCCAAGGTCTCCGGGTCTCATTTTATTTTCTTCACCGGTATGGGAGCGCGATTGGAACGGGCGCTGATCCAGTTCATGCTGGAGTTCCACACGAAGAAACATGGGTACATGGAAATGTCGCCGCCGTACCTGGTGAATCGAGCCACGATGACCGGGACCGGCCAGCTCCCGAGGTTTGAAGAGGATATGTACCGCTTGAAAGAGGAAGATCTGTTCCTGATCCCAACGGCTGAAGTTCCCGTTACCAATTTCCACGCCGGGGAGATCCTCGAGGCGGCGGTTTTGCCCAGGTATTACACCGCCTACACCGCCTGTTTCCGACGGGAAGCCGGTTCCTACGGCAAGGAGACCAAAGGAATGACCCGCGTGCACCAGTTCGATAAGGTGGAACTGGTCAAGTTTGTTGTTCCGGAAACCTCTTACGATGAGTTGGAGAAGTTAACGGTGGATGCCGAGGAGGTTCTCCAATTATTAGAACTGCCGTACCGGGTTGTTGCGCTCGCCACGGGGGATCTCGGTTTTTCCTCTGCAAAAACTTATGACTTGGAGGCCTGGTCCCCTGGGACGCAGAGCTGGCTGGAGGTCTCCAGCTGCAGCAATTTTGAGGATTTCCAGGCCCGCCGCGCCAACATCCGATACCGGGATCCTGCCACGAAGAAGGTTCGGTACGTCCATACCCTCAACGGTTCAGGGGTCGCGCTGGCCAGGACTTTCATTGCGTTCTTGGAGTGCCATCAAAACCAGGATGGGTCGGTCGCGATCCCCAAGGCCTTGCGCCATTACCTGGATGGACTTGAGAACTTGACTCCTCCTTAGCCTGCGCATGCTCACAAAAATCTTTCGCTTCTTGTTGGGTGTTCTGCTGGTCCCTCTGACGATCGGCTACGCCATCGCTTTCTACGAGCAGTTGATGCTGATTCATCAGATTCGGACGCCGGAGCTTTTCGTCCTCTTGGGCATCACCGCCTATTTGGCTTTCCATGTGTTGGTGGTGGTTCCTTCCAAGGCGTACGTCTTCGGGCATGAGATGATGCATGCCACCGCCACCTGGGTTTCCGGCGGGCAGGTGAAGGGTTTCAAGGTTGGCTCCAAGAGCGGGTCGGTCAAGACGAACAAGGTCACCGGATTCACCGCTTTGGCGCCCTATCTTATTCCGATCTACTCGATTCTCTGGGCCCTCTTCTACGGGGCGGCCGGACTTTTCACGGACGTCAGGCCGTTTATTCAATGGTTCTTCTTTGGATTGGGAGTGACGCTCACCTTCCACTTGGTCTTCACCGTCACGGCACTCAAGGAAAAGCAGACGGATCTCGAAGTGCTTGGCCCCCTCGTTTCCTTGAACATCATTACCTGGGGCAACATCACTTTTGTCATAGGCGTCATGAGCTTGATGATCGCCGAGGTCCAGTTCTGGCCCTATCTCGCGGGTGGTTTCCAGCACACGCGCGAGATCTACCTGCAGATTTACCATCAACTCTTCTCAATGTAGGCGATTTTCTCAGGAGGGATGGCTGAGCGGTTGAAAGCAATCGCCTTGAAAGCGATCAGGCTCCGAAAGGTGCCTCGGGGGTTCGAATCCTCCTCCCTCCGGTTTATCTGGTATAAATGATAGGTTCAGGAGAGATGGCAGAGCTGGCCGAATGCGGCGGTCTCGAAAACCGTTAGGGTCGCAAGACCCTCGGAGGTTCGAATCCTCCTCTCTCCGATAGGTTGACTTTCTGATCTCATTTAAGGCAGGTGTATAGAAAATCAGAAATCCCTTGACGGGCCATAGACTATTCGATAAAGTTAGATCCAATTGCGCTCCCCTTTAAAATCCGGAGGAAGCTTCATATGATAAGACGCGTCGTTGGAGTGGCCCTCTGCACGTTGGGGGTAGGTCTCTCTCTTTTTCAAGTCGGATTCTCCGCATTGGCTAAAGGAGACTCTGATACTGCAACCCACAAGGAAGCGGTAAATCTTGCCACCGAGGATGTCGTTCTTAAAGAGCAAATCACCAAGATTGATGTGGAACTTGGAAAGCTTCATGAGCAGACGGCACGAATTCGCAAAACGATCCAGCAAACAACAGACCAGTCTCAGAAGACCGCTCTCTATGGCCAACTGGACGGTCTGCAGAATGAGCAGAAATCGTTGGAGCGGCTCCTGAATGAGCTGATCGGTGAAGCCAAGGCCACCGAGTGGACCAAGATCGATGCCGCCCTCAAGCGGGCGAAAAAGTCTGAGCTGTATCAGGAGCGTGAGTATGAAAGAGAGGAGGCCATTCGTGATCGCCGTCAGCAGCAATTACAACAACAGCAATAACCGACAGGTTTTTCTCATTGGATTCCTCTGCGGGCTCCTGTGTCTCTCCTTCGCCGGAAGAAGCAGCGCTGCCGAGGAAACTCCTGCGGCACCGGTAGAACCGGCTGCGACAACGCCGATTTCAGAGGGGCCCTCCACCGCAGAAATCGTCGCCGCCATCAAACACCGCGCAGAGCAGATCCTGGAGGAACGCAGGAAGGCCCGCCAGCTGCAATTCTCTGGCGACATCACCCAGGCGATCGCCTACGAGCGCAACCCTTCCAATGCTGCCAACCATAAAGGGGACACCTACGAGGAAACCGACCTCTCCCTGTATCTTTCCAAGAAATTAACCCCCACCATCACCTGGCAGGCGTTGTATTACGGTTCCTACGACGCCTACTTCAGATACACCGATGGCACCTACACGAACCACACCTTGACGCCTGTGAAGCTACTCTGGCGGCCGGGTCGGATGTGGCGGGTGGATAGCGCTGTGGACTTGACGTACCTCGGGTATCCCGATTCTCGGCCCTCCACCTACGATGAGATAAAACCCTCCATCGGGGTGCGGCAAAATCTCTGGGGGACCTGGTACCAGGGCGCCCGCTACGAATGGCTCTACCGGTACTACCCCTCCAAGAAAGCCCAGGATGGAATTACCGGCACCGATACGCGCTTCAACCGTCAGGACACCCGTCACCGCCTTCGCTACGAACTGGGAACCACCTGGCTGGATACGCTGATCAAGGTCCGCAATGACTGGATTTTCCACGATTCCAACGATCAGAATCAGGACCAGTACGATTCCACCAGCTATCGGGTGAATGCCGCGCTCTACCGGCCGATCACCCAGAAACTGTCGGCGAACTTCAACTATTCCTACGAGCTAAAACGTCTTAGGCACAAACCGGTAGGGAATGTCACGCCTGACCGGTCCCGGCATGACGAAATCGAGAGCTGGACGCTGGCCGGTATTTACGACCTAAACAACACCTGGAGCGTCAGCCCAAGCTACACTTATTCGCATCTGAATTCGACCGATCCGCTCTACGAGTATTTCGACTGGACCGCCCAGGTCTCCGTCACCGCCCGGTTCTAACCGTGGGGACTCCACAAACATAAAGGGATCTGACTCTTTTAAGAGTCAGATCCCTTCTTCTTTCTTTAACGTTCTTTACTTCTTCACAAGATAGCAGTGACCCGGACTGCCTTCTGGGATGTTCTCTTTATGCGCCCAACGCTGGCCGGGCGGAGGTGCAGGCTTAACATCTTCACAGAAGCGATGTCCGTCTGTATAATGCCTGTCCAACTTCTTCTCCAGCTTTTGTGTCTGTAGGCTCAGGATCTGGTCCTGCTTCTGATACTGCGGGGTTTTGAGATCTCCCCCACCGCGGTAGGCGGATTCTACCGCCCGCCGACTAAAATCGGCTCCATGCGCAGCAGCTATCTCCTTAAAAAACTTGTCCAACCCTCCTTTGTCCATCGTCTGCTTCATGTCTCCCATCGGACCTTTATCACCAGGACTGCCGTGGAACTCACTGGCCATATGCTCGGCGACCGCCCGCGGATCAACCCCTGCGGCAACCATTTTTTCTGAGATCTGCTTCATGACCTCCGGCGAGGGACCGCCGCCGTTCCCCTTCCCTTCCGGCCCCATGCCGCGTACGGCCACTTCTTTGAAAGTGGTTTCGAAGTGCGCCTTCATCACATCGCCGTTATTCGACATTGCCGCACGCATGAATTCCATGGAGGAGCGATCCGCTCCGCCGTTTTGTCCACTGGCAGCCGCGAAAACCTCCCGAAGGTCCTTACCACCCAATTGCTCAGTGATCGCCTTCTGGGAGGCCTCAAAATATTTTGCTGCTCCGTCAAAGTTTCCCTTTTGGATCAGATCCGCTGCTTTAGCGAGCGTGTCCTTCATCTGGGTTTCCACCCCGGCCGCTTTGTCGGCCGAAACGCCGTTCTTGACCAAAGCGTCCGCCACGTTCTTCGTGATCGAATCCGTATTCTTGAGCGCCTCCATGGCAGCCTTCTTGGTTTCCGCAACAGCCACAGCGGCTACCTTGACATTCTCAAGCGTCTGCTTGGCCTCTGGGGGTGCCTTCTCCGGGTTGGTGACAGCCGCCTCAACTCTTTTCATTTCACCCGAGACAATATCTCGGAGTTCCGGATTTCTAGCAAGATCCGGATCTTTTGAAAGCACCTCTTTGATCTCAACAACTCTGGCCTCTGTAATCTTCACGTCATCCCCTGGCGCAGCCCATACCACCGGGAGTCCGGGGCTGTACAACCCCAGTCCCAGAACAACGCTTCCAGCAAGCATTCGTACGATTATGCTTTTCATCCCAAATCTCCTCCTTCCCCCATTTATAAAACGTTACGGCCTTACTCCCCAACCCCAAGGAAATAAGGCCGTCTTAAGCTCATTTTCAAGCTCACCCGGCAGCCCGGCTGCCCTCTCGAAGGGCCCGTGGCTTTGCGTCCCCGCCTTACGGCGGGTTTGCCTTGAAACAGGGAGTCGAACTATTCAGTTGTTCTCAAACACAAGCTTACCTGACCCCTTTGGATAAAAAAAGGCTGTTGAAAAATTTTCGGGCCGGCTGTCTGTGCAAAAACCATTCTTGTCAATTCTAAAAACGGAAGGTTTGATTGTGACCCAATTGTGTCTAAAGAAAGGGAAGGGTGCAGGGCCCCTCCTCTCGTAAGAGTTTAGCCGCCGGAGACAGCGACGGGAGTGAAGTCGCCGTGGCGATGGCGCAGGTAGGCATCGCACAGCGTCTCCCCCACCGCCCGGCCTTGAAGTTGGAGCGTCTGGATCAAGCTCATGA
>Ga0209515_10007220_pt1 | contig 13454 bp, 13 predicted proteins | sample Subgroupgradi54m_FD_187454 | JGI IMG/M metagenome (GOLD analysis project Ga0209515, IMG submission 187454) | Subsurface groundwater microbial communities from S. Glens Falls, New York, USA - GMW60B uncontaminated upgradient, 5.4 m (SPAdes)... ...
TCCGATCTAGACCTTATGCTAATCGAGATGAGTATCAAGGGGTTGATGGTCGACCCCATTACCAACACGCCGATCGTGATCCTCCGCGACAAGGAGGGGCAGAAGGTGCTCCCGATCTGGGTCGGCATCTTCGAGGCGAACGCGATCGCGTTGCAGATCGAGAACATCGAGACGCCGCGCCCGATGACCCACGATCTCCTCCGCAACGTCATCCACGACCTCAAAGCGCAGGTGCAGAAAATCGTGGTCTGCGACCTGCAGGAAAACACGTTCTACGCGCTGATCTATCTGACGTTGAACGGTGGCACCATGGCGATCGACGCGCGCCCGAGCGACGCCATTGCGCTGGCGCTCCGTACGCGGGCGCCGATCTTTGTCGAGGACACGGTCATCGACCACGCCAAGACGGTCGACTTCACGACCGAAAAGACCGACTCCGACCGGCTGCACAAGTGGCTGGAGAGCCTGGATCCGGACGATCTCGGAAAGTACAAGATGTAAGTCTGCTAGAATGGCCGCCGATTCCCCGGGGGACCCGCGCGCCATCCATGATCGTAGCCATCGCCAATCAAAAAGGGGGCGTCGGTAAGACCACGACGGCCATCAATCTCGCGGCCGCGCTGGCCATGCGCGGCAAGCCGACCCTGCTGATCGATCTCGATCCACAGGCCAACAGCACGATGTCGTTCCTCGACATGCAACAGGTGTCGACGAGTGTGTACGACGCGATGACCGATCCCGCCACGGCGCTCGAGGATGTGATCGTGGCGTCGCCGACGGCGAACCTGTCAATCGCGCCGTCGCGCATCGCGCTCGCCAAGCTCGAAGCGAAGTTGGTGGGGGAGATGGACGCGCATTTCCGGCTGAAGGACAAGATTGCGCCCGTGCGGAAACGTTTCCCTCAGATCGTCATCGACTGCCCCCCGACGCTCGGCCTGTTGACGGTCAACGCGCTGGTCGCCGCGACGCACCTGCTCATCCCGATCCAGTCGTCGTACTTCGCCCTCGAAGGCACCGACGATCTTCTCGAGACGATCGAGAAGGTGCGGGCCCGCCCCAATCCGGCGCTCAAGATTCTCGGGGTCGTGATCACGATGCACGACAAGCGAACGGCGCTGGCGCGCGACATCCGGGCGCAGATTCAAAAGGTCTTCGGGGGCAAGGTGTTCAAGACCGTGATTACCAAGAGCGTCCGGCTCGAAGAGAGCCCCGCGTACAAGGAGTCCATTTTCACGTTCGCCCCCGACTCGACCGGGGCGACCGAGTACTACAGCCTGTGCGAGGAGGTTATCGATCGTGCCTAGACGGGGACTGCCACAACGCTTGGCGATGCGTCATGACGAGCACTATGTCGACGCGCTGGCGGCTTCGGCCGGCGCACCAGTCGGCCGGGTGATTCCGATTGAGCAGATCGATCCGAACCCGCACCAGCCGCGCCAGGTCATGGGCGACCTGTCTGAGTTGATCGCGTCGATCGCCGAAAAGGGGATCATCGAGCCGCTGGTGGTGCGGCCGCGCGGCGACCGGTTCCAGATCATCGCCGGCGAGCGTCGGTACCAGGCGTCCGTTCAGGCCGGCCTCCAGGAGCTGCCGGTCGTCATCCGTGACGTGGACGACGCCGAGGTCATGGAGCTGGCGCTCATCGAGAATCTGCAGCGCAAAGACCTGACGCCATTCGAAGAAGCCGAGGCGCTTCATGGCCTGGCGGAGAGCTGCGGGTACACCCACGAGGACTTGGCGCGGCGGCTCGGCAAATCCCGCACGTCGGTGACCGAGTCGCTGGCCCTCAACGCCATCCCCGAGGAGGTCCGGAATCTGTGTCGGCTGGCCGACATCTCGTCCAAGTCATTGCTTCTACAGGTTGTTAGGCAAAACAGTCATGAGAAAATGACCGCCCTCATCGAGAAGATTGCCAGCCAAGGCGGCGCGACCCGCCAGCGGCTCCGTGAGGCGGCGGCCAAACCGCGGGCCGGTCGCCCGAAACATTACGTGTTTGCCTTCCGACCGCCCACGAAAACGTTCAACCTCAAGCTGAGCTTCAACAAAAGCCGGGCGTCCCGCGACGAGATCATCGACGCGCTCGAAGCGATCATCCGCGATCTGAGGAAGGGCACATAGCCGACCGTCTGACCGGTGTGGACACTTGCGGCAGCGTGCGTGAACGTAGCTGCGACGGGTGGCACTGACGGCCGCGGGGCGACTGGCCGCGCTCCCCAAGCGAGTCTCGCGAACGTTTGCAGGAACAAGTTAACATAACATCCATTATCAGACTCAATGGAAATCTCCAATAAACGCCCCCTGTGCAGGATTTGTGGAAGCTTTTGATGGGCATCTGCCCCGAGCTGTAAAAGGCTTGGCTGTGAGCGATGGTCGATGCACGTGAGGGTGCCCACGAATAGAATCCACGTGTGCCGCAGGGCGACAATATCGGACAAACAACCTACTAACGGGACCGAGGCGCATTGGCCGGGCACCCCGAAATACATGGCGCCGGAACAGGCGCTTGGGAACGTCGTGAACGCCAGCGCCGACCTCTTCGCCACAGGGGCGATCCTGTACGAGATGCTCTCAGGCGCCGCCGCATTCGGGGCCGATAGCGTTCACCCCGTCATGGACACCGTGCTCCACGGCGACGTGCCAATCCTCGCCGGCTCGCCGGCGATCGCGGCTGCCGATCGCGTCATTCACCGCGCGCTCGCCAAAGCGCCAGCGCAACGATATGCCAGCGCCGCCGCCATGGCCGAGGATCTGCGGACAGTGCTGGTCGCGGACGGCAGCGAGGACGGTCGTCGAGCGCGGCCAGTTACGCGCCTCATGGTGCTGCCCTTCCGGCTGCTGAGACCTGATGCCGAGATCGATTTCCTTGCGTTCAGCCTGGCCGACGCCGTGACGAACTCGCTCTCCCCGCTCGAATCGCTCGTCGTGCGCTCCACGCTGGCTGCAGCCCGGTTCGCGTCGGACGCGCCGGACCTGAGGACCATCGCAAGCGAGGCCAACGTCGACGTCGTGCTGAGCGGCACGCTACTCCGCGCGGGCGAGGCGCTCCGCGTCAGCGCGCAGCTTCTTGGATCGTCACCAGGATGCCCGCGCGGCGTTTGTGAAAGCTGGTGGAGCGACGCTGCTGGGCGTTGAAGGCTGATAGTCGATGATTCGGTCACGACGCACCGGGTGTGCACGCCTGATAGACTCATCGAACTGGAGCTGACGGATGACATCCAAGAACAGTCGAGTGGTCCTGCGATGGGTAGCGGGCTTCGCTTTCGCCCTGATGCCGGCGCTCGTAATCGGTACGCTACCGCTGGCCGCCGCGCCTGCGTCCGCCTGCAACATCGAGGGCGTCGAGCGAACTGTCGCCATCGGCGATGTGCATGGCGCCTACGACCCGTTCGTGGCCATCCTCAAGGCGGCGGGGCTCGTCAATGACACACTCCACTGGTCGGGCGGACGCGCCCATCTCGTGCAGACCGGCGACGTCCTCGATCGCGGATCGGATTCACGGCAGGCACTCGATCTGATTCGGCGGCTGGAGGGCGAGGCGCAGCGGGCCGGCGGCGCTGTCCACCTGCTTGTCGGTAATCACGAGGTGATGCGAATGCTCGGCGACTTGAGGTACGTGACGCCGGGCGAGTATCAGGCGTTCGAGACGAGCCGGTCCGAGGAGACGCGGCAGACCTTCGTCCGCCAGGCGAGACCGGACTTGCGCGACCGGGTGCTGAAAGAGACGCCGCTCGGTTTTGTCGAAATGCGCGTCGCCTTCGGCCGCGACGGCGAATACGGCAAGTGGCTGCGGACGCACGACGTCGTCGCGCGGATCAACGGCATCGTCTTCCTTCACGGCGGTATCAGTCCGGCCGTCGCGGCGCAATCCTGTGACGAGATCAACGCCACCGTCCGCCGCGAGCTGACGTCAGAACTCGACCGGACGCGCGCGGCCCCGCTCGCCAGCCTCGCGGCGCGCGAGGACGGTCCGCTGTGGTACCGCGGCCTCGCGCAGATCCCGGAAGCCGACGTCGAGGACATCCTCGCGAAGCAGCACGCGCGCGCGATCGTCATCGGGCACACGGTGACGACGACCGGCCGCGTGGCGCCGCGGTTCGGCGGGAAGGTCGTCATGATCGACACCGGGATGCAGCCTGCGTACGTGCCGGCGGGCCGTGCATCGGCGGTCGAATTTCTGAACGGCACGCTCACCGCGATCTACACCGATTCGCGTGAGGTGGTGCATTGACCCCCGCCGGGGGACGCCGCAGCCCGACTGAAAATAGAACGGCCGGGCGCCCTCTTCCGTCATATACTGCGTCTCTTCGTACCAGCCCTTGGCATCTTCACTCAAGGAGGCGGAAATGAGACGGTTGCTTCTCGCAGTTCCCCTAGCGGCACTTTCGGTCGTCGGCTGGCCCACCACACACGCCCTTGCGCAGGACACGAAGACCGCCCGCGGCACCCTGACGGCCATGGCCGCAGACTCGGTGACCGTCAAAGTGGGCGCCGTCGACATGAAGTTCAGCGTGGACGACAAGACGAAGGTCGAAGCGCCCGGCGCGGGCGGGAAGGCGCGTCAGGCGGCGGCCGCCGGCAAGGCCGGTCCGAAGCTGGCCGACGTGTTGGTGGTCGGCCAGGCGGTCGAGGTCAGCTACCACGACATGGGTGGCGCGCTGCACGCCGCGGCGATTAGACGGGTGTCATCGGTGGGCACCGCGGGCGCGCCGGGGAAAACGTCGGCGGGCAAAGTGACCGCCGTGTCGGCCACCTCGCTCACGATCGCTGGCACCGCGAGTGGCGGCGCCACGTTTACTCAAACCTTCACGATCGACCCGAAGACGAGCGTGACGGGACGGGGCGCTGGCACCGCGGCGGCCGCGAAGGGCGGCAGGATCGCCGCGACGGATGTCATCGGCATGGGCGACACGGTAAGCGTGTCGTTTCGCGAAGAAGGCGCGATGCTCCACGCGTCCAGCGTGCGGGTCACCGCCAAGGGCGCAAAATAGACGACCTCGCACTTCGAGTCCGGGTGGGTAGATGCCTGCTGATCTGACCCACCCGGCTCGCCTCCCCCTCAAACAGTCAGATGCCGCCAGACGTGTGCGAATCCGGACGCTCTTCAAGGACACCTGATGTCTGACAGCGACAACGACTCCCCCCGCCAGATGGATCTCGAAGCGCGCGTGCGCGAACTCGAAGCCGTGCAGCAGCTGATTCTGCGGATCATGTCGACGACCAAACCGCTCGGCGGCGTCCTCGATCAATTCGGCGCGACGGAGACGCAGGGGCAGGAATTCTACAAGCTGCTCGACGATCTGGCGGCGCGTGCCAAGGGCCGCGAACAAGATCGGCCGACGTTCGCGTACTTCCAGATGCGCCTCGAGCAGATCTTCCCGGCGCTCCGGCACGACCGCGAGTTCACCCAACTCGTCATCGACACGCTGAAAATGGACCGCGCAGCGTATCGGGATCTGTACACATACACGGTCGATCACCACTGGCCTGCATGGAGCTGACACGGTCGACGGCGTCGGCACGCCGTTGACCGCCCAGGCGTGCGGCAGCTTCCTCTGGTCGGACCTAGGCAGGTTTCCTGAAGAGGATCTCGCGCAGGTTGTTCTTGAGCAGGAACGAATCGGAGACGCGCAAGCCGGAGAATAGTTTAATGATGTCGCGGTTCAAGAGAATCGCCTGGCGCCCGCGCGTGGCCGGATACGGCCGGTGCTTCAAATTCACACCGTCGACGATGATGAACTTCGTGTAGCGCGCGTCCTGCGGCTGCGCCGTGCCGAAGAACCCGAGCAGCGCGCCGTCGGGCCGCAGCACGCGCATCAGCTGGTTCGCCAACTCCTGCGCGGCCAGGCGACCGAGGTAGTCGATCAGATCCCAGCACAGGATGCCGTCGACCTCGCCGTCCCCCTGCGGGAAGCGCTTCTTCAGGAATTCCGGAAGCTGATCGAGCGTGCCTTCGCGTACATGGCGATCGACGTCCGCGAAAATGTCCTCGACGAAAATCTTGCAGCCGAGCTGCTCGCCGAAAAAGCTGACGTTGCTGCCGACGACCGGCCCGAGATCGAGCAGGACCGGCAGCTCGCGCGACGTGAGGCACGACAGGAATTTGTGGAGGGCTTTGGTGGCAAAAACCGGATCGTCAACCGGGCCCGGCGAAGGTCCTTGGGGACGGACGTCGGACTCGCTCTTGCGCGGCGCGAGACGGTCTAACAGGCCCACGAAAAACTGGGGGTTCAGTGTTCAGCGTGCAGGGTTCGTTCGGGCTCGTTCAACGGCGGAGAACCTGCAACGGAACGAACCCTGAACCCTCAACGTTGAACCCCGAACAGTTCTAGGCGCCTACGCGCTGCGTCGCGACGGCCGCCTGCGGCGTCGCGGGCTTGGCGGCCTGCGGCTGCGGCGCGGTGCCGCCCTTCCGCTGCATGTCCACGCTGCCGCGAAAATGCGCGCCTTCGGCGATCGCCACGCGCGGGGAGATGATGTCGCCGTCCACCGACCCGTTGTCGCGGATGTCGACCTTGTCGCTCGCCGTGACATTGCCGGTCACTTCACCGAGCACGATCACCGACTTGGCGAATACCTGCGCCTTGATGCGGCCGTTCGGGCCAATCGTCAGCACGTGCTCCTTGAGTTGAATCGTCCCTTCGACGTGGCCTTCGATGGTCAGATCCTCGCTCCCGTTCAGCTCGCCCTTGATGACGACCGACTTCCCAATATTCACGATGTCCTTCGCCATTTGATGGCTCGCCTCGGTTGGACGAGAACCAGAAGCCCCCGCCTGGGTTGGCGCAGGCGACTGTGGTGCAGCCGTCGGTTGTCCGCTCGCCGGTCGGACCGCTTCATCGCGTTTCCACATGGTCTCTACCCTCCGCCCTGCCGTCTTCCGTGGCCCCAGGGCGCTGGCTGCGAATATCAGATCGAACGTTTTGCCAGTATATGGGAGCCTGTAAAAGGATGTCTAGTCCTTTTGTTATGAGGAGTTAGCCGGAGTGGTACAATTAACGATTCACTATGCGTGTCTACCTGGACTACAACGCGACGACACCCCTCGCCTCTGAGGTCACCGACGCCGTTCTGCGGGTCATGCGCGACGTCTTCGGCAACGCGTCGAGTATTCATCACTTCGGCCAACAGGCCAAAGCGGCGATGGACGAGGCGCGATCAGCGGGCGCGTCACTGCTGAACGCGGATCCGTCGGAGATCGTGTTCACGAGCGGCGGCACTGAGTCGGACAATTTCGCGATCCGCGGCGCCGCCGAAGCGCTCGAGCCGACCGGCCGGCGTCATCTGATTGCCAGCGCGATCGAACACGAGGCGGTGCTCAACACGCTGCGCGCGCTCGCCCGCCGCGGATGGCGCACCACGCTGCTCCCCGTGGATCACTCCGGCATCGTCTCGCCGGATCGACTGCGCGAGGCGGTCGACAGCGACACCGCGCTCGTCTCGGTGATGCACGCGAACAACGAGATCGGCACCATTCAACCCGTGGCCGCCCTCGCGGCGATCGCGCACGAGCACGGCGCGCTCATGCACACGGACGCGGTACAGTCGGTGGGCAAAATCCCGGTCGACGTCCGCGCGCTCGGTGTGGATCTGCTCTCGCTGTCGGCGCACAAGTTCAACGGACCAAAGGGCGCCGGCATCCTTTGGATCAAGCGCGGCACGCGGATGCAGCCGGCCGTCACCGGCGGGAAGCACGAGCGCAACCGGCGCGCCGGTACCGAGAACGTCCCGGCAATCGCCGGGCTCGGCGTCGCGGCAACGCTCGCCGCACGCACGATGTCCGCGGATGCACTCCGCGTGGCCGGGCTTCGCGATCGGCTCGAGGCCGGGATCCTGCGCGATGTGCCGGGCACCACGGTCAACGGCACGCGCGACCCGCGCGTGCCGAACACGACCAACATCAGCTTCGACGGCGTCGAGGCGGAGAGCCTGCTGATCGCGCTGGATCTCGAGGGAATCGCCGCCTCCACCGGTTCGGCCTGCTCGTCGGGCACGCTCGAGCCGTCGCACGTTCTGAAGGCGATGGGATTGCCGTCCCACCGCACACAGAACTCGCTGCGCTTCAGCCTCGGGATGTTCTCGACTGACGCGGAGATCGACCGCGTCGTCGAGGTCCTGCCGCGGCTGGTCGAGAAGCTACGCGGTCTCACCCGTAAAACGGTATCAGCCTAGAAAATGCAACCACGAAACGCACGACAAGGCAGAACCCACGAAATTCACGAAATAGAAGTAGGTTTGTTTTCGTGTGTTTCGAGGCTTTCGTGTGTTTCGTGGTTGTCTTTCGTAGTTGTTTGAGATGCGAATTGTTGTAGCGATGTCGGGCGGCGTCGATTCGTCGGTGGCCGCCGCGCTCCTGGCCGAGCAGGGCCACGACGTCATCGGTCTGTCGATGCAGCTCTATGACCAGTCCGAGGGGCAGACCTCATTCGGCAGCTGCTGCTCGATCGACGACCTCTACGACGCGCGCCGGGTCGCCGCGGCGATCAACATCCCCCACTACATCGTGAACTTCGAGAAGCAGTTCGACGAGCAGGTGATCTCGAACTTCGTCAACGAGTACGCCGCCGGCCGGACGCCGCTCCCCTGCGCGCACTGCAACAGCGACCTCAAGTTCGCCACGCTGGCGGATCGCGCGCGCGGCTTCGGCGCGGACGCCGTCGCGACCGGGCACTACGCGCGCGTGGAGCGCGATGCGAACGGGCGCCACGTGCTGCGGCGCGGCGCCGACGCCAGCAAGGATCAGTCATACTTCTTGTTTTCGCTGACGCAGGCGCAGCTCGCGTGCGCCGTCTTTCCCGTCGGCGATCTGCCGAAAGACGACGTCCGCGAGTACGCACGGCGGCACCGGCTGCCCGTGGCCGACAAGCCGGACAGTCAGGACATCTGCTTCATCCCCGACAACGACTACCGCGCGTTCGTGACGAACAGTGTGCCGGACGCGGCGCGCGAGGGTGTGTTCGTCGATGAAACGGGTCGCGTGCTCGGCCGCCACGCCGGCATCCACCGCTTCACGGTCGGCCAGCGTAAGGGTCTCGGCCTCTCGTCGCCCACCGGCGCACCGATGTACGTACTCGCGATGCGCCCGGCGGATCAGCAGGTGATCGTCGGGCCGAAAGCGTCGCTCGAGCAGACGACGCTGACGGCGTCAGGCGTGAACTGGATCATCGAGGAACCGGCGGGAACGCTCCGCGTCGAAGCGCAGATCCGGCATCACCATCAGGCGGCGCCCGCCGCGGTGCGCTCGCTGGGCGAGGGGCGCGCCGAGGTGGTCTTCGACGCGCCGCAGCTCGCGATCTCGCCTGGTCAAGCCGTGGTGTTCTACGACGGGGACGCCGTCGTCGGCGGTGGGTGGATAGACTGACAGCCGCTCGTTAGACCGCCGCCAGATGCTCGGGGATGTTCTCGAGGTGATGCTCGGCGTCGAGCGCGGCCATGCACCCTGATCCGGCCGCGGTGATCGCCTGCCGATAGATGTGATCCTGCACGTCGCCGCACGCAAACACCCCGGCCACGCTCGTCTTGGCGCCGTCGTGCGTGACGATGTAGCCGTTCTGGTCGAGCTCGAGCTGGCCGCGGAAGAGTGACGTGTTCGGCGTGTGGCCGATCGCGACGAAGACGCCGTGCACGGGGACGTCGGTCTTCTCGCCGGTCGTGTTCGATCGCAGGACCATCGAGGTCACTTCGCCTTTCGCCGTGTCCTTGATTTCTTCGACCTCGTGGTCGAGCTTCCACTCGATCTTCGGATTCGCCCGCGCCTTGTCTTGCATAATCTTCGACGCGCGCAGTGTGGCGCGGCGATGCACCAGCGTGACCTTCGACGCGAAGCGCGTGAGGAACACCGCTTCTTCCATCGCGGAGTCGCCGCCACCGACGACCGCGATTTCGTGGCCGCGGAAAAAGTAGCCGTCGCAGGTGGCGCACGTCGAGACGCCGTGGCCCATCAGCGTCCGCTCCGACGGCAGGCCGAGCAGCCGCGCCGACGCGCCGGTCGCGATAATCAGCGCCTTGGCCAGGTACTCCGCCTCGGTCGTCTTGACGAGAATCGGGGAGCTGCAGAGATCCACGCTCGTGACATTGCCTTGAATGATCTCGGTGCCGAACTTCGTCGCCTGCGCGCGCATCTCGCCCATGAGATCCGGGCCCATGATGCCGTCCCGATGGCCCGGAAAATTCTCCACCATCGTCGTGAGCATCAGCTGCCCGCCGGCTTCGATGCCTTCGATCAGCATCGGCTGCAGGTTGGCGCGCGCGGAGTAGAGAGCGGCGGTCAGGCCCGCCGGGCCCGACCCGATGATGATGACGCTGCGGGTCGCCATCAAATGTGTTTGTCGAGGACCTTTTTGAGGTCTTCCTTCTGCGCCAGCCCGACGACCGACTCGACCACCTGGCCGCCCTTGAAGATCAGAATGGTCGGGATCCCACGAATCTGGAACTTGAACGAGATGTTCGGGTTCTCGTCGACGTTGAGCTTCCCGACGGTCACCTTCCCCGCGTACTCGGTGGCGAGTGCGTCAACCGTGGGGCCCAGCCGCTTGCACGGGCCGCACCACTCCGCCCAGAAGTCCACCAGCACCGGCGCGCCGGATTTCAGCACGCTGTCGTCGAAGTTCCCGTCCGTAAAAGTCTGCACGTTGTCAGCTGCCATCGTTTCTCCCTAGCCCCAAGGTCCTAGCCCCCAGCCCCTGCCAGAGCGCGTTCATATATTTTGACGTACTCTCGCGCCGAACGGTCCCATGAAAAATTCTGCTGCATTCCGGCCGCCTGGATTGCCCGCCACCTGCGGGCATCCCCGAAGATCGTGCAGGCGCGGTGCAGCGCGTCGAGTAGCGCCGGGGGCGTGTAGTCCGCGAACACGAAGCCTGTGGAACGCGTGCGGCGAAGCGAATAGTTCACGACCGTGTCGACGAGCCCGCCGACGCCGTGGACCACCGGCACCGTTCCGTACCGCATGCTGTACATTTGATTGAGGCCACACGGCTCGAACCGCGACGGCATCAGGAAGATGTCCGCTCCGCCTTCGATCAGGTGCGCCAACGATTCGTCGAACCCGATGCGCACGCCGATGCGATCAGGATACCGCGCCGCGAGCGCGCGCCACATCTCCTGATAGCGAGGCTCCCCCGTGCCGAGAACGATGAACGCGGCGTCGAGCTGCACCAGATCCTCGAGCGTCGCGGCGATCAGATCGAAGCCTTTCTGATCGACCATCCGCGACACCATCCCGACGAGCGGCCGCTTCAGAGCCGCTGCGTCGGCCGGCAGGCCGTAACGTCCCAGCACGGCGACCTTCACGTCGCGTTTGCCGGAGAGATCGCCGACGTCGAACGGCTTCGGCAGAAACGGATCGTGCGCGGGATCCCACTCACGTACGTCGATGCCGTTCAGGATGCCGACGAGATCGGCGGCGCGCGCGCGGAGGATCCCGTCGAACCCGCACCCGAACGCCGGCGTCTGGATCTCTTCCGCGTAGCGCCGGCTGACGGTCGTGATCGCCGTCGCGTCGTTGATCCCGCCTTTCAGAAAGCTGATGCGGCCGTAGAACTCGAGTCGATCCATCCCGAACTGATCCCAGCCGAGGTCGAGGCGCGGTAGCCAGTCCCGCTCGAAGACGCCCTGGTACGCGAGGTTGTGAATCGTGAACACGCTTGGCGTGCCGCCCAAGACGGGATGCGCGGCGTAGTGCGTCTTCAGGTACACCGGGGCGAGGCCCGCCTGCCAGTCATTCGCGTGGACGACCGCCGGACCGGCGCCACGGCGCGCGGCGTACTCCAGCGCCGCGCGCGACAGGAACGCGAAGCGGCGCGCGTTGTCCGGGTAGTCGGTGTTGTCGCTGCCGTAGAGCCCGGGACGATCGTAGAGATCCGGGCAGTCGATGAGAAGCGCGCGCGCGCCGTCGGCTATCGGCGCCTCATAAAACCCGACGTCGCGCGTGTAGCTGCCGACGGTGACGGGGAACGTATCGGAGAGAATGCCGGCTGACACGCCCCGGTATTTCGGGAGCACCACGGTCGCGTCCCACCCGAGACGCTGGAGCGCTGGCGGCAACGCCCCGAGGACGTCTGCCAACCCGCCTGTTTTTGCGAACGGCTGTGCTTCCGAGCCGATGAGCAGCACCGAGCGGCGCGGACTATCTTTCGTCGTGGCTTTCGTCGTGGCTTTCGTCGTGGCTTTCGTCGTGGCTGCCCTAGCGGCTGCCCTGGTGACCGGCGGCATACAGGCCCGCGCGCGGGCTAGATCCCGGCTTGCAGTTCCGGCTCCGAGGAGATCCCGCTCGGGACCTGCAAATTCGGCATCGGCTGACCGGTAAAGATCTTCTGGAGGGGCTTGGCGATCAGGCGCGCCCAGGTTGCCGACCGGTTGATGCGCGCGCTGTCGGTGGCGATGCCCGTGTTGGCGTACATCTGCCGGTATAGCTTCGAGATCAACACGAAGGCGACCCGCGACTTGAGCGACTCGACGCAATGGGCGCGCGCCCAGATATTGCGCCAGCTGTAGAAGCGATCCCACACGCCCTGCGTGCGCGACCGGATGTCGTCCGCCGACATGACGGGATGCGGCACGTACACCTTGGGCTGGAGGCCTTTCGGAATCAGCCAGTGACGCGTGAGCGGAATCCCCTCGATCCGCGTGGGATCCGATTCCATCGACTTTTCCCAGGCCGCGAAGTCGACGGTCCCGGGAAACGGCGTCAGCATGACGAACTGCGCGAAGGTGATGCCCGATCGTTCCGCGAGCTCCGCGGTGAGCGTGAACGTTTCTGGACGATCGCTCGGAAGGCCGAAGATGAACGAACCGAGCACGTGCACGCCGTGATGCCGGAAGGCGCGCAGCCGATCGACCAGCTGTTCGCCGCTGTAGTTGAAGTCCTTGTAGACGTCCTTGAGGCCTTCAGGCGTCACGGCTTCGACGCCGACCAGCGCGCCCTTGATGTTCGCCTTCTTCATCGCCGCGAGAAACTCCGGATCCTCGGCGGCCTCCATCGTAATCTGCGTGAAGAACACCATATCGTCTGGCAGTCGGGCGAGCCCTTCCATCAGCTCGAAACGCTCGGCGCGCATCGCCTTCAGCTCCTCGAGCCGGCCCTTGTCCTGCCGCCGCGACGCCATCGCGAGATCCTCGAGCGTCACCGGATAGAAATTGTCGTCGGCGAGCGCGATGAACCGGAACCCGCGCCGCCGCAGATCCACGATCTCGCCCACCACCGCGTCCACGGTGCGCTGCCGCGGCCGTTGGCCGTCTGTCTTCCACACCGAGCAGAACGAGCAGTGCTTCGGGCAGCCGCGCACGGTCTGGACCGAGGCCCACATGTACTTGCCGGGCGGAATCAGCGACCACCGAGCGGGCTTGAAATCGCTGCCCTCGACCTTACCACCGTCGTACATCGGCAGCGGCGCGTTGCGAACGCAGTCCTCGATCACACGCGCCCACACCAGATCGCCGTCACCCTTGACGATCGC
>Ga0209515_10007221_pt1 | contig 13454 bp, 12 predicted proteins | sample Subgroupgradi54m_FD_187454 | JGI IMG/M metagenome (GOLD analysis project Ga0209515, IMG submission 187454) | Subsurface groundwater microbial communities from S. Glens Falls, New York, USA - GMW60B uncontaminated upgradient, 5.4 m (SPAdes)... ...
AGTATCGCGGTCCGCTCCTATTCCGCTCGTTTCGGCGACCACTTCCTGAAAGGTGGCGCCATTCCAGACGAAGACGCCGGTGTTTGACGCCGCCATCTCGGTGTTCATGCCGTCGATGACGGGCTGCGCGTTCGGCGCCCCGTGAATCGCGAACCGGGTCTGCGACCGGTCGCTCAGCGCGCCGGACGCGCGGTCGCCTTCGTTGTTCAAAACCGCCCCGGGGAGGACCGAGATCAGCGTCGAGAGCCGTCCGTTGCCCGGGAGCGACTCCAGGGTTTCTGCCGCATACTGCGTTTGCGAGCGAGCGCTCCGCGTGTCGACGAGCGGGGCCTCGCCCGACACGGTAATCGTTTCAGCAATCGTGCCGACTGCAAGCTCGACGTCCACGGTGGCCGTGAATTCTGCCCGCAGCTCGATGCCGGTGCGCTTGACCGTGGTGAAGCCTCCCAGGCTGAACGTAACGACGTAGGGACCTGGACGGAGATTGACGATGCGGAAGAGACCCTGCGCGTCGGTCACAACCGAGCGAACTTTCTCAATCAATGCGGGGCTGGCCGCTTCGACGGTGACGCCTGGGAGCACGCCACCGGACGTGTCGCGGACGACTCCGGTAACGCTGCCCTGCGCCGATGCGGTGACCGGCAACAGCAGGAGTGACCACACGACGACGAGAAACGCGATTCGCCGGGTTCTGATCACGATGCGCCCTCGCGACTCGCCCCTCAACGATCTCTTTCTGGAGTCTCACGCGCCGGCTGCGCGCGTCCCGCGGCGGCTTCGGCCGCGCGGATCTGCGCGCCTTTGACGACGTTCATCAAGCCGTAATTCTGTTCGTGACACGCGAACTCGTACATCCCTGGCTCAATCATCGGCCAGGCAACTTCCGCCGACCAGGGTCTGGTCCACGTCGTCGGATCGCTGACCGTGAATTCGTACTTGATCGTCTTCGGATCGACGCGCGTCAAGCGCTCGACGAGATGCATGCCGCTGGTGGACCCGCGCCACTCCCTCTTGTCGCTGAAATTGGTCGTGTCAACGACGAGCGTATTGCCTTCCCAGTGGCCACGCGCGTCCCCCAGCCACGTACCGACCTGCCGCGGGAGATGCGGACGGCCGTCCAGCGGAATGATGCGGGTGTCGTTGTTCGACTGCATCACGAGCACGACGTATCCCGGCGCCTGTACGATCTGAGACTCGCTGTCGTGGTTGAGCGGAAGGCGTGGCGGTCCCTGATTGCCCGTTACGCAACGCTCGTACAGGCCGCGGGTCGACACTTCGGCGGTCGTATCCCTCCGTGCGGCGGCCGCTCGCTTCTGCCCCTCAGGCGTCAGAGGAGGAATCTTTCCGTCTGGCGGATCCACGATCAGCGACGTCCGCAGGTTCGGTCTCACCGGGCTTTGCCAGGCGTCCATCCCGTACTCTTTCCAATCGTAATGAACGATTCGCGGATCGACTTCAGCGTCGGCCTCGACCGCCTTTCGGAACGCAGCGATCGCTTCCTGCTCAGTATAAAACGCCTTTCCTGAGACGTCAGCGGGCCGTTCCAGGGGCGTATAGCTGAGGCTTATGTAGTATCCCTGCAGGTCCGGATCGCCCCATGGAGTACGGGGCTGGGTCCAATTCGCGGCCGCTGCCGCCGTCCTTGCCGCGTCGGCCGCCGCTTTGATTGCCGCCTCTGTGTTGGTGGTCGTCGGGTCGAACGTCTTCGTGCCGGACGGGGCCTGGGCCGCGCGGACCTGCGCCCACAACCCGCACACCATCACGAGTGTCACAACAGCCGACGGCGCGAGAACTCGGGTCCGCATCTCAAACCCCCTGATTCCCCGATGGCGAACGTGCTCTACAACATGCGGGCGATAGACAGCGGTCGCCGGTCTATAGCATGCTGGTCGAACGGCGGTCAAGATAATCTTCTTTACCTGAAACGCTTCAACTAGACTTCCAGTCGCACACCCGCCGAAGGAGGGTCCGAATGCGCAGGCTTGTCCTTTCGCTGACCGCCTGGTTGGTCGTCCTGCTCGGTTTCACGTTGGTGACCCCGCCCGCGTCGCTCCAGCAGAGAAACGGCGACTCCATCTCTGCCAAGGGTGGTGTTGGCGATATCACCGGGCAATACGAGATCCCCGATCCAAACTGGCCGCAATGGGCTCATCCGTACCCCAAGCCGGGCTACATCTGGGGCTCGCAGGGTGGCGTGTTCGCGGAGTCACCGAATCGAATCTATCTGGCGAACCGCGGCGAGCTGAAGCTCCCGGAGAAGGTCCCGAATAATTTTCCAGGCAATTGGGGCTTCTTCAACCAGATGGCCGCGACGCAGCCGATCGCCAACATGGTCAACTGCATCGTGGTCGTCGATGGCAATGGGAAGCTGATCGAGGCGTGGAATCAATGGGACAAACTCTTTGAATGGGGCCGCGGCCCGCACCAGGTCTACATCAGCCCGTACGATCCCGAGCGGCACGTCTGGGTGGTCGACGACATGCGCCACGTGATCTACAGGTTCACGCACGATGGCAAGACGCTGGTCCAGACGATCGGCGTACTGGATGAATTCGGCGAGAACGACGACCTTACCCGCTTCCGCCGCCCCACCATGATCGACTGGCTGCCGGACGGGACCTTCTTTGTGGCCGACGGCTACGGAAACACGCGCGTGGTGAAGTTCGACAAGACCGGAAAGGCGCTGCTGAAATGGGGGACGCGCGGCACCGGACCCGGTCAGTTCAATACGCCGCACGGGATCGCGGTGGGCGGATCGCCGGCGCGCGTCTTTGTCTCCGACCGCGGAAACCGCCGCATCCAGGTGTTCGACGTGAACGGCAAGTTCCTCGACGAGTGGCCGGGCATCGCGCCGCACAGCATGTTGATGAGCGCCGACGAGCACGTCTGGGCCGTCGACAGCATCACGGACAAGATCGTCAAGTTCGATCTCTCCGGGCACGTCGAGTACTCGTTCGGACAGTTTGGCACCAGACCCGGGTATACGTGGGCGATGCATCAGATCTCGGCCGACTCGGACGGCAACCTCTATCTGTCAGAGGTCTTCGGGGGACGCACGCAGAAGTACCGCCCGAGGCCGGGCGCGAATCCGGCGAATCTGGTGTGGGGTCGCGCGCTCATGCCGATGGCCGGCGGCGGCAACTAACGCTGTTTCACGTAGCCACGGAGACACGAAGACACGGAGGAAATTCAGGTCTCTGCTCCGTGGGCTCCGTGCCTCCGTGGCCCGTTGATGTGAAAGGCGCCTTAGAGCGCATTCTCGAGCGAAGGAGACACGAACATGTTCAAGCGAGTCGTGCTGTTGTCGATGGCGCTCGCCCTCGCTCTCCCAGCGGTCGCCTGGGCCCAGGCCAAGCCGGACTTCTCGGGAAGCTGGAAATTGGCTGCGAGCAACCCTTCAAACTATCCCGGCTCGGCAGGCTGGGGCGTTCCGTCGCCGACGATCGTCGTCAAACAGAGCGCAACCGAGATCACGGTCGCGAGCGCGCAGTATGGCGGCCAGCTGACCGTTGTCTACAAGCTGGATGGCAGCGACACGATCTGGGAGGCTCCGTCAGCGACCCAGTCGGGTTCTACCGCGATCGTCAAGTGGAGGACGAAGGCGCGCTGGGACGGAAACAAACTGATCCTCTTCACGTGGAATACGGCGCTGAACCAGCTGAGGGACGTGATGAGCCTGAGCGGCGGAGGGTTGACCATTGTTCGCGCGACCGAGCAACCGGGGCCCTCGACCAACGCGACGCTCACCTACAGCAAGGGATCGTAAGCGGCCTTTTCACACCTCCCACGGTTAGCGCGACCCAGTCGCGGGAACGAGCACCTCGGCTTTGATCTTCCGGCCGTCCGATTCCGTCAGCCACCGCTCGCGCACCAGCGTATCGACCGACTGCGCAACCTTCGCCGCATAGTTCTGCGGCGTGCCGTAGAGGCTGTTGAGACGCGCCCAGTCGAACGCCACCGTGTGCCCGAGCTCGGGACAGAACGTTTCACCCTTCGAGCTCGTGTAACGCCAGCGCAGCGGCCCCGAGCGACTTTCCGTGATGTGCCATCCTTCTTCTCCCTAAGACGTTTTTACCATCACGGAACACCGAGGCACTGAGGCACCGAGGCAAAGCCGGAATCAATTTCTCGGTGTCTCGGTGTCTCGGTGGTTCGTAGCAGTGAACAACCTCGTCAGCAAGAACAACTAGTTCGCGCCGCCGCCAGGATTTGGCCTCATCTCCGGATTCATGCGGGTCCCATCGGCGAGAATCGTTTCACGCAGGAGCACGCTGCGGTCGCGGCGGCCGGGGTATCCGATGATGGTGACGTGATCGCCGATCTTGAAGCGGTCCATGGGGAAGCCCGCACGCTTCATGGTGTTGGTGGCACCCATCTCGACGAGCCACTCGACCTTTGAACCGTCCTCGTTGGTGACGTTCATCCGGAACCGCGCGTGCGGATTCACCCACGCGACTTCGGTCAGCGCGCCTTCGATGGTGATCGTCCGTGACAGATCGAAGTTGACGGGCACGGAGTGGTGAGCGCTCAGCCCGTCGGCTGCCGCGAGGGCGACGATCACCAATGCGACCGCAACGGTTTTCAGATTCATAGCGAACCCACATCACTCACCGTGGCGCGACGATAGCGGCATCCTCCGGCGTGCAGCCATACTCCATCAGCTCCCAATCGGTCTTGCGGTACTCGATCGTCACGACGAGCGGCTTGCGGTAGTACGTCGGATCAACATGCGTCGTCTCGATGGTGAGGACGTCCCCCACGCGATGGAGCCGCTCCACCGTGTGCATTTGCCTGCTCTGCGGCATGCCGGCCCACTCTTCCATCGTCGACACGTAGCCAGGCGCGACATCAACGGTATCGATGACCAACGTGTCACTGTCATACCAGGCGGCGGAATGTCCAAGTGCCGGCATCTTCGGAATGATCGCCGACCGTTTCGGATTCGGCGCGGTGGGATCGACCACCGGGATACGCCGATCGATATCCATCCATTCATATTGCAGACGGACCTGGCCGGCAGCCTGTGTCATGCGAACGAGGACGTTCGGATTCAGCCAGACTCGCGTCCAGCTCGCACCGATGCAGCCATAGGCCGGGTCGTCCTTCTTGAAATCGTAGGATTCGAACTTTCGCTTACCCGCCTCGGTGAAGTCCCACGGTCCAAAGGCGATGCGCGCGCCGCGGATCCAGTTACCCGACAGGTCAGGGGTTTGAGCGGACGTGACCACGGGACCGCTGAGGGCGGCCCCGATCGCCAGCAGCACGGCGAGTCGATGACGCATGCTGACCTCCAGCGGTTGCGGATGGTAACACGGCTCAACACGTCGAGACCCAGCGTGGGGACTGATACAAACTCCCAATCTCCAACTACCAACTCCCAAGCCGATCGGTCCCGAACAACAAGCTCCTTGGGAGTTGGGAATTGGAAGTTGGCAGTTGACGATCTACCGAGCCTCGCAGGGCTCCGGCTTGAACGTGGCGTTCGCGGGCAGTTTCTTGAAGTGCGTGCTCTGGACGAACGGCTCCCGCAGATTGTCCGGGTCTTTGGTTTCGGTCACGATCGTGAGCCAAACGTCACCATTCGGCGCCGTCATCCGATGGTAATACTCGGTCATCGTGGTGTTCGCGCTGTACGGCACACCATTTTTACGGAGGTACCCCGGCCGCAGTCGGCTCGTCAGCACCTTCAATTCGCCGCTGCGCGGCGGATTGACCGTGTATTGCCATTCAGCAACGGACTGCCCCTGCGCTGACGGCTCCGCGGTGGACGGCGCCGCACCGAAGTGAAACAGCCGGGTCTGGTTTCCGGCCTCGAATTCGAGCTTCATCATGCGGTCGTCCTGCCAACCGATGCGAAGCCGCCCTGGCAGCCGTGTCAGGCCCGCGGCGCCATACCCTTTGCACTGTTCTCCCGCCGCTTCGTCCTTGGCCGGATCCCAGCCGTCCGCGATCTTCCGTGCGACCGGCGTGATGGGGATACGCGTGTAATCCCCCTTGTGCGGCGTGACCATGCGCAACGCCCAGTCTTCGCTGATCACCGACACCCACGTTCCAGTGATGTCGATCGCGGCATCAGCCTTCGGTGTCGGCGGGGCGACGGGGGCGGCCGGCGCACCCTGGCCTCGTTGCGCGCCGACTCCAGTCGCCGCGATGACCGTGAGCACCGCGATCACGAGGAGCCTCACCTCTGATCAGTCCCTTCGACGACCTCACCCGGCCTCGTCCCCCAGCCAAATCCGTCAGAGGGGCGCTTCAATGTGAGCATGTGCAGCTTGTGGTCGTTGGGCGTCCGCGAAGGCTGTGCGGTGATCACCACCATGTCGCCGTACTTCAGTGTGGTTCTGGTCACCCCCTGCCCGTTCAACTGGCCGACGCCACCCCACTCGATCGACCATCGCACAAGACTTCCGTTCTCGTCTGGTGCTTCGACCTGGATGAACGCATGCGGGTTGCGGAGCTGGAACTGGACGAGCGTGCCTTCGATCTTGACCTGTTTGCTGGTGTCGTACTGCGCGGCCTGGGAGTGATGCGCGTATGCCGTGATGCCGGACAGGAGCGCACCGACCAGAACGAGTAGCACCAGGCTGCGTGTCATGAGAGGTCCTCCTTGAAAACTTACTTCGAACTTCAAACTTCGAACTTCTTACTTTTCATTGAGAGTCTGGTACACCGCGTCGATGAACTTGTCCGGCACACCATAGAGGCCGTCGAAATCCAGCGTCGGCTTGGCGGCCTTGACCTGCTGCAATGACATACCCTGCTTCTTCAGGTCTTGGATTCGGTCGCGGATGATCACGACCATGTTCCGGTAAATGGCGACGTCCGCCGTGTCACCGAGACGCCCATGGCCCGACACGACCATCGTGCCGCCCTGGTGCCGGTATTCGGGAAACGCGATGTCGATGATCTTGTTGAGCGCGTCGATTTCGCCTCCAACGGTGCCCCCTTTGGCCACGTCGATCATCGGGTACCTGTCGGGAGTGTACAAATCACCCGCGCTGATCACGTCGGAAAAACGGAAGTACACGAGGGTGTCGGCGTCGGTGATGGCCGCCGGCGCGTGATACAGCTGGATGCCTTCGCCGTTGATCCACTGGCTCATCTTGTACGTGGGGATGTAGTACGTCTCCGTCGGCCACGCAGCTTCGGCGAACTTCGACTGGGTCATTCGCTTCAGCACGTTCTCTTGCGCGATCACGGTTGCGGGCGTCGTCTCGCCAACCAGCCGTCCCACTTCTCCACCTTGGTACGTCTTGCCCGCGGCGGCGATGGCGGGTGTCCCACCGGTATGTTCGGGGTCGACCGTTGTCTGGATAATCCATCGAATCGGCTTCAATGCCTTCGGTGAAGCGATGACCGCGTTATAGGAGGGACCCGCCCATCCAAACGGCGTAAATGGTCCGAGACTCCCCGCCGGGTAACACGACGGTCCCACGCAATTGGTCATCGGAGCGGGTGAACCGGCCACGGTATGTCCGATCTCGTTGACCTTCTCGACCATCCGATCGGCCATCGCCGCAGATCCGGAATCCACCAGCAACATGCCGTCGGCGCCCGCGGAGACGGTCACATTGCTGCCGCCGCCGACGATCATGAAGACGTTGCCCCGTATGGGCATCACATGGAGCCCGGCGGGCGTCTGCTGCGCGAATGTGACGGCAGACAGCGCGCACAATCCAGCCGCGCACAGGCCAGTCAGCACCGCTCGTGTCATTGATGACTCCATGGCACGGTCAGTTGGACGAGGGCAACGACTTCATCAAGTTCTTCAACTTCTGCCGGTACTCGGGATAGAGCGTCTCGGCACCGCCCTTCACCGCTTCGAGTGGAAGTCCAAGCTTCTTCGCGGCGTCAGCAATGTACGGGTTCTTTCCAGGCAGGAAATGTGGAAATCCCTCGGCGACATTTTCGACGCCGACCGTGCACGGGAAGTACGGCAGCTCCTGGTGGAGGTTTCTCCTGAAACTGATCGATTGCAGGTGAGGTTCCTCCATATATACGGGATCCTCGAGAAGGGTGGTCACGGTCATGATGTCGCCGTCCAGCATGAGGTATTCCGTGACCGTCGATTTTTCGCTGAAGATCGCGGTGTTCGCGCGGATGTAACTCTCTTTGAGGTGCGTGGTCGTGATCACGAGCGTGTTCCCGTCGAACTTGCCCGTCGAGAATCCTGCCCACGTGTGCGGCGCCCATTCGGGAGGATGCGGCCGGCCGTCCATGTAGATTGGCCGGTCCGGCGCGCGGAAAAACTGCACGTGGTACGCCGTGAGCTCCCGCGTAACCGGGTCGATTTCCTTGATGATGCGATTCCCACCCCCGTAAAACCAGTTGTACACGCCGGGATGCGGTCTGCACACGAATTCGGGGATCGACCAGTCCGAGATGTCGCCGGTATCGAAGCGCATGCGGCCGGCCGCATTCACGGGAAGCCCCGAATAGTCGTACAGCTCCGCGGTGAATCCGATCTCGTGGGGAATCTCGGTCCATTCACCACTGAAGTCCGTCGTCTGGTAGCTGGTATTGAACGATGCCTGCGCAAACGCCAGGACGCTGAGCGCCATCGCGAACAGAAGACCGCCGAGGACTGTGATCGTGGCCCGAGGGACCGTGCGCATATGTGAATTCGCTCCTGTCAGCGAAAGGTCTCTGTCGCTCCCGGTGGAGCCAACGCCGCCGGCCGCTTGAACGTCTTCATCTTCGCGATGTACTCGGGATACATGGTTTCGGGCCCGCCCTGCCTTGCCTCGAACGGCGTGCCGAACCGATCGGTGATGTTTGGATTCAATCCCGGAAGCGGACTCTTTCCAGGCAGAAAGTGCGGCACTTTCCCCTTGGGCAGCGCCAGCTCCGTCGCCTCTTCGCAGGGATATGGTCTCATCACGAGCGAGGGATCGTTGACCCACATCATCGAGCTGCGAATATAGGGCCCCGTCAGGTAGACGGGGTCGTAGATGATCACCGTTGCCTGGAGGTAGTCGCCCATCCGCCTCCACCGCGTGCGGACCGTCGCCTGATCGCTCCGCATGAGACCCGAACGACGGATGTACGCCTCCTTGAGATGGGTGGTCGTCACGACCAGCTCGTCGCCGTCCCACTCTCCGGTCGAAAAACCGCTCCAGGTGTGGAGCGCGCTTGCGGACGGATGCGGCCGGCCATCCATCCAGATCGTCACCTCCTGCTCCTGCATGTTGATGTGACCGTGGTAGGCGACGACTTGCTGCCTCTCCCTGTCCGTGTCCGTCCACATACGCATGTCGGTCAGGACGGTTTCCAACGAATAGTCCCAGGCGTGCGGCCGGCACGCCCATTCCACGACGTCGAAATCCTCCGGCGACCAGCTGTCGGCTCTCCATCGGGAGCTCTGGCTGATCGGAAGACCGGCGGCGTCGCCAATAATCCCGCTTCCGTCTTCGTTGCGCGCCAGTGGACGCCACAGGCCGGTGAAGTCAGCTTGCGCAAACGCGAGATCGGCTGACAACAGCACCAGCACCAACGCGAGGAGCTGGCCCTGACTGCGGTTTTCACTTCCACGTAGCCACGGAGACACGAAGACACGGAGGAATTTCATGTTTTTGCTCCGTGGCTCCGTGACTCCGTGGCCCGTCGAGGTGAAAGGCGCGTTAGAAGGCATACCTGATCCCGAATTGCAGCACGCGTGGAATTCCGGTCTGCGTCTGGATCAGACCAAAGTTCGCCGCGTCGAAGTTCACCGTGGGGTTGCCCCAGTTGAAATGGTTCAACAAGTTGAACGTCTCCAGTCGAAGCTCCACCGTCTCGGTGGATCCCACGGACAGCTCTCTCGCGAGAGCGAGGTCGATGTTCCAGTATGCCGGGCCCGCGATGCTGCCGCGGACGTGATTGCCAAGCGTACCGGGCGCCGGATACGCGAACGCGGCCGGGTTCAGGTAGTTGTTCAGGCTCTTGTCGCCGTACGGATCCTCGAGGAGCTGATTCGGTCGCTGCATCTGAATGCCTATGGCTGCGATGTCGCGAACGGTCGTGACGGTGAGCCAACTCCCCGAGCGCGCGTTGAGGATTCCGGACACCGTCCAGTTCGACGCCGCCGCACGCAGCGCGGCATTGGCGAACTGTGGCGTTTGAACACCGACCGTGAGGTTGGCGATGTGGCGGCGATCCTGCGTGCAGTTGCCGCGATCGAACGCCGGATCGTCCGGCTTCAGGAAGCCGCCGCCCACCTGCCCGAATGTCGTCTGCGCGGTGTTGCCCACGCAGTACGACCGCGTGTAGTTCCCGCTGATCCGCAGGCCGCTCGTGGCGCGCCGCTGGGCCGACAGCCTCAGCGCGTGGTAATCCTGCGTGCCCACAGCGGCATGACGGTCGATTGGCCCCAGCATGAGCGATCCTTGAGGATTCTCCAACGACAGCACGCGGCGCTGATTCAAATTCGCATCCGTGGTGCAAACGGCATAGGACACATTGTTGAGCGTGCACGGCCCAAGTCCGAGGAAGACTCCGGGGTTCACGGCAATCTGACCCCAGATGCGATCGACGCGGCTGCCGAGATAGCTCGCCGACGCCTGCCAGACGCTGCCGATCTGCTGCTCGAAGATGACGTTCCACGACTGCGCACGCGTCGAGTTGATATCAGGATCGATCGCGCCGAATGCGCCGAACCCGGGGAACAGCGCATCGGCGCCCGGAGTCGCCGGAACCGGATGGGGAGGTCCGCCAGGGTAGTTGAGATACGGATCGTCGAAACCACCCGCAGGGAGATTCACGCGAAGGCGGCTCGAATATGGCGGCGCTGTGGCACTGATAAAGAGATACGACGCGCTTTGGAAGTCATAGCCGAGCCCATACGATGTCCGCAGGGCCATTCGGCCATCGCCTCTCACGTCCCACGCGAGGCCCACACGCGGCGCCAGATTCAACCACTGTTTGTTCAGGCCCGACTTGCCTGAGGGGAAACCGGCATCCCCTGGATAGATGAGACCCGCCGGCGCGTTTTTGTAGACAGTGCTCTTGACGCCCTTGCGGAAGTTCTCCAGGCTGAAATTGGAGACGGCGTTGTTCCGCACGTTCTGACCGAAGAACGGTTCCCAGCGAAGACCCGCGTTGAGCGTCACGCGATTGTTGATTCTCCAGGTGTCCTGGCCGTACGTCCCCAGGTACCACATGTCGAGGTCCAGCACACCGGGCCGGGCGTGCTCCAGTTGGACCAGCTTTCCGGCAAGAAAATCAGAGAGCCCCAGGCCGGTCACGGAACCATCAAACGTCCAGAGGCCGACGCCGCGCTGCCCATCTACCGTGTTGTGCTTCCAATAGGTCACGTTCGTGCCGACAGCCAGCTGGTGACTGCCGCGTACGACCGTGAAGTCGTTCGACCCCTGGTAGGCGTCGGTATCAGCCTGGAAAAGGACCGACCCGCCGGAGGCGGTTGTGAACGCGCCGTTGATGGCAAGCGCCATCACCCCCGGAACGTAGTTGTGAAAATTCTTGATGCCCACATCTTCCGCGCCGAAGAACGGCTCGAGGTTGTAGTGGGAATTGGTGCGGTTCCACGCGACGCGAAACGAGTTCACCGCGTTCGAGCCAAACACCCTCGTATCGCCCACAGTCAATGAGTGGGCCGTGTGCTTCTGCGCGGTGTCTTCCGGTCTGGTGGTCAGGACGTTCTTGGAATCGGGCCAGCTCGGCACCTGGTCGTCAAACGTCAGCATGTAACGGCCGAACAACGTGTGGTTGGCGGCTGCTTGATAGTCGATCTTCGTGATCACCTGGCTCTGCCCGTACTTCTGGAAGGCCGAGAAGCGGATGTCGCCGCACGGATCGGTCGTCGCCGGCAGCCTCCTCGCGATGTTCATCGCGGCCGGGCTGTAGAGGGCGGGATCGATCTGATTGTTCACAAACGGGGCCCGTAACGTGATCTGCCTGCCCCTGTTGCACGCCGGCGACGCGAACGCCGTGAAATCGCCCGCCAGCATTGCGGCGGTGGGAATCTTGGTCAGGGCGTCGGCGGGCGTGACGCGGAGGACGGTGCCCTGATAGGCGCCGAAGAAGAAGAGCCTGTTGGCCACGAACGGTCCGCCGAACGTGCCGCCGAACTGATTGCGCTTCAGACCGTCATTCACCTTCTTCCCGTCAGGACCGAGCGGGGCAAACACCGCCTTCGCATTGAACCGCTTGTCTCGAAGGAACTCGAACAACGCGCCATGGAACGTGTTGCTGCCCGACTTGGTGACCGCGTTGACCGAGCCGCCGCTGTGTACTCCGTTGTCCGCAGACAGCCCGCTTGTCGCAACGCGGAACTCCTGCAGCGCATCCGGGAAAGGAAGAGGCATGTTCAGGTTGTCATACGGGTTGTTGTGCGTGGCGCCGTCCAGGAGGTACGCGACGCCAAAGGGCAGCCCGCCCGCGACCGCGGTGAACACCGACCCGGGCATGCTCTTGATGTTCGGCGCCGACTGCACGGCCGCGCCGGCCAGCACGATCAGATCGGTGACGTTGCGGCCCTGAAGTGGGAGCTCGAGGATCCGCTCCTGCTCGACCACCTCGCTGATGCCCGCGCTCTTCACGTCGACGAGCGGCGCGTCGCCAACGACCGACACTGTTTCCTCGACGCTTCCAACCATCAGGACCACCTTGATGGTTGGCGTAGCCGCGACCTGCAGGATGATGCCCGTCTGAGCGTAGGTGCGGAACCCCTGAAGTGACACCTCCAACCGATACGGACCGGTTGGCAGGTTCGAGATCACGTACGCGCCGTTCGCTTCCGTCACGACGTTTCGCGTGAAGCCCGTGGCGGTCTGCGTCATGGTGACCGTGACACCGGGCAGCACGGCGCCGCTCTCGTCAGTCACCGTCCCGCTCAGCTGCGCCGTCGCCTGCCCCCACGCGAGGGCACTCGTCAGAAGAAGAACCAGCACAGCACCCGAGAAACCTCGTGGAACGCTGTTCATCACGTCCTCCTCATGTCTCGCAACAACGGCGAACTTAATGAGAGATCGACGACGCCGACGCCGGGCGACAGGATACGGAACTTGAAGCTGTAGAAGTTCGTTTGGCGGCGAGGGTATCCCAGCGGTTTTCCGTGGTCAAGCGCGCGTGCTCACGGAATAGGGACCCGCTCGATGACGTCTTTGATCACGAGGTCTGTCGTCAGGCCGTGACTCGCAGCGTGAGGGCCCAACCAGATCCGGTGGCTCAGGATGTAGGGCGCGAGGTCCTGAATGTCTTCGGGATAGACCTCGGTGCGGTGCCTCACGAGCAGCGCCCACACTTTCGCGAGCCGCCCCCAGCAGATGATCGCGCGCGGCGACGCGCCGAGGTCGACGCCGCGCTCCACCATCTCCGACGGGGAATGTTGCAGCGAGTCGATGTCCGGATTGTACGGACGCGTCGCGGCCACGAGCCGCCCGATGTATTGCGCGAGACGGGCGTGCAGAAATATGTGCTCGCCGATCGCCACGCGAAGCTGGATGATCCGTTCCTTC
>Ga0209515_10007222_pt1 | contig 13453 bp, 10 predicted proteins | sample Subgroupgradi54m_FD_187454 | JGI IMG/M metagenome (GOLD analysis project Ga0209515, IMG submission 187454) | Subsurface groundwater microbial communities from S. Glens Falls, New York, USA - GMW60B uncontaminated upgradient, 5.4 m (SPAdes)... ...
CGTTCACGCGGCCATCGTCCTCGACGTCGATCTTCACGCCGGTCCGCTCGATGATGCTGCGGATCATCTTGCCGCCCGGGCCGATGACGTCGCGGATCTTGTCGACCGGGATCTTGATGGTGATGATCCGCGGCGCGAACATCGACATGCTCGCGCGCGGCGCGCCGAGCGTCTTGGCCATCTCGCCGAGGATGTGCATCCGTCCCGCGCGCGCCTGGTCGAGCGCCTTCGACATCACTTCCGAGTTGATGCCGGTGACCTTGATGTCCATCTGCAGGGCGGTGATGCCCTGCGCCGTCCCGGCCACCTTGAAGTCCATGTCGCCATGGTGATCCTCGGCGCCGGCGATGTCGGAGAGAACGGCGTACTTGCCGCTCGTCTCGTCCATGATCAGCCCCATCGCGATGCCGGCCACCGGCGCCTTGATCGGCACGCCGGCGTCCATCATCGCCATCGCGCCGCCGCAGACCGACGCCATCGAGGAGGAGCCGTTCGATTCGAGGATGTCCGACACCAGGCGGATCGTGTACGCGAACTTCTCCTCGCTCGGGATGACGGGCGCGAGCGCGCGTTCCGCCAGCGCGCCGTGGCCAATCTCACGGCGTCCGGGGCCGGTGAAACGGCCGGTCTCCCCCACGGAGAACGGCGGGAAGTTGTAGTGGAGCATGAAGCGCTTGTAGAACTCGCCGCTCACGTGCTCGACCTTCTGCTCGTCGTCCGCGGTCCCGAGCGTGCACGTGACGAGCGCCTGCGTCTCGCCCCGCGTGAAGACGACAGACCCGTGGACCCGCGGCAGCACGCCGGCCTCCGTCCAGATCGGACGGATCTCGTCGAACTTGCGGCCGTCGAGCCGGTGGCCCTTGTTGAGGACCTCGTCGCGCAGCACCTTCTCCTGCAGCTCATGAAAGATGTGCTTGGCCTCGGAGTGCCGTTCCTCGTCCACGCCTTCAAGCAGGTCGGCGAGCACTTCATCGACCTGGCTGTAGCTTTCGAGCTTCTGGAGAATTCGCATCGCGTCGCCGAGCGGCACGAACGCCTTGTCTTCCACGCTCTTGTGGAATGCGTGATCCACCTCTTTGCCCGACACCGTCAGCTTCTTCTTGCCGACCGTGGCCTTCAGGTCGTCGATCGCGGCCACGATCTGCTTGATCGCCGCGTGCGCCGCCTCGAGCGCGCCGACCACCTGCGACTCGGACACTTCCTTGGCGCCGGCCTCGACCATCAGGATGCCGTCACTGCTGCCGGCGACAATGAGATCGAGCGTGCTCTGCTTGCGCTCGGGGTAGGTGGGGTTGATGACGAACGCCCCGTCCACGATGCCGACGCGGACCCCGGCGATCGTCTTCTCGAACGGAATCTCCGACAGCGCGAGCGCGGCGGAGGCGCCGGTGATCGCGAGCACGTCGGAGTCGTTGTCCTGGTCGGCCGACAGGAGCAGCGCGATGATCTGCGTCTCGTAGCGCCAGCCGCTGGCGAAGAGCGGACGGCACGGCCGATCGATGAGGCGGCTGGTCAGCACTTCCTTCTCGGGCGGCTTGCCTTCACGCTTGAAGAATCCACCCGGGATGCGACCCGACGCGTAGGTGTATTCGCGGTAATCGACCGTCAGCGGAAGGAAATCGATCCCTTCGCGCGGGCTGGCCGCGTGGCAGGCGGTGACGAGGACGACGGTGTCGCCCGACCGGACGACGACCGAGCCGTCGGCCTGCTTGGCCAGCTTGCCGGTTTCGATGGACATGCGGCGGGACCCGATCTGGATCTCGCGTTTCTGAAGATTAACGTTGTGCATAACGGAAGGAGCGGCTACTTGCGGATGCCGAGACGGCGGATCAGATCCGCGTATCGGTCCGAGTCCTTGCTCTTGAGATAGTCAAGCAGCCGCCGGCGCTGGCCAACCAGCTTCAGCAGGCCGCGACGTGAATGATGATCCTTCGCGTGGATCTTGAAATGTTCGGTGAGGTAGTTGATACGCTCGCTCAGAATCGCCACTTGTACTTCGGGCGACCCGGTATCGCTGTCGTGAGTTCTGTAGTCGCCTATAATCCCGGTCTTACGGTCCTTGGTCAACGCCACGATCGATCCTCCACGAACGGTCCAGACGCTTCTCAGCACCAAACCGCCGTACTGTTGCTAACTCTTGTTACCCGAAAGACTTACCATTCTAAATCAGGACAACCTCCGGGTGCAAAAGCCCGGAGGGTGTTCCTGAGAGCGGCCCCTGGGTGGCCAGCCCCACCAGCGCGCCGCTTGCGTCGAGCAGCCGCACCCATGCCGCGGCGCCTGACGGCCCGGCACCGACGAGATCCGATGCCCTGACCTGCTGGCCGTGGGACACCCGCGCAAGCCCCTCGCTGGTCACGGTGACGGCGGGGAAGTGCGACAGGAGCTTTTCCATCGGGATCAGGAGCGTGTCGATATCGAGCGCGTCCAGCGGAATCGCCTCGTCGAGGCGGAAATCGCCGCTGCGCGTCCGCCTCAGCGCTTCGAGGCAGGCGCCGGTCCCGCAGCGCTCGCCCAGGTCGCGCACGAGCGACCGGACGTAGAAGCCGGCCGAGCAGGTGAGCGAGATGCGGCAGCGGTCGTCCCCGAAATCCAGCAGCTCGAGCCTCGGCACGCGCACCGGCGCCGCCGTCAGCACGACGGGCTCGTCGCGCCGCGCAAACTCGTAAGCCCTGCGGCCGCCAACCTTCTTCGCGGAAAACGCCGGCGGCATCTGCAGGTACTCGCCCGTGAGCGACGCGAGCGCATCGACAAGGCCTTCGCGCGACGGCGCCGCGCGGGAGCGGCTCGTTTCCGCGCCCGTGACGTCGAGCGTGTCGGTCGTCACGCCGAACCGGATCGACGCGTCGTACTCCTTGTCCGATGCGGTGAGGAAACGAACGAGGCGGGTCGCGCGGCCGCACGCGAGCGGCAGCACGCCGGTCGCCAGCGGATCGAGCGTGCCGGTGTGCCCGATGCGCTTCTCGCCGAGCACGCGCCGCGCCACGGCCACGACGTCGTGCGACGTCAGGCCTTCGGGCTTGTCGATGATGAGCACTCCGTCCATGCGATTCGCGGCAACTTTCACTGTTACGGGCCACAGAGACTCAGAGACACAGAGATCATCGGTCTTTCTCTGTGACTCTGTGTCTCTCTGGCTTGTCGCAGGGTATTACGTTCGCTTTGTCCCGGCAGCTTCTATTTGTTGGAGGACCTTGCGTTGGAACAACACCGTGAGATCCTCGAAGTGTCCCTGGGCCGAGCAGCCCGACGCGTTCTTGTGCCCGCCGCCGCCGAACTCGCGGGCGATCGCGTTCACGTCGACCTCGCCCTTCGAGCGCATGCTGACGCGCCAGTCGTCGGGGCCGTTCTCCTTGAAGAACACCACGGCCTCGATTTCCTTGACCGTCAGCGGCAGGTTCCCGAGCCCCTCGGTGTCCTCGTAGGTCCCGCCGGTCTCGTCGGTCAGCTTCCTGTCGACGTAGACGGTCGCGACGCGGCCGCTCGCGTCCAGCTCCATCCCGCTCAGCACCGCGCCGAACAGCTTCAGGCGCCCGAGGTTGTTGCTGTCGAAGATCGCGCGCGCGATCGCCGGCGGATCGACGCCGGCTTCCACGCACTGCCGGCAGACGTCGAAGGTCCTCGGCGAAATGTTCGAGTAGTGGAACGACCCGGTGTCGGTGAGGATCGCGATGTAGATGTGCGTGGCAATCCCGGGCGTCAGCGGCACGCCGAGCTCGCGGATCAGATCGAACACCATCTCGCCGCACGCGGCGGCGCCGGCGTCGAACCAGTTGAGCGCGCCGTACATCGAGTTCCCGACATGGTGATCGATGTTGATGACGAAGCCGCGCTCGAATCCTTCGACGCCGGTGCGCGTGAGGTCGCCGCACTCCATCACGATCACCGCGTCGCCCGGATCGTCGACATGGTCGGCCACCTCGATGTCCTCCACGCCGGGGAAGACCGTCAGCGGCGCGGGCGGGGCGTCGCGATTGACGAGGCGCACCTCCTTGCCCAGGTCCCGCAGCGCGTACGCCATGGCCAGCTGCGAGCCGATGGCGTCGCCGTCGGGGCGCACGTGGGAGCTGAGCACGAAGCGGTGCCGCGCGCGGATCGCCTCGACAATCAGCGAGCGGACGCTGGTATCAGTCGCCGTCGTTGTCATCACGCTCGGGATCCGGGATTCCCGCCTTCGCTCTTCGAGCTTCCAACTTCGCGCTGCGCGCTTCGTTGGACAGGTCGGCGGGCACGCGGGGCTCGGGATCCGATCCAGGAGTGTCAGCGGTCTCGCGGGCGCGCAGCGCGTCCTCCTCGTGGAGATCGCGCAGGATCCGCTCGATGCGATCCTGGTGCGCGATCGTTTCGTCGAAGCGGAACTCGAACTCGGGCGCGCGCCGCAGGCGCAGCCGGCCGGCGACCTGGCGCCGGATGAACGGCGTGGCGCGGTCGAGCGCGCGCGCGGTCTCTTTCCGCGCCTGCTGGTCGCCAAGACTGGTGTAGAAGACGCGCGCCAGCTGCAGGTCGGAGGTGAGCTGCACGCGTGTCAGCGTGATGAAGCCGATGCCGGGATCGCGCACGTCGCCGCGCGTGAGAATCTCGCTGATCACGTCGCGGATCTGCTCGCCGACCCGATCTGGACGATGTCCTTGAGCCATGAGTTTGCCGGGTCCGCTTCGCGGAACCCGGCCTACGTACGTGGGGCGGGTCCGGCGTAGCCGACCCGTCTACGCCGTAGCCGCCTTCACACGCTCCATCGTGAACACCTCGATCAGATCGCCGACCTTGATGTCGTTGTAGCGCTCGAGGCCGATGCCGCACTCGAAGCCCGACTTCACCTCGCTCACATCGTCCTTGAAGCGGCGGAGCGATCCAATCTTGCCCTCGTGGACGACGACGTTGTCGCGCAGCAGCCGCGCGGTCGTCTCGCCGGCGCGCGTGATGCGGCCCTCGGTGACCATGCAGCCCGCAATCGCGCCGATCTTGGGCACCTTGAAGACCTCGCGCACTTCGGCGGTGCCGATGCGCACTTCCTTGAACGTCGGATCGAGGAGCCCCTCCATGCCTTTCTGGATCTCCTCGGTGACGGTGTAGATCACCGAGTGGAGGCGGATGTCGACCGCTTCGCGCTCCGCCACGTCGGCGGCGTTGCGGTCGGGCCGCACGTTGAAGCCGATGATGATGGCGTTCGAGGCGGAGGCGAGCAGCACGTCGGACTCGTTGATCGCGCCGACGCCGGACCCGATGATGCGGATCTTGACCTTCTCATCCGACAGCTTGGTCAGCGAGTCGGCCAGCACTTCCGCCGAGCCCTGCACGTCGGCCTTGACGATGATCGGGAGCTCCTTGATGCCCCCCTCGGCGATCTGCTCCTTCAGCGATTCGAGCGTCAGGCGGCCGCCGCGCGCGCTGTGCGCTTTGTCCCTGGCCTGCGTCTGCCTGTACGTCGCAATCTGGCGTGCCTTCGCCGCGTCGGCGACCGTCTGGAACAGATCGCCGGGCTGCGGGAGACTCGCAAGGCCGAGCACCTCGACCGGCGTCGAGGGTCCCGCCGAGCGCACCGGCCGGCCGCGATCGTCGATGAGCGCGCGGACACGGCCCACCACGGGGCCGGCGATGAAGTTGTCGCCGACATTCAGCGTGCCGTCCTGCACGAGGACCGTGGCGACCGGACCGCGGCCGCGATCGAGCTTCGCCTCGAGCACGGTGCCCGACGCGCTGTGCTTCGGGTTGGCCTTCAGCTCGAGGATGTCCGTGGAGAGCAGGATCATCTCGAGCAGCTGATCGAGGTTCTGCTTCTTCTTCGCCGAGACCTGCACCATGACGGTGTTGCCGCCCCAGTCTTCGGGCACGAGGTTCAACTCGGCGAGCTCGCGCTTGACGTTGTCGGGGTTGGCGCCCGGCTTGTCGATCTTGTTGATCGCCACGACGATCGGCACGTTCGCCGCCTTCGCGTGGTCGATCGCTTCGCGCGTCTGCGGCATGACGCCGTCGTCGGCCGCGACGACGAGCACCACGACGTCGGTCACCTTCGCGCCGCGGGCGCGCATGAGGGTGAACGCCTGGTGGCCCGGCGTGTCGAGAAAGACCACGCTGCGGCCGTCGCCGACGTCGACGTGATACGCGCCGATGTGCTGCGTGATGCCGCCGGCTTCGCGCTCGGCGACCTTCGTTTCACGGATCGCGTCGAGGAGCGACGTCTTGCCGTGGTCGACGTGTCCCATGACCGTCACCACCGGCGCGCGCATCCGGCGATCCTCGGGCTTCGAGTCGTCGCGTTCGGCCGAGACGAGCTCTTCTTCGAAGCTCCGCATCTCGATCTCCGCGCCGAACTCGCGCGCGATGTCCTTGGCCTGCTCGACGTCGAGCGTGCTGTTGATGGTCATCATCATGCGCTTCATCAACAGCTTGGCGAGCACGTCCTTCACGCGCACCTCGAGCTTGTCGGCCATGTCCTTGACCGTCATGCCCTCGGCCAGCGTGATCGTCCGCGTGACGGGCGGCGGCGGCGCAGGGGCCGCGATCGTCGGGCCCGACGGCCGCTCGCGGCGCGTCGTGACGGGCCGCTGTCCCGGCCGATACTGCTGGCCGAATTGCGGACGCGGCGGCATGCCGGGACGCTGTGCGGGCATGCCCGGGCGCGGCGGCTGCGGTGTCTGCGTGCGAACCGGCTGCGACGGAAGCGGTCGTGGTCCGCCCAGCATGCTTGGCGTCGTCGGACGCGGCGGCGGTGGATAGGCCGGGCGCGGTCCGCCCGGTACGCCGGGACGCGCTCCGCCTGGCGCCGCTGGCCGCGCGCCCACGGTTGTTGCAGGCTTGGCGGTGGCCGGCGGCGTTGCGGCTGGTGGGTGCACCATCCTCGGCTGTGACACCGCCGGACGCTTTGCCGGCGCCAGCGGACGCGCGGGCTGCGGCGGCCGTCCTGGTTCCTCGATGCGCAGGCGCAGGGTCGACGGGACCACGCGCGGCACGTGCGGCTCGGGCGCTGTGTGCACGCTCGCGGCGGCTTCTTCAGCCGCCGCCGGCGCGGCGGCAAGCGGCGCGTGCTCGGGAACCTCCTCGGCGATCGGCTCGGCTCGCGGAGCCTCGACGACCGGCGGCAGAGTAGTCTCCTCGAATGGCTCTTCGGCAACGGGCGCGGCCGGCGCTTCTTCAGCCGGCGGATGCGCGGGCTTGATCGTCTTGACCAGGCGTGGCGGGCCAAGCACCGGAGCGGTCGGCTTCGGCGGCTCGGCCTTCTTGGGCGCCGCGGCCTTCTTCGCGCCGCCGCCCTTGGGAGGCGCCACCGTCTCGGCGAACATGTCGCCGCCTGGAAGCGAGACGTTGCGCTGGCGCGCCAGGCGCTCGACGAACGATCGCGCGACGACTTCCTCGATCGTGCTCGACGCGCTCTTCAGCTCGATGCCGTGGTCGCGCTTGAGCAGCGCGAGCACTTCCTGGCTGGTGGAGCCGAGCAGCTCGGCGACTTTGTAAATCCGGACTGTTGACAACTGATTCCTTTAGCTCTCTGCCTTTTCGGCCTCTCCGCCTTCCACCTTCGCTGCCTCGCCACTTTCACCCTGCTCGGCAGCTACGGTGGGCAAGTCGCCTGTCGAGGGCTCTGCCTCGTCGCCGGCGGCCTGCTGTTCGGGGGGCGTGTCGGGGAACAGCGCGTCCATCTGTGACGCCGCGTCCCCGCCCTCGCCAATCTCGAGCGCGCCGAACTGCGCCTCGACCTCGCGGCGCTTCTCTTCTTCGCTCTTGATGTCGATGCGCCACCCGGTCAGCTTCGCCGCCAGCCTGACGTTCTGCCCCTTCTTGCCGATCGCCAGCGACAGCTGCTTGTCCTCGACGACGACCTCCATGACGCGCTCCTTGTCGTCGACGATCGAGACCCGCTGCACCTTCGCGGGGCTGAGCGCGTTGGTCACGAACAGGATGACATCGTCGGACCACTCGACGATGTCGATCTTCTCGCCACGGAGCTCGCGGATGATCGCCTGCACGCGCGTGCCCTTCATGCCGACGCAGGCGCCCACCGGGTCGACGTCGCGCTCGCGCGAGTAGACCGCCACCTTGGCGCGATCGCCCGCTTCGCGCACCGCGCCGCGAATCATCACCGTGCCGTCGTAGATCTCCGGCACTTCCTGCTCGAAGAGCTTGATCAGCAGGGCGGGGTCGGTGCGCGAGAGGACGATCTGCGGTCCCTTCGCGCTGCGATTGACGCCCTTGATGACGGCGCGGATGCGCTCGCCCGGCGTGTAGCTTTCCGCGCGCGACTGCTCTTTGCGGGGCAGCACCGCCTCGACGCGCCCGATCTCGACGATCAGGTCGCCGCTCTCGAACCGCTTCACCGTGCTGTTGATCACCTCGCCGACGCGCTGGTTGTACTCGGCGAAGATGTTCTCGCGCTCCGCCTCGCGCACTTTCTGGAAGATGACCTGCTTGGCGGTCTGCGCGGCAATGCGTCCGAGCACGTCGGTGCGCTTTGGGAACTCGATCTCCATGTCGACTTCGGCTTCCTCGCCGTAGAGCTCCTGGGCTTCCTTCAGCGAGATTTGCGTCGACGCGTCTTCGACGCTTTCCACGATGTGCTTGATGGCGAACAGGTCGACCTGGCCGGTCTCCTGGTTGAAGCGGGTTTTCAGGTTTTCGGTCGTCTTGTAGTACTTGCGCGACGCCGTCAGGACGGCGTCTTCGATGGCAGTGACGATGGTCTCGGCCTCGATGCCTTTTTCCTTGGCCAGCGCCTCGATCGTCTGCATCAACGGGTTCTGCATCAAAACTCCACCTCCAGGCGTCCGCGCGCGATCAGCCGCATCGGCAGCCGGTGCATCCGTGCGTTCGGACCTTCGAGCAGCACGACAGTCTCTTCTCCGGCGTCCGTGTCCACGCCGCGCAGCCGTCCCTCGAACGACTTCTGGTTGTCCACCGCTTCGCTGACGACGATCTTGACGAGACGGCCGGCAAACCGGCGGTAGTCCTCCACCCCGCGCAGCGGCCGGTCGAGCCCCGGGGACGAGACTTCCAGCGTGTAGGTGAACGGGAGCGGATCCTCGACGTCGAGGATCGTTCCCAGCTCGCGGCTCACCTCCACGCAGTCCTCGATGCTGACGCTTTCCTCGGGCGTGGCCGCGGGGCCGGGCCGGTCGATGAAGACCCGGATCACCTGGCCGCTCGGCGCGCGCCGGCTCACGATGTCCCACACCTCCAACCCGTGCGACCGGGCCACGCGATCGGCAATCGCGCGGATCTGCTCCAACGGCTGCATCGTTCGCAGGCGGACCCGAGGGTCCGCCTCTACGCCCGCCGTCGTAGAGGCCGACCTTTAGGTCGGCCTAAATAAAAAAAGTGGGCACGAGCCCACTTGGAGACTTTCTCCGCGTAGTGACCCTTAAGAATATCACACGGAAACAGACTTGACGGACGCGGGACGGGCAAGCAGATCGTACCCGCGGCTGCCCACGATTTCGGCCTGGATGAACGCGCCGGCGGCCAATTCCGAGGGATCGCAGTCGGTCAGGTACACCATCGGATCGATGTCCGGCGCCTGGCCCTCGAGCCGCGCGCGAAGGACGAGGTCGTGCTCCGACGTAGGGCCGTCGACGAGGAGGCGGACCTGCGAGCCCACCCGCCGTTGCTGAGCTTGGCAGACGATGCGCTTCTGGAGGCCCATCAGCGTCGACTGCCGCTGCCGCTTCACCCTGGCCGGCACGTCGTCGGGGAGGCCGTGGGCCGACGTGCCTTCCTCGTGGGAGTAGGTGAACACGCCCAGGTGGTCGAATCCGACGCCGCTCACGAAGTCCATGAGCTGATCGAAGTCATCGGCGGTCTCACCCGGGAATCCGACGATGAACGTCGTGCGCAGCGCGACGCTGGGAACGGTGCGGCGGATGCGATCGAGCAGCCGCTCGTACGTCGCGCGTGTGCCTGGACGCTTCATCCGCTGCAGCACGGCGTCGGACGCGTGCTGCAGCGGCAGGTCGACGTAGTTGCAGACCTTGTCGCTGTCCGCCATCGCGTCGAGCACGTCGTCGCCAATCGTCGTCGGGTAGAGATAGAGCATCCGGATCCACTCGAGGCCGTCGATCGTGTTGAGCTCGCGGAGCAGACGGGCGAGCGCGCCGCGTTCGCCGCGATCGACGCCGTAGAAACTCGTGTCCTGCGAGATGAGGAGGATCTCCTTCACGCCGCGATCGGCCAGCGCCCGCGCCTCGCGCACGATCGACTCCGCCGGCCGGCTGCGGTAATGGCCGCGCAGCGTCGGGATGATGCAGAAGGCGCACTTGTAGTCGCAGCCTTCGGCGATCTTCACGTAGGCATAGTGGCGTGGTGTCGCGAGGAGACGAGGTGTTTCCGCGTCGTAGATGTATGTTGGTAGGGATCGGGGATCAGGGATCAGGGATCGGGGGTTCACTGGTTCCCCGTTCGCCCGGAGCAGTGGAATCAGAGTTTTTGATCCCGGATCCCCGATCCCTGATCCCAAGGCGTTGACGATCTCCGGCACCTCGCCGGTCCCAAGAACCGCATCGATCTCCGGAATCTGCTCGCGCAGCTCGTCGCGATAGCGCTCCGCCATGCAGCCGGTGACGACAAGGCGCCGACACCGGCCGTGCTTCTTGAGCTCGGCCATCTCCAGGATCGCGTCAATCGATTCCTGCTTCGCCTTGTCGATGAACGCGCAGGTATTGACGATGAGCACGTCGGCGTCGGCCGCGTCGCGCGTCAGCTGGTGACCAGCCTGCTGGGCGAGGCCGAGCATCACCTCGGAGTCGACGAGGTTCTTCGGGCAGCCGAGGGAAACCATTCCTATCTTCATTCGTCACAACTCCCACTGACACGGGCCACAGAGGCACAGAGACACAGAGATATCTTCGGCCAAAAAGACTCTGTGTCTCTGTGTCTCTGTGGCTTGTTTTGGTGAACCATGTCGCGACCTACGGATACAAGCGATACAGCATGCGCGGATACGGGATCGTTTCCCGAACGTGCTCGAGCTTGCAGATCCACGACACGCAGCGCTCGATGCCCATGCCGAAGCCGCCGTGCGGCACGGTGCCGTAGCGGCGCAGGTCGAGGTACCACTCGAACGCGTCCTGCGGCAGATCGTGTTCCTTGATGCGCTGCAGAAGGAGGTCGAGATCGTCGAGACGCTGGCCACCGCCGATGATCTCGCCGTAGCCTTCCGGCGCGAGCACGTCGACACACAGGGCCTTGTCCGGCTGCTGCGGGTCGGGCTTCATGTAGAACGCCTTCACGCCGGCGGGGTAGTGCGTCACCGCGACCGGCCGATCGAAGTGCTCCGACAGGACCGTTTCATCGGTGCCGCCCAGGTCGGTCCCGTACTCGAACGGCTGTCCCTTCTCGCGCAGGATCTTCGCCGCGTCGTCGTAGGTAATCCTCGGAAACGGCACCGTGACGCGCTCCAGCTTCGACGTGTCGCGCTCGAGGAGCTTCAGCTCCTCCTTTCGCTTGTCCAGCACGCGGGCCACGACGCCGGACACCAGCCCCTCGGCGAGCTCGATGATGTCGTTCAGATCCGCATACGCCATCTCCGGCTCGACCATCCAGAACTCGGTGAGATGGCGGCGCGTCTTCGACTTCTCGGCGCGAAAGGTCGGGCCGAAGCAGTAGACCTTGCCGAGCGCCATCGCGTTCGCTTCGTTGTAGAGCTGCCCGCTCTGCGTCAGGTACGCCGTCGTGTCCTCGAAGTACTGCACCGGGAACAGCGTCGTCGTCCCCTCGCAGGCGGCCGGCGTGAAGATCGGCGTGTCGCAGAGGATGAAGCCGCGGCTGTTGAAGAAGTCACGGACCGCGTTGATCACCTCGTGACGCACGCGGAGGATCGCGACCTGGCGTTCGGTCCGGATCCAGAGGTGACGGCGATCGAGCAGGTAGTCGACGCCATGTTCCTTCGGCGTGATCGGATAGTCGTGCGACTCGCCGTGGACCTCGAAGCTCGACACGTCGATCTCGTAGCCGCCCTTCGCGCGCGCGTCCGCGCGCACCTTTCCCGTGACCGACAGCGACGTCTCCTGGCCGAGATGGTCCGCGCGCGTGAAGGTCTCGTCGCCGACCGCCGCCTTCGACATCACCGCCTGGATGAAGCCGGTCCCGTCGCGCACGATCAGGAAATGGAGCTTCCCGCTCGAGCGCCGGTTGTGGAGCCAGCCATGGATGGTGACCTCCTGGCCGTCGTGCCTGGCGATGTCTTCGATGTACACGCGCATATCATTTCGCCGGGTCCGCTACGCGGGACCCGGCCTAGAACGTGACAAACATCTTCTCCAGGCGCTCGCGCGCCTTGACCGTCTTCTTCAACACGTCGATCGGGTCGCCCGAGTTGGCGACCTCGAACAGCAGCACCCCGTCGTAGCCGATCTTCTGGGTCTCCACCACCGCGGCGTCCCAGTCGATCGTCCCGGCGCCCGGCACCCGATGATCGTCGTGCGTTCCGTCATTGTCGTGGACGTGCGTCGTCCAGAGATGGCCGGCCACGGTTTCGATCGCCTCGCCGAGATCGCCCATCAGGTTCGCGTGGCCGTAGTCGAGACAGATGCCGACGTCGAGCCCGTCGAGCCGATCCTCGATGACATCGACGATGGCGGATGCGCTCGACAGCGCGTTCGGCATCACTTCGAGCGCGACGCGCACGTTGACCTCGCTCGCCAGCGCCACGAGCTCTTCGACGCTGCGCCGCGCCGCGTCCGGCTGGTTGTCGCCGGGGGGCGCCGCCTGGCCGTCCGGCACGCCCAGGTGCACCACGAGGTACTTGAACGGCACCTTCGCGGCCACCTTCAGCGCCGCCTGCGCTTCGGCGACCGCCGCCTTCCGCCGTGAGTCGTCGCCCGACGCGATGGAGAACGACCCGACCCACTTGCCGCCGCGGATTGCCTCGACGATCGGCGCGTGCATCGAGTTGAACTCGAGGCCCAGGTCCGACAGCCATTCGGCGAGCTCGTCCGCCGCGCGCGGGTCGTGGTAATCGAAGTGCGTGCGGGTCGCGAACACCTCGACCGCCTCGAACCCGTGCCCGGCGATGTCGGCAAGATGTTCGCGGTTCAGCCGCGTTTCGTGGAACAGGTGCGTGGAAACGCCAAAGCGCAGGTCGGCCAAACTTCGATTCTAACAGGCTCAAGGCTCACGGCTCAGGGCCCAAGGAAGCCATAAGCCCCCCTAAGTCTTGAGCCTTGAGTCTTGAGCCGATCGTCACCGCAGTTCGTCGAGGTGCGCAGAGAGGAGCTCGCGCAGGCGCGCGAAGCGGGGATACCGCAGGAGGTTGGCGCGCGCCGAGTTCAGCGTCCGGGGCATGTACTGGATATAGACCGTGTTCTGGCGCGACGTCGTCTGGAAGCCGAACGTGCCGAGTGCCTTCAGGTTGCGCTGCAGCGCCATCAGGTCGAAGCGCCGGTGGAACTCCTGCGGGCTCGTGTCGGAGCTCGAGACGCCAGGCCGCCCGCTCCGCAGCGCCAGGAAAAATGCAATGAGCTCGTCG